>ENA-OZKB01000126-OZKB01000126.1-human-gut-metagenome-genome-assembly--contig:-NODE-126-length-48942-cov-20.829607_pt1 | contig 48942 bp, 39 predicted proteins | sample MGYA00244821_ERZ653753 | MGnify/ENA primary metagenome ERZ653753 (study PRJEB26926, sample SAMN06165256) | human gut metagenome | biome: ENVO:00009003; feature: ENVO:2100002; material: ENVO:00002003...
TACGTTTGCCTTCTGATTTTATCTTTGTTGTTGCAAACTTGGAATTACTTAATCCGTCTTTCTCAGGAGTTGCCACTGGTATCAGTTCTCCCACATCCGTAAATCGACGTGGGAGAACTAATCAACAAATACACCCCTCTAAAATCATGGGCCGAGTTGGATAATTTGAAATGGGATAATGCTCCAAAAGGGAATGTTTACACAATATCTTGGCTGCCTGATTATGACTCGGAACAACATCCGGCTAATGTCGGTTGTATTGAAGTTGTGAGAATGGGTGGCGGTGTTACAGCTCAAATATTATATGCAGACAATTTTAAAATGTATATTCGTACATTTTTAGGTAAAGAAGATGCGAGATGGACTGCGTGGACCCAGGTTTAAAATAGAGGCTTAGCAGGGAAGGTTCCTGCTAAGCCTATTGCTTTGTTAAGAAACAACCAAATCTTTTAATGCTGCAATATCAAGCGTGTCGAGTGCTATGATGTCGGTGTTTTCATTTTCAAGACAACAGTGTTGCTTGAATAGTCTGTATCCGCCCATCTTTCCGCCTTCTGCTTCCACCAGATAAACGTGAATAGACTTATCCGGTTTCTGTTCCCATTTAAGTTGAAGGCTTTTAGGGAGATTTCCATACAAAGACTTGGCAATACATCGTCCTTCACTGTTCGATTTGTTTGAGCCATGAATAATTAAAACGGCATCTCCATCAGCGATTCCCGTCCCGGAAATCATTAATAAGAACATAAAAGTGTTCCAATCAGCAGGTAAAGAATGATGCAATTCTATATAGGTTTTGTTGCGGATATAGAGCGTAGAAGGTGCTGTCTGTTTGCTGAGTAAACCGTTTTGGGTAGCATTCGCAATCGGTATCAGTTCTCCCACATCCGTAAATCGACGTGGGAGAACTGCTCGATGGTGGAGCCATCAAACAGAAGCGGTCTAACCTCAAAGATGCCGACCAATATACAACGCCAGGAACATACTTTGTAAACCTATGGGGCGAAGTGTGGCAAAATATGCCGACTAACGATTGTTTTGGTCTATTTGAAGTACGTTCCTATGACGGTTATATAACGCAGCGGCTTTCGGCCGGCAACGGAAAGGTATTTGTTCGTGTAAAAGAAGGTGAAAAACCATTCAAGCCGTGGCCAACTGCCGCACAATAAACCCCGTTATAGCTTCTCCGTTATCTCCGTGAAGCTATCGTCGATGATATCCGGAGTTCCGACCAATTGGACACCGTAAGGCGATAAAATATACGCATGATTAGGTAACTCGTTATTGAATGTAAATGATACGAATAGTTCACGTCCTTTTATATAGTATTTTACTTGAATCGGCTTCTTTAAAATTCTTTTTAAGGAAGCCGCCAGACCTGTATCTGGTATGTGTATAAATGATAAAAAGTCCATGCACGTATCAGCAGAATCATTGCATAAGACCGCTATCGGGGCACGATACCAGTCAGTCACATTGTCTGCAATCTTATATACGGAATCGTAAGCATTTACAAAATGAGGATATACCTTGAACAAATCCGGAGATAACAACCCCGCTTTTTCAATAGTGGTTGTACCAATCAGTTCTCCCACGTCGATTTACGGATGTGGGAGAACTGTTATGGAAAAAATTACGTGTTACAAACTCTTTTGCAATCCACTATACCCATCAAGTCCAATGGAACGGAGTAAGTCTCAATATCATTGGAAGCCATAATTTCTATAACGTAGGGGTTCGATTGGCAACCTACGCAAACAAAGTACCTTCCGATGGAATAGTCGGAGAGTTTTATTCCATACCATCCGGGTTTACCGATATAAAAGTGGTTTATAAGGACTGGGATGTTTACGTAGTATTTACTGTAGTACAAGGGCAATCTGTTTACTTTAAATACGATTGCAGTACCCAATGCGATATAATTAAAGATATTGGTTTCATAGACGAATCATACAAGGAGATAAAACCTATTGCACAATAGTGCAATCTGCCAGTCCGGTAATTTCATCATCTTGTGTAGCCATATCGTACATTGAATCTCTAACTATCAGTTCTCTGACAATAGTTCTATCGCCTAATGACTTGTCCGAAGTCAAGTATATGGATATTCTATGGTCAGTTTCGTATTTCATTTTTAGGTATGTATCGCTATTGGGTTGTCCATATAGGTATTTGACATATACTTTTGTAGAATCTTGTAATTCCATAGTATTACCAGCAATGTAAACGCAAAAATCACTTAATGGTTCACCTGTGGATATACATGATACTCTGATAGCAAAAGGAGCCCATTGGGAAGATGATGAACGGTATAGTAATACGCTACGTTTGCCTTCTGATTTTATCTTTGTTGTTGCAAACTTGGAATTACTTAATCCATCTTTCTCAGGAGTTACAACTGGTATCAGTTCTCCCACATCGGTTTTGGAGACGTGGGAGAACTGTTCACATCTTTAGGACTTTTCCCGTTTATGCAGCGTGATATAATTCAAGGAGAAATGTCCCCCGATGACATACGTACAAGTGGAATGTATGATGTGGGGAATTCTACCACTATGCCATTCAATTACGGTGGATTACTTGTATTTAATACTAAGACTTTAACCATTCAAACGGGTGTTGATTTACAGGGAAAAACAATTTGTATACGGGTAAGTTGGAATAATGGGCCTTGGTCCTCATGGAACAATTTTACATTCAATCAGCAAAGCATTTAATCAATTATTTTGGCCGGGAATATAACTCCCCGGCCATTATACCCTAATCATACTTCGACGGCATCTATTGCATCTTGTGGAAATTCTTTAATTACTTCATTCTTAAATTCCAGTCTCGAAAGGTCTGATGTAGATAGGATTGAAATCACCGGGTCATTGCTTTCAATATAGATATTCAAGCGGTTATCTTCTGTTTTCTTATACTTTAAATTAAGGAGAATCAACTGATGACTTTTAGGAATTAAGTGGTGATAGCGAACCGAAATATATGTATCATCTACGCCATACATAACCTGTACAACAGCAAGCGTATTCTGGGCTACATAAGTGTGCCGGGTTGAGACTAAGAAGTTGACAACACACTCCTGACTTACAGTCATTAATAAGCATTTTGCATTCATCCAAACCGGAACCATTTTCTTATCCCAAAGTCCACTCTTTTGAAAGGTTGCCACTGGTATCAGTTCTCCCACAACATTGGTTTAAATATGTGATATGCCAGACATAAATGTATATAGTTTTACGACTATAAAAGGAAGAAAAAGACATCTGATTTTAGTCGTGTGGTAGAATGTGGGTAGAATGTATGGATTCTACTTATATTCTACTGTCATCGTTTGGCATTTGTCGAAAATCGAAATATAATCCTAAGGCATTAGTGACCATCTGAATAGAATAGAAAGAATGATAGAGTATATATCCCTTAAGATTTATACAAAGATAAGAATTATGAATGGTTTGAGGAGTTTTTACCTCCTTTTTGAAAGTCGTTTAAAAGTTGTTGAAAAATGGATGAAAAAGCCACAATTCGTTTTGTGTTAATAGGTGTAAAATACTCACAAAGTGATTTGGGAAAGCACTACAAAACGTTTTGCGGTTTATATTCATCTTCTCCCATATTCTTATACCACTGCTTAATGGCATAGCCTTTCCTATCCAGCAAGTTCGACTTTGCATAACCTACTTTTGCATAATCAGAAATCAACAGGAAGAAGTTCTCAAAATCACAAATACGGTTCAAAGCATCCATACGCTCGGTATTATCGATATTGATAAAGGCATATCCGGTAAAGTTACCCTTACTATCATATAACTTGCTGATTTTGGTATATAGGTTTATCTTATTGCGCTTACCGGAAGGATAATATCCCTCTACATTTTCAAATTCATAATCCAATCTGAAATCTACAATATCCCGGTCACGTATCTGCTCTATCAACTGAGGTGACAAGTTAGGATTCTCGAACAGGTTGATACCTATCACATCCGCCTTATCGCGGATACCGAATATTTCTATATTCTTGTTATTGACATCTACCAGAAAGCCGTCAGTATCATAAATCTCCACCCCAGCCGGTATATTGGCAAAAATGTTTCTAAAGAGTTTCTCACTACGGTCCAAAGCCTGACGTTCCCGTATTGCCTCATCCTGCGTTTTACGCAGTTCAACGCAGATACTGATGATATTGGCCAACGATCCCAACCATTGGTAGTCTTCATTGCTCCACAAGATAGTACGGTCTACCAAATCTACTCCCATAAAACCTTTCACCGTATCATTCGCCACCAATGGAACAGCCATTAAAGCTTTGATACCCTGCTGCTCCAATAACCGGAATTCGCCTTCTTCCATTTCGGGCAACTTATACAATGACTCGAACAATATAGGTTTCTGCGACAAAACTTGAGTAGTCCACCACGGCATGAAAGTAACCGGTATATTCCGGAATGCTTCTACCGCCGGTAACACCCCTTCGGCAACAACTTCATAAGTGCAAGTCTGAAAAGTATAATCTTTTTCATACTCAAAAATATACGCACGTCCGGCATGGAAAAAGTCCAAAATATCTTTCAGAATTTCGTAGATGCCGGAAGCTACAGACTCGTCTTTAAGAAAATGAGACAAGGAATGGGAAATAGAGTTCTGGCGATACAGCAAATTATTGATATGATACATGCGGTCCTTATCCTCTTTGTTTACGGGTTCCGTTACCCGTTGCAGGATTCCGAAAGCTTTCAGATGCCCATCGGGTGCAAGCTCTCTATACCCCATGCGGGAATGTACCCAGACAACTCCGGTTGCCGTATGGATAGGAAAGGTCTGTTCGTATACCTCCACTTCCTTTATGGAAAGGAACTCTCTGGTAATGCGTCCCCGATAATCCTCACGAATCATCCGGCCGAAATCCTGAAAAGAGAGGCTGTCCCCCTTCATCCCCAACAAATCGCATACATATTCGGAACATAAATACTGCTCAGCAGAAAAGTCGGCTTCCCACCAACCAATGCGCCCAAGCAAAGACAAACGCCGAAAGCGTTCGTTATCATTGTGAGGGGGAACATCCATAATTTGTTTGTCTGTTTGTTTATTGATAATGGGACAAATATAGCCATAAAACTCAAACAAACAAGTATTTAATATTATTATTTGTATTATACTGCATGATAAAATCGTACGGATTACGTAACAGCTCCTTCATACAAACGAAAACAGAATGTATAACGTATGTACCACTCTTGAAACACGTTCGGCGCATCTTTGCAGCGGATTAAGAAACGCATAAAAGAGATGAGTACGAAATTAGATTTAGGAAAGATATTCTTCCTTATTTTATTCCTTACGCTTTCTGTCATGACAGTCATGGCAGGTACTATCAAAGGTTCCATCACCGACAAACAGACCCGGGAACCGCTGACCGGAGCTACCGTACAGATAGTAGGAACCACGCAAGGCGCCATCGCCGATATGGACGGCAACTACTCCCTGAATGTAACAAACGGCATCTACACATTATCCATAAAATATGTAGGCTACAAAGACATCGTTGTAAACAATGTAAAGTCAGGCAAAGCCGATGTCGTGCTGAACTTCGAACTGGAAAGCGACGCACAGGCTTTGGGCGAAGTATCCGTAGTGGCCCGGAAAAACCTTGAGGGCGAACGTGCCCTGCAAATGGAGCGCCGGAAAGCTACACTCGCCATCGAAAACATCGGCTCAAAAGAGATGAGCATCAAAGGTATAAGCAATGTAGAAGAAGGGGTAAAAAAGATTACCGGTATCTCCATTGCCGATGCCGGCCAGCTCATTGTACGGGGATTGGGCGACCGATACAGCACGACTACCCTGAACGGCCTCCCCATCGCCTCTCCCAATCCCGACAACAAGCTGATTCCGCTGGATCTATTTCCGTCGAGCACCATACAGAACATCACCGTAAGTAAGGTATATAACGCGGAAGCCTTTGCCGACTATTCAGGTGCACACATAGACATCAGTACCAAAGAGAACATCGCCGAAGATTTCTTCAGCATCAGTTTCAACACCGGCGGGAAGTTCAATACCCTGGGCAAAGACCGCTATCAGATGAACCGCAACGGCTCATTGTTCAAGACTTCCGGTGTGGACCAGGCGGCACTCGATATGCCTCTGTCTGATTTTGACAACTATGTAAAGACCGGAAATATATTCGACACCTCGTTTGCCGTAAAGAAGAAATCAACCCTGCCGGACTTTAACGGTAACCTCGGCTTCGGCAAGAACATCAGCATCGACAGCCAAACGCTCAGCATACTGGCATCCGTAAGCGCCGGCAACGGCTATCAGAATATGGACAACGCTTTCTATAAAACCCTGGAAGCAACCGGCAATGTACAGGACAACTTCTCATACGACAGCTATGCCCAAGAACTGAAACTCGCTGCATTAGGATACATAGGCTACACGCTGCGCCGGCACGACCGCATAGGCTATACTTTCTTCTATACGCGTAATGCCACAGACACTTACCAACGCCGTGAGGGAACAGATGCCGAAGACCACGAGCTGACCGGAAGCAATAACATCACACATATCTACACTTTGCAGAACCACCAACTGAACGGCCTTCACAACTTCGGCGAACAAGACCGTTGGGAACTGACCTGGGGCGGCTCGTACAGCAAGACAGGAAGCGAAGAACCGGACAGACGCCAAGTGATGTACCTAAAGAATGATGACGGCACACTCGGCCTGTTCAAACTGAACCGCCAGGAAACCATGCGCTATTTCGGCAGCCTGGATGAAAAAGAGTGGAACGGCAACCTCGCCCTGCGCTGGAAGTGGAACGAAAACAATTTTCTGAAACTGGGCTTCAACTATAAAAACAAAAGCCGTGACTACAAAGCAACCCGTTTCTACTACAACCTGAACAAAATTAATCCCACCGTTACCGACATCTACGATACAGACGGCTTCCTGAACCAAGAGAACATAGCAGACGGAAACGTAACGGTACAACGCGTGATGCAACCCAAAGACAGCTACCGCGCAGGAAATGAAATTTACTCCGGATACCTGCTGACCGACTTCTACCCCGTACCGTCATTACTTGTAAACCTCGGCGTACGCTACGAAATAAGCAAACAGTGGGTGGACTATGCCACTGACGGCGGCGACTGGTATGCCGAACGGCGCAATCTGGATAAAAATGATTTCTTCCCCACCCTAAATCTGAAGTACACAATAAACGACGCCAACAGCATCCGTTTCTCCGCATCCCGTACCGTTACCCGCCCATCATTCATCGAAATGGCTCCCTTCCTCTATCAGGAATCCTACGGTTCGGCACAAATCCGCGGTAACGACGAGTTGCAGAACGGCTACAACTACAACTTCGACTTGCGTTACGAACGCTTCGGCAAAAACGGAGACATGATTTCGCTGACCGGTTACTTCAAATACCTCGACAGCCCGATAGAACGTATCCAGGCATTGCAAGGCGGAGCTACCCTGCACAGCTTCCGGAATGCGGACAACGGAATGGCTGCCGGCGTAGAGGTGGAATGCCGCAAACAATTGATAAAAGACTTGCGTTTGGGTGCTAACCTCAGCTATATGTATACCAACGTAAAACTGCCCGAAGGCGGCGCTTACACCAACAAAGAACGTCCTTTGCAAGGCGCCTCTCCCATTCTGGCCAATGCAGACCTCACCTACTCTCCCCGTTTCGGTGAAGAACGGCAACTGAACCTCGCCTTACTCTACAATCTGCAAGGCAGCCGCATCCATGCGGTGGGCGTATCCAATCTGGGAGACATCAAGCAACAGACTCTGCACACACTGAACTTCAGTGCCGGATACGACCTCAACAGGCATTTCAGCCTGAAACTGCAAGTAAACGACCTGCTGAACCGTAACGTCATCTTTAAGCAAGAAGTGCCTTCCACCGGCACGGAAGTGGAAGTGGAGCGCTATAAAAAAGGTACTGACTTTGAAATTGGCTTCAGCTACAAATTATAAATCCTTTTAAATAGATTATCAAACAGACGAACAGTCCACTTAAAACAATTGAATTATGAAAACAATGAAATCGAAATTCTATTCGCTGGCTCTCGCAGCCGGAATGCTGACCCTCACCGCTTGCAGCGATGACAACACCAACGACAGCAACAATGACAAAGGCAACGGGATAGAAAACGGCAGTATCCTGAAAGGTACAATAACCGAAGACGTGACCCTGAAAGCCGGCAACACCTATAAACTGAGCGGTGAATACATTGTAGAGGCAGGCGCCACATTGAACATCGAAGAAGGAGTAAAGATTATATCTGTCTATGACAATATCGTAGACTATATCCTGGTGAAGCAAGGTGCCAAAATCAATGCTGTAGGCACGCCCGACAAACCTATCGTCATGACCAGCGAAAAAGAGGAACCCGGAGCATGGGGCGGCATTCATATCTGCGGAAAAGCGCATACCAATGCCGAAGGCGGTAAAGGAAGTTCAGAGATAGGCGGCGCCGTATATGGCGGCAATGACGATGCCGACAATTCCGGAACATTGCAGTACATCCGTCTGGAATACACCGGATTTGCCTTCGATGAAGAGCATGAAGCCAACGGAATCTCCTTTTACGGTGTAGGTAACGGTACGATTGTAGACCACTGCGAGGCTTACAAAGGTTCGGACGACGGCTTCGAGTTCTTCGGCGGTTCGGTAAACGTAAGCAATATGGTAGTGGTAAGTTGCAGCGACGACTCTTTCGACTGGACCGAAGGCTGGAACGGAAAAGGCACTGACCTCGTTGCCTATCAGGAAGCCAAAGCCACATTAGGATACGACTGCGACTGCCTCATCGAAGCGGACAATAACGAAAACGACAATGCAGCCACTCCCGTATCGCATCCCGTACTCAAAAACCTCATCCTCGCAGGTAACGGCGAAAGCAAACAAGGCATCCGTCTGCGTCGCGGCACTCAAGCCGATATAGACAATGCCAAAGTATGCGGCAAGGGACAACCGCTGGTAGTGGAGAGCGCATTAACGAATGCCGCGCTGAAAAACGGTACTTCCAGACTCACCAATATGACCGTCACTGCCGTATTGAAATCCGACGGAGATTACACCAACGACGACTTCACCGCCGTAACAAGCAACAAAGTAGATGCTACGCTGTCCTACGCTTCCTTCGACGCCATTAAAGCCGCATGCGACTGGATGAAAGGAAACTGGATAAAATAACCCGCACGCATTCCAAATTCTCTTTATAAAGTTTATCAGGGCAACAGCCTGCAACGGTTCAAACTTTTGCAGGCTGTATGTTTTTTCTGCCCGCACAACCGAATTCCCATGAAGCATCCGCACCCCATTATTCTTCAGGAGTTAAGACAGCACCCTTTGGAAATCCCTTCCCGACGGTGATTGGAATACTTGCAAATCGAATTCGGGAATGATGGCCAACACATGGTCAAATACATCTGCCTGCACTCCCTCGTATGGAACCCAGTCCTTGATGGCACAGAAAAAATAAAGTTCCATAGGAATACCGTGGTCGGTCGGCTGCAACTGCCGCACCATGCAGGTCAGTTCCTTGTTTACATCGGGAAGACTTTTCAGATAAGCGGTCAGATAGGCCCGGAACACACCCAGATTGGTTTGACGACGCCCGTTGACAAGGACGGAATTGTCGATATGATGTTTCTTATTATACTCCTCTATCACCGCTTCCGTCTGCTCTACGTAATCTTTCAGCAAACGAATCTTACGGTATTTGTCCAGCATCTCCGGAGTACAGAACCGGACGCTGTTCATATCAATGTTTATGGAGCGCTTGACACGCCGTCCCCCACTCTCGCGCATGCCGCGCCAGTTCTGGAATGAATCGCTGACAAGCAGATAAGGCGGAATCGTGGTAATGGTATTATCCCAGTTACGCACCTTCACGGTGTTCAGCGTGACTTCTATCACCGTACCGTCTGCACCGTATTTGGGCATCGCAATCCAGTCGCCCACCTTCAGCATATCATTGGCGGAGAGCTGCACCCCCGAAACAAATCCCATAATCGAATCCTTGAACACCAGCATCAGGATAGCGGCAGAAGCACCCAACCCCGCCAATAGCGACAACGGAGACTTGTTAATCAGAATACTTACCACCACGATAGCCCCTACAAACCAAAGTATCACCTGGACAGTCTGCAACATACCCTTCAAAGGGCGGTCGCGAAGCTGCTCCTTCTCGCTGTATACGGCATAAACGGCTTTCAGGAACGAGTTAATAAAACTTAGGAATGTGATTAGAATATAAATCAGGCAGACACGCTGGATAAAGCCCAACGTAGAGGAACTCGTCTCGGCAAAGGCTACCGGAATAAAGACATAGATGATAACGGGAGCCACCATACGGCTGAGGTGAATCAGTACCTTACGGTCAAAAACAATATCATCCCATGTAGCTTTTGTTTTCCTTATCAAATGCGCCACTACTTTCAACAGGATATTCCGACAAATGACATCAGCCAGAAACGCAACGATAAGCACAAGTGCAAAAGCTATAAACTGATCGAGCATATCGGCCAAAGAAGGGGCTGTTCCCCAAGAAATCAATAATTCGTCGATATTCTTTAGTATATCCATGATAGTTAGGTATAAAATATGAGGTATAAAGTATCAATAGGGCGTCAGAGCTTTTCCCGTTCGAGGAACTCGCGGATATCTTCTTTTAACCACTGATAGAGATAAAGGTTCTTGTAACCGCTGTTTTTCTTCAACATGACGGATACATTGACCTGACTGTTTTCGTAACCCGTCAGTTCATTGCGGAACTGTTCGCTATGCTCTGCCAGGCGTTTAATTTCCTGCTCGCGTTCACGGCGCAGTACGGTGCAAACGGGTATCAGCAACTTCAGGACCACACAATCCATGATATGATGCCCCTGCATATAGAGATAGGTATTGTCGGGAACCAATCCTAATTTCCGCAGTTCCTCACCCAACCGGTCAACATCCTCTATATACTGCGGGAAACGGGTTTCCATTTCGGAAAGTTTGGCAGATACCGTACGCTGCATGGCATCCAAGACACAGTAAGGATGCCGCAGGTTTATTTCCTGCAAACGGACATAGGAATTGAAATCGTACATAGGAAATGTATGCGTATCGTGCCGGCGGTAAAACCAGACGTTCCATAAGAACAGCGGATAGGCTATCTGCGAATAGCGTTTCAGGAAAGCGGGGAAATCAAGGATGTGACGGTCGTTCAGTGTTGCCTGTACACAAACCTCATGAAGGCTTTCGGCAAAACAATGGAAATTCTCAATGGCATACCCGTAGGTCTGGAAAATATAAGGATTACGGTTTATCTTCCGCGACACATTGGTGGCTCCCTGCAACAGAAAGTCATAGTCACTGTCCACACAAGCTATCAGGCTACGTCCAAGTTCCGTGGTATTGAGCGTATTCATCAACACCATTTTCTTGCCCTTTGCCAGCGAAGTGGCGGAAGGAAGCATCACTTGGAAATAACGCTCCTCATTCTCGAACTCAGCCAGAAGGGTACGCCAGAAAGCGATGTCGTCATAGCTTTCCACATACGCCACAATACGCCTGCGCCCTTTCTTTGACGAGAATTTGTGTGCGGCGTCCAAATAGGCTGAAGTAAGATTATGTCGGAGAGATGTTGCCAAAATAAATGTTGATTTAATAATGAATATTCAGTGATGTGCGATTGATACTCACCTGCCGCCAATCACCGTTGAAATATCTTCCACTTCGGTCACCGCATCCAGCCAGCCTTCCATAATCACGGCAGGCGAGTGGGTGGTGAGAATGAGCTGCACATTCGGATTGAGTCCGCGTATCATGCCGATAAGTTTTTGCTGCCACTCGATGTGCAACGACGCTTCCGGCTCGTCCATAAAAAGCACACAATGCTCCTCATTACGCACCAGCACGGTCAGCAGGATTACCAGCATCTGTTTCTCGCCGGACGAGAGTTTATAGGGCAAAAGCCGTTCGCCGTCCTGATAAAAGACAATGTCATTGCTCTTACGGTCGATTTTCTTACGGGTATAGCTGAACAGTTCGTCAATCATATCCTGAAATTTCCGTTTAGGCACAGACAAGGCGGGAGCCAGACTCCGTTGCTGTTCGTCACCGCTCAACAACTCAATCATTTTGTTACCGATATTCACCTGATAATCAAGATAACGGCGCTGGAGCAGATAGAGCTGCCAATCCAATTCGGACTTTACATTCGGGTCTGCCATGCGGGCGGTGAAATCTCCCATAATAAGAGGACGGTCATAGCTGCGGATTACATCATAAGGAATAAAAGTCGCTTCCGGATTGTCGAAGAAAACATGTACACCATTTTTCTCATCGCTCTTTACCTCTCCCGTAGTTTGCTCAAGGTAGCCCACCGAACGGTTTAAAATCGTAGTCTTCCCTACTCCGTTGATGCCGGAAAGTATATTGACATCGGGACGCAACTCCCAAGCTATATCGTATCGGTGCCACAATCCGTGTATTTCGATACGTCTGATGTAATTGGCCTGTACTTCCATGGTTTCTATATATTCGTGTAGCAAATATAAAGAAAGAGATTGAGAAAATAGTTACCTTTGCAGCGTTTTTCACCACAAATAATACACATTTTACAATATGAACAAGAACATACAAGGCCATCTGTTCGCTCTGACCGCCAATATCCTATGGGGATTAATGGCACCTGTCGGCAAATCCGCATTAGTCGAGTTCTCAGCTCTATCCGTCACCACTTTCCGCATGGTAGGTGCAGCAGCCTGTTTCTGGTTGCTCTCACTGTTCTGCAAACGCGAGCAGGTAGACCATCGGGATATGTTGAAGATATTCTTTGCCGCACTCTTTGCACTGGTATTCAATCAGGGAGTCTATATCTTCGGACTGTCCATGACTTCCCCCATCGATGCCTCTATCGTAACCACCACTCTTCCTATCGTAACCATGATTGTAGCTGCCATTTATCTGAAAGAGCCCGTTACGAATAAAAAAGTATTGGGCATTTTTGTAGGCGCCATGGGCGCATTGATACTGATTATGAGCAGCAGCAATGCAGGAAGCGGCAATGGCAGCATCATGGGTGACTTGCTGTGCCTCATCGCCCAAATCAGTTTCTCTATTTACCTGACCGTATTCAAAGGATTATCCCAGAAATACTCTCCTATAACCCTGAACAAATGGATGTTTGTATATGCCTCTATGTGTTATATCCCTTTCTCTTACCATGATGTAGCTGCCATACAATGGGCTGAAATCTCTACTGCAGCACTGTTACAAGTAGGCTATGTGGTGGTAGGCGGCAGCTTCCTGGCTTATATATGTATCATGACGGCACAAAGGCTGTTGCGCCCCACAGTAGTAAGCATGTACAACTATATGCAACCTATCGTGGCTTCAATCGTTACAGTCATAATCGGCATGGCTACATTCAATATGGAAAAAGGTATTGCCATTGCACTGGTATTTCTCGGTGTATATATCGTTACGCAAAGCAAATCACGCAAAGACTTTGAGAAGGAAGGAAAAGAGGTGTAGGAAACGAGAGACTGTCAAAATACAGTTGGTGATTTCTTTTAGACACGGATTACACGGAAAAGAATAAAGTAAATCTGTGTAATCCGTGCCTAAAAACAAATAGTAAGAGGGAAGATGCCTTGAAGTGCATCCCACTAATTTTTCAATCCCGCAAAATAAGTATCTAACAGGTTCTTAGCAGCAACAAAGGATGTCAGATTACCTTTTAATACCTGACTCTCTTTATCGGCCAGCATCGCCTCAATTGTAGGATTATGATAGAAACTGTCACGAAGTTGTTCGTTAATGGTTTCGTACATCCAATATTTACTCTGCTCGTTACGGCGGTATTCAAAATAGCCGTTATCTTTCACGAAGTCTATATACTTATATACCATATCCCATACTTCCTGTACTCCTATATTGTAGAAGCCGGAATAGGTCAGGACCTGCGGTGTCCAGCCGCTCTCCGGAGCCGGGAAAAGGTGCAGTGCATTACGGAAATGGGCAGCAGCCAGCTTGGCACGTTCCAGATTATCCCCATCCGCCTTGTTGATGACGATACCGTCCGCCATCTCCATGATGCCGCGCTTGATACCTTGCAGCTCGTCGCCCGTACCGGCAAGTTGGATAAGCAGGAAGAAATCTACCATTGAATGTACAGCCGTCTCGCTCTGTCCTACACCCACTGTCTCTACAAATATCTTATCAAATCCGGCAGCTTCGCAAAGTACAATCGTTTCACGCGTCTTACGCGCCACACCGCCCAACGAACCTGCCGAGGGACTGGGGCGGATAAAGGATTTGGGATGAACGGAAAGTTTCTCCATGCGCGTTTTGTCGCCCAAGATACTGCCCTTACTGCGTTCGCTGCTGGGGTCGATGGCCAGCACAGCCAGCTTGCCGCCGTATTTCTCCAATACATGCAATCCGAATACATCGATAGACGTACTTTTGCCGGCTCCCGGCACACCGCTGATACCTACGCGAACGGAATTACCGGAATACGGCAGGCACTTTTCTATCACCTCCTGCGCTATGGTCTGATGTTCGGGCTTTACACTCTCCACCAGTGTCACGGCACGGCTTAATATCGTAACATCACCTTTCACAATGCCCTCTACATACTCTGCTACGGAAAGTTGACGTTTTTTCGGTTTCCGCTTCAAATAAGGATTTACGGACGAAGGTTGCTCAATGTCTGCATTGACAACCAGACCTTTATATTCTCCGCTATTTTCTGGATGTTCCATGGTAAGATTTATGGTTTATTTCGCTTTAATATTAATCTCGACTTTCGGCTGCATCGGGTCATTCGTAATCATCAGCAAACGCAGATGACGGCGTTTCTTTCCAATATTCCGCTTTACAACCGTTACACGCAGACGGGTGCTTTCGCCCGGTTTCAGCACGCTCTTCTTCAAACCGGCTCCCACTGCCGGATGGAATACCTGAAGCTTGCTGATTTGCAAAGGAGAACGTCCGGTATTCGTTATAACAATATCCTGACGTGCCTTCGACTTCTTTGCCAATGCTGTGCTCATGTCAATATCCTTGATAGAAAGGTTGACAACAGGAGCATTCACCTTTTCCGTATCGCTCATGCCCGAAAAGTCCGGCAGAAGAATGGCGGAAACAGGTATCTCATTTTCATCGCCCACCTTGTCGCCTGCAAAACGTGCCAGATAGACAGAGGACTGCGTCAGTCCGAAGTCCGTCAGCCGTTCGGAATCCAATGTGACGGTAATGACCCCTTTCTCCCCTTTTTGCAGGACATTGGGTTTTACTTCCGTTTGCAGATAGGGCGGCAGATGCATCAACACGGGTTCGTATGGGCGATCGGACAGGTTCACTACCCCGATATGCATCACCGGCTTCTCACCGGCTTGTACATCGGGAAAATCAAGACTGTTCTTGTCAATACGTATCTGTCCGATGAGGTATGGATGGGTTTTGGTAAAGTCCTTGATTTCACGCACCACCTCACCGTTGAACTTCAAATAGACCAGATGGGGTTGTGCATTGCAGTAAATGGCTACGGATTTGTTGAAATGCCCCAAAGCCTCCGCATCAAAAGTGACGTTAACTGTTCCCTTTGCTCCCGGGGCGATAGGTGTCTTTGTCCATTGGGCCACGGAACAGGCACAATCGGGTTCCACCTCGGTAAGCACCAAAGGCCGGTCACCCGTGTTTGTTATGGAATATTGTACCGTCACCGGATGTTTCCATTCAATCTGCCCGAAATCATACGTTTCCGTATTAGAGGTAAAACGCGGTTGAGCTACGGCAGTCAATGCCGTAGCTGCAATCGCATATAGAGTGATAAAACTGCGTCTCATTTATATTGCTTCTAAATTAGTTGCACAAATGTAAAGCTTTTAAGCGAGATACACAGATTTTCGTTCTGCTTTTTATAACCTATAAACATTCGATAGCAAGTAAATCTATCCGGCCTATTTAATAATAACAGTTCCTCCAGCAGAGTGAGAAGCATATTCCGGCGCATAGGCACACTGCACGGTAGCCAGTCCGGTTTCATACGTACCACCACGAGCCACCCGGTAGCTATGTTCCAATACATAAACGCCTTTACCCAGATGATCGAAGAAGAAATTGGTTCCTGCATCTTCCACTTCCGCATAATATCCGACCCCGTTGTTCCAGCGATAACCCGAAAGCGAATTTTCCGGTTCGAAACAAGCTCCGCGCTGGTCTTTCAACTGAACGAAATCCATGGCACGGTCCAAACGGACAGTAAGTCGGGAAACAATCTTATCACCCACGAAAAGCTGTGCTACATCTGTCAACGGTTGCAAAGATTTCTGCCCGTCGGCCGAAATGCGCTCTACAAAGAGTTTCTTCTCAATGTTCAATGCTCCTCCCTGCTGCTTCACATCGGATATGGGCGACAAGTATTGTGCGTAGACAGCTCCCCATGCAATGCCCGCATCCCTTTTCTCTACGGTAACGGACTTTGCTTTCACCTCAGGACTGCCTTGCGCAAAGACTTCCTTAACATATCCCAATCCGGGTACGGTGGTCTTTGCAGGAGAGAAAGTCTCCAACACCTTATCACCCAAAGTAATGCGGACATCTCCTTTACTTTCCAGCAAATTGCTACCCTGACACAACAACGCATAAACCGCATCAGCAGTAGCTACCGGAGAATCCCAGCTTGTCGTCTGTTTCTGTTTCAGCAGCCAAAGCTTCATTTCTTCTACCAAAGCATCATTGCCGCCTGCCTCGCGCAGAGCTTCCATTACAGCTACATGAGCGGGTACAGGCATCATACCCCAAGTATAAGGATTGGCATGGAAAGCAAAATGAGCTCCCATTTCATCCGTCTGTACAAGGTGCTCTTTTATGGAAGCTATAAACTCATCCGCTTCCATTTTATGTCCTGCCTTCTGCAGGATAACGGCTGTCTGCGCTTTACGGATCATGGTACCGCTCTCAAGATTACGTCCCAGCTTGGTAAGGAAGTAACCGAATGCTTTTGCATATTCTCCGGAGAGCTTTACCGAACCGAGAGATACCAGATACATATATTCCATAGTGGCATCCGACAAAACGGTAATCTTTGTTCCGTTCTTCTCTGCCTTACGGATAGCACGGTATTCTTTCAGAGCCTCTTTGTTCAGATAGTTAAAGGCCTTGGCTTTCATCATCGCTGCTTCTTCCGGCAATGCCTTATCCGTAAGCAAAGAAAGACGGACAAGCAGTCCGGTGATATATCCCGTTACATAACGGTTGCCGGACATGCCGCCGAACCAGCTCCATGCACCATCCTCGCCCTGCAATTCTTTCAGTTTGAGCAAGGATGCCATATTACGGTAATTTAATTGGTTAACATCAAATAAGGTAGCGATACGCTGCTGCTGTTCAGCCTCTGTAGTAGCTTCGAGCAACCAAGGAGATTCGCCCAACAGAATATTCTTCACATCCTGGTTCTGCTCCAACCGACTGAGGAAAGTTTCTTTTGTTCCACCCGACAGACGCCAGTTATCAAATACCGCTTTAATGCGCGGCTGACTATTTGCAATATATCCCGCCAAAGTGTTGGCATAGAAAGCGGTTGCCCAGGAAATGGCGTTATCCGTTGAAGGCTCACTCAGTACAGGCAGGGCTTGTACGGCATACCATGCCGGATTGCCTGTAAATTCCACGGTCAGGCGACGGTCGGTTGCCGTACGGCTGTTACCGTTGAACAGACTGTCCAGCGAGAAAGTACGCGTTTCTTCACCACGAACGGGCATGGCAAGCGTCTCTGTAATATATTCCTTATCACTCAGTACAGGCAACAGATGCTGTTCACCATCGCTGAAAGTACCGCCGTCGGCAACTATACGGACACCAAGCAGTTCGTAACGGTCTGTTACATCAAACCGGAAACTAACCGATGCTGTCTTTCCGGCTTCCACTGAGAACTTCTGGCGACCGGTGGAAATAATCTTCTCCGTCATCGGATCGAAAAGGGTGAATACGGCTGTGCCTTTTATTGCCTTACCCGTCAGGTTGGCAATGCCGGCAGCTATCTGTGTCTTATCGCCTACCCGTACAAAGCGGGGCATATTCGGAGTAAGCATAAACTCTTTGGCGGTGACAGCGGTAGTGTCAAGCATGCCTGTCATCATATCCTTAGTATGGGAATAACCGCGGAAATTCCAGCGTGTCAGACTCTGCGGCATGGTAAAGGAAAAAGCAACCTCTCCTTGTTCATTAGTACATAGCTGAGGATAAAAGAAAGCCGTTTCCGCAAAATTAGTACGCAAATCGGCCATAGGCTGTAACGCCTGTTCATCAAGCGGAATCGTCTCCGACTCAAAAACAACATCTGCCACTCCTTCTTCTACCTGTACCGGAACATACTTCACTTCAACTGCGCGTCCTGTTTCCATTTTGGTCCGTGTGGCTCCATACCCCATAATTACCGGCTCGCAGAGAGCCGCATCGTTCTCTACTATTTGCAGTACTTCCGCCCCCCCATTATAAGGAGAACAGAAATAGTCGAAGCGCCAAACAGGAACTCTCCATGACTTCACCGGGAAGTAAGGAGCATAACTCTTTCCGTTGTTATTACTGATATCCCAATAGTAATAAGGAATATACCGGTTGTAATAAACGCTTAATGACTGGTTACGGCTATAAATCCGGTCTAATGAAGCATCGTACATCATTGCCAGCATCTCGGCTGCGGCGGGAAAACCTTGCGGAGTTTTGATGACCAGCTTCCACTCTTCTTCCTGCCCCGGACGCAAACGGTCGCGAAAAACTTCCCACTTCATATCCAGCGTCCGTTCAGGCAGACGTTTCCTCAATTCCACCCTACGGGTATATAGCAGTCCGTTCTTTACGAAAATAAACTGCACGGCAACTCCGTCTCCATACTCTTCCCGATAAGGATATTCCATACGGAGAATCGAGTCGTTCAGCGACAAAGTACGGCTCTCCAATCTGCCTTTCTGCCCGAAAACATCTACCAGGACGTATGCGTCCTTCATGGAAGTGCCGAAATAGAAGATTGCCGGATGAGCCGCATCGAACTCCGTATTCTTTTCATAAAGGAAAGTTTCCATAAACACAACCGGACGTTCATCTTTCAGCGAGAACAGTACAATGTTCACCGCATTGTCCGCATTGCTGACTTCCTTGCCGTCGCGACCGCGCACCGACAGAATTAAGCGGTACTCTCCCGATGGCAGCTGTTTCCAAGCTGTAAAGTCTTTCTTTTCGCCCGACATAAACGCACTCTCATAAACTGGCTTGTCGGAGATTTTCCCCGTCTTGGAATCAAGAACGGGATAAAGACGGCACGTCCCTTCCATGGACAGCGTTTCATTAACGGCATTCATTACCGACAGCATTCCCGATATGGAATCTTCCTTGCATAAGTCCCTGCTGATGTCGGACACAAAGAAATAAGCCCGACGGGTAGCGTTCAGAAAGTAGTGCGAGGTCTGCGTTTCACCCGTATCACTTGTCACCGCTACCTCTATCTGATAGGAGAAACGTTCCCTACCCGTATTATCCGCATCCGTATCCGGCTTCAGAACAACAGGAATGGAAAAGTTGCCTTTCGCATCCAGTTGCACCGTATCCGAAACAAGCGATACGGCCCCATCTCCCCAATATCTCCGGTTACTGCGACGAGTAACGGTATATGTCAGCGGAACATCCTGAATTGCCGTCCCGTTATATGCCTTGACATTGCCTGTTACATCCACCGTATCTCCCAAGCAGAAAGCCTCCTCCACCGAATTAAAGGTAATCTCAAAGGTAGGCCGTTTGTAATCCTCCACCCGTACGGAAACGGAAGCGTTGTTTTTTACATCAATTGTAAAGTTACCATTCAAGCAGACTGCAGGCAACACAAATTCTGTGGTGAAGGAACCGAATTCATTGGTACTTACATTCTTCTGTACCAGTTCTTTCCTGTTGACGTCCAACAAACGTACCTGATAACTCTTCCCTGCCAAAACGTGAGCCTTGTCCGCCTCCTGTTCATAAGCGATACCTTTGACATAAACGGTCTGACCGGGACGATACAAGGCGCGGTCTGTCAGCAGGGTGATATGCTCTTCCGGACGTGACTCTCCGCGTTCGTAATATCTGTTCAAATAAACATTCTGAGGCATCATGGCTGTATCCGTTCCCTTACGTGCCACATAACTGCGGATAGCCTTATCCCATTCCACAACCGCTTTTCCACCGGTATCGGTGACAACTGTTTTCACCAGCTTGCGGTTTTCTTCATTGTAAGCGGAATAGAAACTGACCTTTGCACCGGAAATGGGTTGCCCGCTACGGCTGTCCACCGTAACCACTTCCATCTTATTATCCGGCAAAGAAAGCGTCAACACCTTAAAGCGGGTCGAGACGAGAAAGTGCTCTGCAGTACGGGCCGTTGCAGCATCAGGTACAATTTGCAGTATATATATGCCCAATTCGTCCGGCACATGGCATTTCAAAACCATACGTTGCAAACCGCTCAACAGTTCTCCCTCTTTCCCGCTTTTGCTGTCCGAAGATTTCAGTTCAAAATGGGTAGCTGATAATTTACGGGCATGCTTCTGATAGAAAGCCTTGTTGATTCCGGCATCCATCCAGGGCACTTCGGAGAGATTCGTACGGTACAGATTCAGTGTGAAACCTTTCAGATTCCGATAACCCACATTCAACTCCAACGAATCACCGGGATAAACGCTCTCTTGAGTGCTGACATTCAAATAAGGCTGCAAAACACTCTCCCTTATGTTCCGTAGTTCATTGATACGCTTATAAGCCGAATAGCGCTTCACTCCTTCATCGCATACCTGCAAAACCTCATCCATATAAGACGCTCCCAAACCGCGAAGCCAACCGGCTTTATCAATGTAAACTTCCGCGCAAATCTCACGACCGCCATATTCCCGAATCAGATTATCCAACACTTCAAGATGCTCTTTATCAAGCCGTTCTTTCCGTTCCCGATAAGTGGCATAAGGCTCCCGACTTATACCGCCGCCGGTACTTTTCCACTTCCAATAATCAAGCGTTGCCAGCACTACCGCATCTTCTGCCCCAACGCGATGCCGATAAGCATTTATCATATTTGTATAAACACTGTTGATGCGGGCACGTTGTAATGTATCCACCTGAAAGCCGTCCAACAACTGATAAGTATCGACAGCCCGGGCCGCCAGCAGATGATACATATCGTGCCCATAGAAGCGGCTTCCGTCTTCAAGCTCGACAAAAGGCACATATTCCTTGGAAGAGACCTCAAGCAAACGAACAGAGTCCTTCAATGAAGCCAGGTTATGTTCATCTACCTTAGCAACAAAAAGGTTAGTACTCCATTCCCTGATATCGGCAGGAGCTTCGTCCACATCCAGCGCCGTACGGTCTGATAACTGTCGCCGGTTATGCCGCATATAGTCCGAATACTCGCGGGCAAGTAATGAATGCAGAATAGCTTTATTTACCAGGTTTTTCTCCGATTCCACCCAACTTTCCAACTTCTTCAAATTCGTATACAGGCTATCCGGAGTCAGTCTTTCCTGATAAGCCTCCCGACAGATATATGCCTTGAGCATTTGCGGAGCATTTTTCTCCAACTCGGCTTTCCGGTAGATTTTCTCCGTCAGTTTCACTACCGTTTGCGGCAAACTCTTCTTTTGAGCCTGCTCCACCTGCCTCCACAAACCTGCATAGGACTGAGCGTGCAAAGCAAAGGAGCACAACCCGATCATCAGCAGAAACAATGTACAAAATCTTTGGAATTTCTTCATAGCTATTCTATTGTTATTAGTTTTTGTTTTTTTATGCGAATCAGGAATCAAACAATAAAGATTTATCTGTATGATTAGCTGCATTCATATCTCAGCTACATGAATGTCCACTGTAAAAATAACAAAATAATAACCACATTGTACCAGCTTTTTAGAAAAAATAAAGAAACAAAGCATATACTGACATAAAAACCTACGGTTATAAAAAGAAACCGGGGAATACATTCTCAGAACATATCCCCCGGTTTCTTATCAATTACTACACTCATCTCGGGTAGTTATAATACTTCATTGCTTCAATCCAATTCTCACCAACTCTGGAGAGAATGTCTTTAAAAGAATTTACAATCTTTTTTCCCATAATCTTAAAAATTAAACTGATACCCTGAAAACACTTTTTTCTTTATTTCTTGATGGTATATCCCATCATCAACATCTCATTACGACCTACCTCAGCGAGAATACGTCTGAATGAATCCATTATTTTCTTTCTCATAACCTTAAAAAACTAAACTAACATCTTGAAAACTGAAAACTACTTTCTCTCTTAAAAAGGGGGAATGAATGCTTAAAGCATTACATAACCCCAAATGTTCTTATCGGCTTCACCGAAATGTCTGAACAATTTTCTTAACTTTTTCATTTTGTTATCCTCCTAAAATCAATCTTGTTATTCTTAAAAATAACTTGTTATCCTATCATTTCTATGTTTTACAACACAAAAATAAGGCCTTTGTTCAAGATAGCAAGTGAAAACACACAGAAAAACATGTTTTAAAACATATTTCTTGACCTAAATCAATTTCCTGCAATATTACAGCAACAAGCAAGGACAAAATGTCAGGAAAGCAAAGTAATTCTGACAGACCAGGATGAAAATGGCAGCAATAAAAAAAGCAGAGCGCAACCACACTCTGCTTTTACATTGTTATGTATAAAGAAAATTACTTTTCGGGAGTCTGTTCCAAAGTAGCAACCAAGAAGTCATAGAACTTCGTTACAGACGGGATATATGCACGTTCATCGGGCGAATGCGGTGAACGCAACGTCGGTCCGAAAGAAATCATATCAAGTCCCGGACAGTTGGCGCCGATAATACCGCACTCCAAACCTGCATGAATCACCTTTACAGCCGGCTCTACACCGAATTGTTGCTTATAGGACAACGTCATGGCATGCAGAATCGGAGAATCCACGTTGGGCTGCCAGCCGGAGTAACTGCCGCTCAGTTCTACTTTCATACCTGCCATAGAGAAACATGCAGTCAGACTATCTGCCAGGAAATCTTTCATCGTATCGCAAGAGCTGCGAGCCAATATACGAACATCAGCCTTACCGCCGCCAATCGTTACAATGGCCAGATTGGAAGAAGTCTCCACTGTATCGGGAACAGTAGGAATCATACGCATAACCCCATTCTGACAGGCCATTAATACACTAATCATATTATCCTGAATTTCTTCGGGAACAATGGCAGCAGGCAAGTCTACGTTCTCCAGTTTCACAACAATACCTTCTTCAATCGAGGTATATTCTTCATTAATCTGTACCTCATATTCCTTGATATAGTCTTCCAATCCTTCAATGTCTTCGGGATTAAATACCAATACGGCATGTGCCTCACGCGGAATGGCATTACGCATATTGCCACCTTCAAAACTTGATAACTGACAATCGAACTCAATCAGCAAATCGTGTACGATACGTGTAAGCAATTTATTGGCATTGCCTCGTCCCTGATTGATTTCCAATCCGGAATGTCCGCCACGCAAACCTTTCAAAGTTATTCTACGAGCTACTAAATCAGCAGCAGGAGTCTCTTCCTTATATTCCAATGTAGCCGTAATATCAATACCGCCTGCGCAACCGATATAAAGTTCTCCTTCGTCCTCCGAATCAAGATTCAACAAAATCTCACCGTTTAGTGTACCCGGTTTCAAGCCGAATGCGCCATACATACCCGTTTCCTCATCCTTGGTTATCAACGCTTCCAACGGACCATGTTTCAGGTCTTTTGCCTCAAGTACAGCCATAATAGCGGCTACGCCCAATCCGTTGTCAGCTCCCAAAGTAGTACCTTTGGCCTTCACCCAATCACCGTCAATGTACGTTTCAATAGGGTCTTTAGTAAAATCATGAACCGTATCGTTGTTCTTCTGCGGCACCATGTCCATGTGTGCCTGCAGAATGACACCTTTTCGGTTTTCCATACCTGGTGTAGCAGGTTTACGGATAATGACATTGCCAACTTCGTCAACAAATGATTCCAAGCCCAGACTTTTACCAAAATTTACCAAGAACTCAGTTATTCTCTCCATATGTCCGGAAGGACGGGGTATCTGAGTCAGCGAATAGAAATGCTTCCACACATTTTGTGGAGCTAACTGCAAGATTGTACTCATAATTATAAAAGTTGTTTTCGCAAATATAAGAGTTATTTTTCAATATCGCTCTAATCGGAATTGCAAAAATCGGTAAAACCCCGTTCAATTTATACGAAGTCGCCGGGATAGAAACCTGCGTACCGGTTCATCATATAGTTTCAGACATAAGTAAGCCAAAACAACTGAACCTGCAACAAGTGCTACCGCACCCGGCAGAGACTGTATGAATGTAAGGTTCTCATTCTTAACCCAAGCATAATACAGATAGATAAAAGGATAATGCACCATGTACAACGGATAGGATATATTTCCCAGAAACCTGCAAACCCGTGTCGTGACTTTATCCGTAGTCTTTCCCGAAGCCCCAAGACAGACTAACAAAGGGAATACAACGGCAAAGCATATAGTATCATACAAGCCATTCATCCATAAATGTTCACTGCCACCGATTCTGGGAATCGCCGATAAAACCACAATAGAGAAACTCCCTATCCAGAAAGCTCCTCGTACCTTGACAGGCTTGAATATACGTGACAACAATAATCCCGCCGGAAATGAGAACAGCAACCGTAAAGAACCACCTATTATATTTTCTTCCGTCAAAGCAAAGCCCACACATATATCACCAAGCGGCCCCCAAAGAGCAAATATGGCCAGTCCGCAACCCGCTGACAATACCAATATGGAAAGGACTTTTGTAGAGAGCTTATGTAGAAAGAATGCATATAGAATATTGCCTATATATTCAAAAAACAAAGACCAACTCGGTCCGTTCAGAGGATACATTTCACCTACGCCTCGAATTTCCATACCGGGAGTTGCCGGAATCAGAAGAACATTCATTAGCGTAGCAATTATCAGCGCCACTACGGGCACCTGTGAAACATCCCAAACAGAACAGCCTTGAAAATAGAACATTACAGCTCCAATAAGCGCTCCGATAATGACCATAGGATGCAAACGAATAAACCGACGTTTAAGAAAGTCAGCAATACGCATTGTTTTCCACCGATCATCATAAGCATAGCCAACAACGAATCCGGATAAAATAAAGAAAAAATCAACAGCCAAATATCCGTGATTAATCTTCTGGTCCAAATGGCTGGTAGCATAAGCCTCGAACAAGTGAAAACAGACAACTGTCAATGCCGCCACTCCACGTAGCCCGTCGAGTATGTTATAATGCGGCTTCGTATCTGCAAATGCAGATGATAAAGTATCAGACATATGGGTTATTTATGTGTTTATATTTCTGTGAAAGTATCAATTCAAGTCATTCATTTCGTACGGTTTACCAACGAAACATGTAGCCCGCCATAGATACCGAGCAACACAACCAGCAAGGTTTGAATGCCATGCACTATCAGTGCAAAAGCACCAGCATCCGTAGCATTCACACCATAAAGCATCATCATGGTGATAACGGCAAAATGCCAGGGACCTGCCCCGTTGGGTGTAGGTACGATTACAGCAAACGTCCCGCCCACAAACATCACCATTGCAGCCTGAAAGCCAAGATGCTCCGCAAAAGAAAAGCTATAGAAAGTCAGATAGAAATGATAGAAATAGCATCCCCAAATAAGCAATGTATAGAGAATAAACAGCGGAATGTTCTTCACATTGCGGAGCGACATTACCCCCTCACATACATTCAGCACAACTCCCTTCACTTTCTCAAAAAAAGAAAGCATCCGCATCAGATAGTACATAAGCACCAGCACGCCGATAACACAGAACAGGGAGACATAAAACCAGGGCGATGTCAACAGATGCATCAGCGAAGGAATTTTTGTACCCGTTTCCTGAAAGAAACGGAGAAACACAGGCATCTGAACCAGAAAGGTAAGTCCCGTAATCAAAAGAATACACAAGGTGTCCACCAACCGCTCGGTGACCACAGTTCCCAAAGATTTGGAAAACGATACATCATCATACTTAGCCAGAACACCGCAACGCGACACTTCACCCACACGAGGCAATATCAAATTGGTAGCATAGGAAATGAAAATGGCGTCCACGCAATCGCTCCTTTTAGGATAAGCCCCCAACGGTTCCAGCGTTTGTCGCCAGCGCCACCCGCGAAACACATGGCTCATTACGCCAAAAAACAATGAAAACAGCATCCACCCCCAGTCAGTGCCATGCAAAAGCAGTTCTTTCGCACGTTCAAAATCAAAATCACGATACACCCAATACAGGATAAAACCGCCCAAAAGAACGGGCAACACGATTTTCAATGTTTTTTTTATTATCTTATTCATCGTTTTCCCTTAAAATTCATCCGGCACGCGTCGTAATTTGTGATTTGTAACTCGTAATTCGCCGAAAAGGATTACCTTTGAACCGCAAAAGTAACGATTTAGTTGATACATGAGATTAGTTAAACCTAAAAAGTTTCTCGGCCAGCACTTTCTGAAAGACCTGAAAGTAGCACAGGACATTGCCGACACCGTAGACGCCTGTCCCAATCTTCCGATATTGGAAGTAGGACCGGGCATGGGAGTGCTGACCCAATTTCTCCTGCCCAAAGAGCGCACGGTTAAAGTTGTGGAAGTGGATTATGAATCGGTGGCCTATCTGCGGGAAGCCTACCCGCAACTGGAGGATAACATCATCGAAGACGACTTCCTGAAAATGAACCTGCAACGCCTGTTCGACGGACAGCCTTTCGTACTGACGGGCAATTATCCGTATAACATATCCAGCCAGATATTCTTCAAGATGCTGGATAACAAAGAACTGATACCGTGCTGTACGGGCATGATACAGAAAGAGGTTGCCGAGCGTATCGCAGCCGGTCCCGGCAGCAAGACATACGGCATTCTGAGTGTACTGATACAGGCTTGGTATCGGGTGGAATACCTCTTCACCGTAAGCGAACACGTGTTCAATCCTCCCCCAAAAGTAAAAAGCGCTGTTATTCGCATGACGCGCAATGACACGCAGCAATTGGGATGTGACGAAAAACTGTTTAAACAAGTTGTAAAAACTACATTCAACCAACGCCGGAAAACCTTGCGTAATTCCATAAAACCGATACTCGGCAAAGAATGTCCGCTGACCGAAGACCCTCTCTTCAACAAACGCCCCGAGCAACTTTCCGTACAGGAGTTTATAGAATTGACCAATCAGGTGGAAACAGCATTGAAAGAGACGACAGAAAAATGAGAAATTAACGGTTTCAGCCCTTAACGGTACACTATTACCAATACACTATGAGTTATGGAAATAGACGAAGAATACATAGATAAAGTCAAAAGCTTTATAGAGCAGAAAGACGCGGAAAACGTCAAGGCGCTTCTTATCGACCTGCATCCGGCAGATATTGCCGAACTGTGTAATGACCTCGCGCCCGAAGAGGCACGCTTCGTTTACCGTCTCCTCGACAACGAAACAGCCGCCGACGTACTGGTAGAAATGGACGAAGACGTCCGGAAAGAATTCCTGGAACTTCTGCCTTCGGAAACCATTGCCAAGCGGTTTGTGGATTATATGGATACGGACGATGCCGTAGACCTGATGCGTGACCTCGACGAGGAGAAAAAAGAAGAGGTACTGTCGCATATTGAGGATATAGAGCAGGCCGGAGACATCGTAGACCTCTTGAAGTACGATGAAGATACCGCCGGCGGTTTGATGGGTACGGAAATGGTAACCGTCAACGAGAACTGGAGTATGCCTGAATGCCTGAAAGAGATGCGCCTGCAAGCCGAACAGTTGGACGAAATCTACTACGTATATGTCATTGACGATGACGAACGGCTGCAAGGTGTATTCCCGCTAAAGAAAATGATTACCTCTCCTTCCGTCTCCAAAGTGAAGCATGTAATGAGGAAAGACCCCATTTCCGTCCATGTAGACACTCCCACAGACGAAGTGGTGCAGATTATCGAGAAATACGACTTGGTGGCAGTACCTGTCGTCGACAGCATAGGCCGCCTGGTAGGGCAGATTACCGTAGACGACGTCATGGACGAGGTTCGTGAGCAATCGGAACGCGACTACCAGTTGGCATCCGGTTTGTCACAGGATGTGGAGACGGACGACAACGTCATGCGCCAGACTTCCGCACGCCTGCCGTGGTTGCTTATCGGTATGCTGGGCGGTATCGGCAACTCCATGATATTGGGTAATTTTGACGCTACCTTCGCCGCACATCCCGAAATGGCGCTGTACATCCCTCTGATTGGCGGTACAGGCGGAAATGTAGGAACCCAATCCTCTGCAATTATCGTACAGGGACTTGCTAACAGTTCTTTGGATGCCAAAGACACATTCAAGCAAATCGCCAAGGAATCCGTAGTGGCGGCAATCAATGCAACCATCATATCCTTGCTGGTGTACATATACAATTTTGTACGGTTCGGCGCTACGGCCACAGTTACCTACTCGGTATCCATCAGTCTGTTCGCCGTTGTCATGTTCGCCTCCATTTTCGGAACATTGGTACCCATGACACTCGAAAAGCTGAAAGTGGACCCGGCCATTGCCACAGGACCGTTCATATCCATCACCAACGACATTATCGGCATGATGATGTATATGGGCATCACCGTACTATTGGCCTGAAACGGCTAAATCGAAAAAAAACGATGAAAAAAGTATGAAGTAATCATTTTATTTCATTAATTTGTAACCTAATGTAACCCGAACGGGATATCCCGTTTCTAAAAAGTAAATACAAATGACGGACACTCATGACACTAATCTCCCCGACAAGCCGGTGGAATTAGAAGAAGACAAAAAAACAGCAGAGGTTTCTGAGCCGGCAACAACAGAAACTCCCGCTGAGGTAACCTTGACTGACAAGCCGGCCGAATCAGTTCAAAAACTCACTAAAGAAGAGATTCTGAACAAGCTTAAAGCGATTGCCGCAGATGTAGAGAATGCTGCCAAATCGGAGATAGACGGTTTGAAACAGGCTTTCTACAAACTACATAACTCAGAGCAGGAAGCCGCCAAGAAGCTGTTCGTTGAGAATGGGGGAGTTATTGAAGAGTTCGTTCCACAAGCCGATACTTTGGAAGAGGAATTCAAGAATACCATGTCCGTCATCAAGGAAAAAAGAAACGCACTCAATGCAGAGCAGGAAAAACAGAAAGAGCTCAACCTGCAAATCAAGCTTTCCATCATCGAAGAACTGAAAGAGTTGGTGGAATCTCCGGAAGACGCCAACAAGAACTATACGGAATTCAAGAAATTGCAACAGCAATGGAATGAGGTTAAAATTGTGCCGCAAGCCAGGATTAACGAGCTGTGGAAGAACTACCAGCTGTATGTCGAAAAGTTCTACGACCTTTTAAAACTGAACAACGAATTCCGTGAATATGACTTCAAGAAGAATCTTGAAATCAAGAACCACCTTTGCGAAGCTGCCGAGAAACTGGCAGACGAAGCGGATGTTGTTTCCGCTTTCCATCAATTGCAGAAACTGCATCAGGAATTCCGCGATACAGGACCGGTAGCCAAAGAGCTGCGCGATGAAATATGGGCACGCTTCAAAGCAGCTTCTACTACTGTGAACCGCCGTCACCAGCAGCATTTTGAAGCCCTGAAAGAGGCCGAGCAACATAATCTCGACCAAAAGACCGTAATTTGCGAAATCATCGAGGCCATTGATTACAGCGAACTTACCAACTTCGCTTCCTGGGAAAACAAAACCCAGGAAATCATCGCTTTGCAAAATAAATGGAAAACCATCGGTTTTGCTCCGCAAAAGATGAACGTGAAGATATTCGAACGCTTCCGCAAAGCTTGTGACGAGTTCTTCCAGAAGAAAGGGGAATTCTTCAAATCCCTGAAAGAAGGCATGAACGGGAATCTTGAAAAGAAACGTGCCTTATGCGAAAAAGCAGAGGCCCTGAAAGACAGTACCGACTGGAAAGCAACAGCTGACGAACTGACCAAACTCCAGAAAGAGTGGAAAACGGTAGGTCCCGTTGCCAAGAAATATTCGGATGCTATCTGGAAACGGTTCATCTCCGCCTGCGATTACTTCTTTGAACAGAAAAACAAGGCAACTTCCTCACAACGTTCCGTTGAACAGGAGAATCTGGAAAAGAAGAAAGCCATTATCGAGAAGCTGACAGCCATTGACGAAACAATGGATGTGGAAGAAGCCACCCAACTGGTCCGCGAACTTATGAAAGAGTGGAACGGCATAGGACATGTACCATTCAAAGAAAAAGATAAAATTTACAAACAATACCACAGCCGGATAGACAAGCTGTTTGAACACTTCAACATCAGTGCCTCCAACAAGAAGCTGAGTAATTTCAAATCGTCCATCAGCAGTATCCAGGAAGGTAGCCCGCAAGCCCTTTATCGTGAACGGGACAAACTGGTACGCGCCTGCGAAAACATGAAAAACGAATTGCAGACTTACGAAAACAACTTAGGCTTCCTGACAGCTTCGTCCAAGAAAGGCAACAGCCTCCTGACCGAACTTAACCGTAAAGTCGAGAAGCTGAAAGGTGACATAGAGCTGGTTAAACAGAAAATCAAGGTGATTGACAATTCAATCAACGAAGCGGAATAATTTTTCGAACCTAATAATATGAGGTTATGCCAAAAGGATAAAAGGCTTTTGACATAACCTCTTTTTTATCTAAATCTAATCTCACTGATGAATTATGAAAAGAATTCTGACTTTAGGAATCGTGCTACTGACTGTAAACAGTCTGCTACCGGCACAAGAAATCACATTCTCAGAAACCAAATTCAATTGGGGAACCGTCCGGGAACAAGACGGGAATGTCAGCCATGACTTCCGGTTCGTAAACACCGGCGACAAACCTCTCACTATCAAAAACATCATTACCGGCTGCGGATGCACCTCGTCCGAATGGACTGAAAGAGCCTATCAACCCGGTGAGGAAGGCATAATACGGTTGGTCTACCACCCGCAAGGCAGAACAGAAAACGACATCAACCTCGTAGCCGAAATATATACTAACAGAGCTGCCAAAGGAGTAGTTACCCTGGAAATGGCGGGAAAGATAAAACGTGAGACCCCTTCCTATTCCGCCCGCTATAATCCCGCCAACGGAAAGCGAAGCCAAAGCCCAACCTATATTCCGCAAGATGAATATGAGCAGATACTTGAACGGATACGCGAAGAATTGTATGCCAAAACCACCACACAGCAAGCAGACCGCGCAACGGAAAAATTACTGCGCTCCATGCTTCCGGAAGGTAAATGGAGCGACCTCGATTATGCCTGCTTTTTCCGTACCAACTGGGAACCGGTAGAACACCTGAAACGTTTGGTTACAATAGCCGCCTCATATACCGACAAACAATCACGTTATTACGGTAACGAGGTATTATACAATGCAATCAGAGATGCCCTGCAGTATTGGGTGAAACAAGACCCTACCTGTTTCAACTGGTGGTATAACCAGATTTCCGTTCCGCAAACACAAGCCTCGCTCCTTGCTCTGATGGATGCGGGACAAAAGAAACTTCCGTCCGAAATCCGTATGCCTATTTTAAAAGCAATGGGCGAACGCAGCGACCCACGCAAATGGACCGGCGCCAATAAAATGGACATTGCCATTCATCATTTAGTAAGAGGTTGCCTGTTGAAAAATGACAGTATTGTACGCGTCAATGCCGATGAAATATTCTATCCCGTACAAATCGTTGCAAACGAAGGCATACAGGAAGACTTGTCTTATCACCAGCACGGGCCGCAACTTTACATCGGCGGATACGGAACAGTGTTCGTTGACAACATAGTCCGCATGGGCAATATCCTCAACGGTACAAAATATGCCATGAATCCGGAGAAACTCACCTTGTTTTCCAACTTTATCCGCAACACCTACTTCAATGTATTCCGAAGCAAGTATCTGGACTTCAGTGTAACAGGCAGAGGTGTCAGCCGCAAAGGAACATTGGATTACGGGGATTGCGCAGCCCTGTTCAGAAACCTGCAGGCCCTTGATGCCAAACATGCCGGCGAATATGCAGACATTGCCCGCCGTTTCCTCACCCAGGAAGCATCGTATCAGCGTTCGGACAAGAATACAATGTATCATTGCTCAGATTATATGCTACACAACCGGCAAAATTACGACTTTTCCGTGCGCACCTCTTCAACACGCACCAACAAGACCGAAAGCGGTAACGGTGAAAATCTATACGGGACCTATATGAGTGACGGTGCCACCAACATTCGCGTCAACGGCAATGAGTATGCCGACATCTTCCCCGTCTGGGAGTGGGACAGAATACCGGGAACCACCTTGCCTGCAGGCGAAAAACGCAATCCCGTTGACTGGGGAAGCAAAGGAACCTGCACATTCACAGGGGGAGTGTCCGATGGGAAATACGGTGTAATGACTTTCAAGATGGATGACTATGGTGTAAAAGCTCAAAAATCATGGTTTATGTTCGACAACGAAGTGGTTTGCTTAGGCAGCGGAATCGGTTCAAATGTTCCGACAGACATCGTTACCACTGTCAATCAATGCCATCTGGATGGAAATGTATGGATAAATACGGGAAAAGCGCTCCGGCAAGCAACCCAAGGAGAATTTGCTTTTGAGCAGGCTCCGCAATGGATCTGGCATGACAGCATCGTCTATCTCTTCTCTCAGGGAAACAATATAAAGCTAAAGATGGACAGACAAAAAGGCAACTGGGCAAAAATCAATTTCAATTATCCTGCTACGGAAATCAGCATGCCGATATTCAATCTGGTCATTAATCACGGACAATCTCCCCGAAACGCATCTTACGCATATATCGTTGTACCGGGAATCAACCATCCGGAAAAAATGAAAACATACTCCTGCCGTCATCTGAAAATAGAACGGAATGATACGGAAATACAAGCCGTCAATAATCGGAAATCGGGAATTCTGCAAATCGTATTCTTCAAGCCCGGCACTTTCGACAATGAAGAAATAAAGGTAAAAGCCCTGAAGCCCTGTGTTGTACAAATAAAGAAAAGCAAAGGCAAGGTGACGGATATGCAGATTGCCGATCCGCAAAATCAAGAAAAGCTAAAGCCGGGAGTAGATGTGATAATCTTATAATAATAAGCATATAAAAAGTGGTTGTGTCAAAACGAACTCGCTGATATTCTTGTTTTGACACAACCACCGATTCGACCACCGAGTTTTCAAACTGAACCCGAATACCGATTATGAAAAATTTGCACATGGTCGAAAAGCAATAAAAAACCCACTAAAACTTGCGATTTTAGTGGGTTTTTATCGGTGTGTTGTGTTGGGCTACCTGGATTCGAACCAGGAATGACAGGACCAGAATCTGTAGTGTTACCATTACACCATAGCCCAATTGAGCATTTCATTTCTGTTTTGCGGTGCAAAGATACAAACTTTTCTTTAATCCAAAACATTTTTCGCTATTTTTTTCATTAAAATCTGATAAGATACCATGACACAAAGAATTATATACCTAAAAAAAAACAAAAAATGAAAGACTTTTCCCCTTTTGCATGTTTGATATGATAAATCAACGTATATTTGTCGCCTGTTTAATATTAATAATGTGTAATGAACGAAGCTAAAAAATTAATTCAACAAATAACAGAAGGTATTCAAGATAAAAAAGGAAAAAAAATCGTCATAGCAGACCTTACCCGGATAGACGACACAATATGTAATTATTTTGTCATCTGTCAAGGAAACTCCCCAAGCCAAGTAAGCGCCATAGTGGAGTCCGTTAAAGACTTCACCCGCAAAGGAGCGAACAGCAAACCTTTTGCGATAGACGGTCTGCGCAATGCCGAGTGGGTAGCCATGGACTACTCTGATGTACTGGTTCACGTTTTCCAGCCGGAAGCGCGTGAATTCTACAACTTGGAACACTTATGGGCAGATGCCAAACTAACCCAAATCCCCGATCTCGATTAATTTAGACTTATGGACAACAACACCAATAAAAAGCCCACAAAAACCAATATGCCCAAGTTCAACTTGAACTGGTTGTATATGATTATAGCCATGATGTTGCTGGGACTGTACCTCACCAATGAAAGCGGTTCGGCCAGCAAAAACATCCCTTATGATGAATTTCAGGAGTATGTGCGCAACGGCTATATAAGCAAAGTGACCGGTTATGACGACAACTCCGTAGAGGCATACGTCAAGCCGCAATATGTGCCCAATGTATTCAAAGCAGATTCAAGCCGTGTGGGCAAGAATCCCCTGATTACAACAGAAGCTCCCTCACGCGAAAGCTTGGGCGACTTCCTGCAGAAAGAAAAGGACGAGACACGTTTCGACGGTTCTATCAGCTACGAAAAGAAACACAATTACTTCGGTGCAATCCTCTGGCAGATATTGCCGTTTGCATTCCTTATCGGCTTCTGGATATTCCTGTCCCGCCGTTGGAGCAGCGGTGGCGGCATGGGTGGCGGCAGCGGCATCTTCAGTGTCGGCAAATCCAAAGCCCAACTGTTTGAAAAGAACTCTCCGGTAAAGGTTACTTTCAAGGACGTTGCCGGACTAGCAGAGGCCAAGCAGGAAGTAGAGGAAATCGTAGAATTCCTGAAACAACCCCAGAAGTATACAGACCTGGGTGGTAAGATACCCAAGGGTGCATTGCTCGTAGGCCCTCCGGGAACGGGTAAGACCCTGCTTGCAAAGGCTGTGGCAGGAGAAGCCAACGTACCGTTCTTCTCACTGGCCGGTTCCGACTTTGTGGAAATGTTTGTCGGCGTAGGTGCTTCCCGCGTCCGCGACCTGTTCCGCCAAGCCAAAGAGAAAGCACCTTGCATCGTATTCATCGATGAAATCGATGCCGTGGGACGCGCCCGTGGAAAAGCTGCTGCCATGGGCGGTAACGATGAACGCGAAAACACCTTGAACCAACTGCTGACGGAAATGGACGGGTTCGGTTCTAACAGCGGTGTCATCATCCTTGCCGCAACCAACCGTGTGGATGTATTGGACAAGGCACTGCTGCGCGCCGGACGTTTCGACCGCCAGATACACGTCGACTTGCCCGACCTGAATGAACGAAAAGAAGTATTCGGCGTACACCTGCGCCCCATCAAGATAGACAATACGGTGGATGTAGAGTTACTGGCACGCCAGACTCCGGGATTCTCCGGCGCCGACATCGCCAATGTCTGCAACGAAGCCGCCCTGATTGCCGCCCGTCATGGAAAGAAATTTGTAGAGAAGCAGGACTTCCTGGATGCGGTAGACCGTATCGTAGGCGGTCTGGAAAAGAAAACCAAAATCACAACCGAAGAAGAACGCCGTTCCATTGCCATACATGAGGCCGGACACGCCAGCATCTCCTGGCTGTTGGAATATGCCAACCCGCTGATTAAGGTAACCATCGTTCCACGCGGACGTGCTTTGGGAGCAGCCTGGTACCTGCCCGAAGAACGCCAGATTACCACAAAGGAACAGATGCTGGACGAGATGTGCGCCACTTTGGGCGGACGCGCCGCAGAAGATCTGTTCATCGGAAGAATCTCTACCGGCGCCATGAACGACCTTGAGCGTGTAACCAAGCAGGCATACGGCATGATTGCCTATTTGGGCATGAGCGACAAACTGCCGAATCTCTGTTATTACAATAACGACGAATACTCGTTCAACCGTCCGTACAGCGAGAAGACCGCCGAACTGATAGACGAAGAGGTGAAGCGTATGGTAAACGAACAGTACGAGCGTGCCAAGAAGATACTATCCGACAATAAAGAAGGGCACAACAAGCTGGCCCAACTGTTGATAGACAAGGAAGTAATCTTTGCAGAAGATGTGGAAGAAATCTTCGGCAAGCGTCCGTGGGCTTCCCGTTCCGAAGAGATTATAAGCGCAAGCAAAACTTCCAGGGAGCTGAAAGAAGCCGAAGAAAAAGAGGCTGCCAAGGCAAAGGAAGCGGAAAAAGAGGTAAAAGAAGAAGAAAGCCATAACACCGGCTCGAACAATTAAAACGAAAACACCTTGAAAAATAATTTCATACAACGTGCTGTTACAGGTGCATTATTTGTAGTTATACTGGTGGGCTGTATCCTTTACAGCCCCCTCTCATTCGGGATTCTATTCACTATCATCGGCGCATTGAGCGTACACGAGTTTGCCCATCTGGTAAACAGGAACGGCGGAATCAGCATCAACAAGACGATTACCGCTTTAGGCGGAGCCTATCTGTTTCTTGCACTCATGGGATTCTGCACATCCGCCATCGATGCGCGCGTATTCCTTCCCTATCTGGGCTTATTGCTCTATTTGATGATTACGGAGTTATACCTGAAAAAGGAGAACCCCATCGGCAACTGGGCGTATGCAATGCTGAGCCAGCTATATGTAGCCTTGCCTTTCGCATTGCTGAATGTACTCGCTTTCCAGAATTCACCTGAAACGAGCAGCGTAACCTATAACCCCATCCTGCCGCTTTCCATATTCGTATTCATCTGGCTGAGCGATACGGGTGCTTACTGTGTGGGCTCTCTGATAGGAAAACATCGCCTGTTCGAGCGCATTTCGCCTAAGAAATCATGGGAAGGCAGCATAGGCGGCGCGGTTTTCTCCATCGCCTCATCCTTTGTATTTGCCCATTTCTTCCCATTCATGTCTACATGGCAATGGGCAGGACTGGCAGTCACCGTAGTGATTTTCGGCACTTGGGGCGACCTCACCGAATCGCTGATGAAGCGCCAATTGGGCATCAAGGACTCCGGCAACATTCTTCCGGGACACGGCGGAATGCTCGACCGGTTCGACAGCGCTCTCATGGCGATTCCCGCAGCGGTAGTCTACCTGTATGTAATGACAATGATTTGACAGGAAATCTTAAACGAATATAAGCCAAAGGGCATAGAGGAAAGATACTGTAGCCTCTATGCCCTTTGGCCTATATATACGGTATAAGGAAACGCCTACTTCAATTGCATCTTCGACAAATCAAGGTTCTGTATATTCTTCGTATTATCACCGGTAACCACCAGGTCGAACGTCAGTTCCACCTCGCCATTCTTTTCCAAATTAATTTTCAGCTTGATACCTTTGGTTTCAGAGGTCACGTTGAGACTGTTCAGATTATAGGACACCGCACCGGGCTTGCGCAACCCCGTCAAATCGTCATAGTCGTTATAGCGGAGAGCCAAATGTATATAGCCGTCTTCTCCATACAACTCCGCATCATCTTGCGGACGTACCAGGCTGATACGATGTTTAGTGCCGGAAGGCAGATTCTGCATAAATATGATATTCATATATCCCCCGCTGATGCTTATATCACCTTCAAATATCAGAACAGGGTCATTGCCGAACTCTTCCTCGGTATCGGGAGTCAGCGTCTCGACCTCTTTCGTCAGCACATCCTGCAAACTCAGGATCTTCACAGCATGGTCGTAACCGTCAAACTCATCGGACAAAGGATTGAACATGGTAATCACACGCTTTCCGTCAACCGGCTCGTACCACCACAAGTCTGTATTCACAGGCCAGAGCGTTCCCCACACATCACAGTCCAAATAAAAAGCATTGCCGGTAACACGCACCGTAGCCCACAGCGGCGGAGTGAAATCACCGATCGAATACCCTTCATCGTCATCACAGGATTGCAGTACCGGCATCACAGCCAGACAAACTGCCATAAATAACCAATGTAGCTTTCTCATAATCAAAGTTCTTTTGTTTATTTCTTTCTGTATAGAAAATACAAAAGCCGGGCATTTACTGCACCGGCTTTATTCCTTTTAACAAGAAATTAAATATCGTCCTACTTTTTAAAACGTTTCTTAAGCAAAGCCACCATTTCACGGGCTGCATGCACAGGTGCTCCCGCCTCGCCCAGGCGGGATGCCATATATTCGTAACCGTCGAGCATCTGCCGGCGGTACGCCTCATCGTATAAGATACGTTGAAGCTCCGCACGTATCTGCTCCACCGTCATGGTATCGGCCACCAGTTCCTTCACCACCTCACGGTCGGCAATCAGGTTTACCAGAGATATATACCTGACTTTCAGGACATTCCGTTTCAGGAAAGCGATAACCTTCCCTATCGGCGTATGGTAGCACACCGCCTGTGGAACCCGGAACAATGCCGTTTCCAGCGTTGCCGTGCCCGAAGTAACCAATGCCGCTTCCGCATGACGGAGCAAAGGATAAGTACAGTTAAAGATTATCTTCACGTCCGCATTGCCGACATATTCCTTATAATACTCCGGAGAGATACCCGGCGCTCCCGCCAGCACCAACTGATACTCCGGAAATGAAGCGGCCGCCCGAATCATATCCGGCAAATTATCCTTAATCTCCTGCTTGCGGCTGCCTGCCAGCAAGGCAATGACAGGCTTCGGCGAAAGGCCGTTGGCCCGTTTGAACTCATCCGCAGTTTCCGAATAAGCGGCTTGGAAGGCAGTGACTTCATCCACCGTCGGATTGCCTACATAATGTATGGGATAATGGTGCTTGCCCTCGAAGAACTCCACCTCGAACGGAAGAATGGAGAAGAGTTCGTCCACATCCCGCTTGATATTCCTGATACGGTGCTCTTTCCAGGCCCATATCTTGGGAGAAATATAATAGAACACCGGTATTTGCGTACGGGCATGGACAAACTTGGCGATATTCAGGTTGAACCCCGGATAATCCACCAAAATAAGAACATCCGGCTGCCAGGCTGCAATGTCTTCCTTGCAACGCTTCATATTGGCAAAGATGGTACGCAGGTGTAACAAGACGGGAATGAAGCCCATATACGCCAGTTCCTTATAATGCTTCACCAACGTTCCGCCCACAGCCGCCATCAGGTCACCGCCGAAAAAGCGGAACTCGGCCTGCGGGTCTTCCGCCTTCAAGGCAGTCATCAGGTGCGATGCATGCAGGTCGCCCGAGGCCTCGCCCACAATCAGATAATACTTCATAAACGCCTATGTTTCAACATCCTGTGCAATCCGTCAGAACCAGGTTTTCAATTCGTCCATCAGGCCATAAGCGGTTACATCCACCGTGGTCGGAGTCACCGCTACATAACCGTTGGCAAGCGCCCAATGGTCGCTCTTTTCATTCTCCTTTTCCGACTCCTCAAACTCTCCGGTCAGCCAATAGTAGTGCGCATCGCCTCTATGGGCAAAGTTCTCCCACTCGTTGGTCCACTGTCCTTTTGCCTGTTCGCAGATTTTCACCCCTTTCAACTCTTTGGTATCGGGGAAGTTGACATTGAGGCAGGTCAACGGCGGCAAGCCTTTTTCCAGAACCTTGCGGGCAATCTCGCGGATATACTCTCCCGCCGGCTCAAAATCGGCGTCCGGCGCGTGGTTGCACAGTGAAAAGCCGATAGAGGAAACACCTTTCAGGCAGCCTTCGATAACCACCCCCATTGTTCCGGAATAATGCACATTGACCGAGGAGTTATCGCCGTGATTAATGCCGCCCACCACAAGGTCGGGTTTGCGGTCGAGCACCGTATGGAATGCCAGCTTGACGCAATCAGCGGGCGTACCGGAACACTTATAGACCGTCAGCCCTACATCCTTGCGAAGCAACTGATAATGAATCGGTTCTGTCACGGTAAGCGCACACGCATTACCCGAACGCGGCGCATCCGGCGCCATTACCACAATCTCCCCCAGCGGGCGGAGAAACTTTATCAACTCGCTGATTCCTTTCGCAATGATACCGTCGTCATTGGAAATCAATATCAAAGGTCTCTGATTTTCCATATTTCTTTTTAATTTTGCTACAAATTTAGCAAAAGAGAACCACATATTAACCACCAATACACAAAAAGATATGTTAGACGTCTTTCTCATTCTGATGGGTATCCTCTGCCTGATAACGGGACTGGCAGGCTGTTTCCTGCCCGTAATTCCCGGTCCGCCCGTGGCCTATGCCGGTTTGTTGCTGCTGCACTTCACCGACAAGGTGCAGTACTCTGCCACCCAACTGTTGCTGTGGCTGCTGATTGTCGTCATCGTACAGGTGCTCGACTATTTCGTCCCCATGCTGGGCAGCAAATACAGCGGCGGAACGCGCTGGGGAACACGCGGATGCCTTGCCGGAACCCTCATCGGGCTGTTCTTCATGCCCTGGGGCATTGTCCTCGGCCCGTTTTTAGGGGCTTTTATCGGCGAACTTTTCGGCGGCAGGGAAACCCGGCAGGCTCTGAAGTCGGGACTGGGCTCCCTGTTCGGCTTCCTCTTCGGCACGGTACTGAAATGCGTGTTGTGCGGATACTTCGCATGGGAGTTTGCATCGGCACTGCTTTAACATAAGTTTATCCCCATTAAACTTCAGGTTTAATCCTAATGAACCCGAAGTTTAATAGGAATAAACTCCGAGTTTAATTCGGACAAACTATTGTAAACTCCGGAGAAACGGCACGCATTTCCCCGGACACGGCAGCCGCGGCAGCTTATCACCGGAACATCCCGCCGCCCGCCATCTCATTGCTTTAGAAATCTTAATCTTCTGCAAGTGAGACAAAAAAGCTGTTCCTTTTCAAGATAAATACGTATATTTGCCCCACTAATCAGGAAAAAGAGTGCCTGAGACACACGTCTTCAGGCAACGGAACGGTAAAGGCATCCGGGAGTTATTAACAAAAAGGGTGACTTATCAACCGTTTTTGCAATCTTTCTCTTTTTTAGTAGGTGCTATACGGAATTATCACTTATTTCGCTGCCAATAAACATTGAAATTATGGGAAAAATAATTGCTTTGGCAAATCAAAAAGGTGGTGTAGGAAAAACAACAACAACCATAAACCTCGCAGCTTCTCTCGCCACACTTGAAAAGAAAGTGCTTGTCGTAGACGCAGACCCGCAGGCGAACGCCTCGTCAGGGTTGGGCGTAGACATCAAGCAGGCAGAATGTACTATCTATGAATGTATTATAGACCGCGCCGATGTGCGCGACGCTATCCACGACACGGAGATTGATACATTGAAAGTTATTTCCTCCCACATCAATCTGGTAGGCGCCGAAATAGAAATGCTCAATCTTAAAAACCGGGAAAAGATACTGAAAGAGGTACTCGCCCCGCTACGGGAAGAGTTTGATTATATCCTGATAGACTGCTCACCGTCGTTAGGATTGATTACAATCAACGCGCTCACGGCCGCCGACTCGGTTATCATTCCCGTACAGGCCGAATACTTTGCACTGGAAGGCATCAGCAAATTGCTGAACACCATCAAAATCATCAAGTCCAAGCTGAACCCCGCACTCGAAATCGAGGGATTCCTGCTGACCATGTATGACTCGCGGCTGCGCCAGGCCAACCAGATATACGACGAGGTGAAACGCCACTTCCAGGAACTGGTGTTCAACACCGTCATCCAGCGCAATGTAAAACTGAGCGAAGCCCCCAGCTACGGACTCCCCACAATCCTGTACGATGCGGACTCCACCGGAGCCAAAAACCACATCGCACTGGCAAAAGAGTTAATCAGCCACAACGAGGACTAACCGCCCGCGTGGCAAACATAGTAAACAGTAAATCGTAAAACAGAAAAGAATAGATGGTACAGAAAAGAAATGCATTAGGACGTGGGCTGGACGCCCTGCTCTCCATGGATGAGGTGCAGACCGAAGGCTCTTCCTCTATCAATGAAATAGAATTGTCGAAGATTGCCGTCAACCCCAATCAGCCCCGCCGCGAGTTCGACCAGACAGCGTTGCAGGAGCTTGCCGATTCTATTGCAGAGATTGGTATCATCCAGCCTATCACCCTGCGTAAGCTGTCCGATGATGAATACCAGATTATTGCCGGCGAACGTCGCTTCCGCGCCTCGCAAATGGCAGGGCTGACGAGCATCCCCGCCTATATCCGCACGGCCGACGACGAGAATGTCATGGAAATGGCGCTCATCGAAAACATACAGCGCGAGGACCTGAACTCCGTGGAAATAGCGCTTGCCTACCAGCACCTTCTGGAACAATACGGACTGACGCAGGAACGCCTCAGCGAACGTATAGGCAAGAAGCGTACCACCATTGCCAACTACCTGCGCCTGCTGAAACTGCCGGCTCCCATCCAGATGGGATTGCAAAACAAGCAGATAGACATGGGGCACGCCCGTGCACTGGTAACGCTGGGAGACCCCAAACTGCAAGTGAAGATTTTTGAAGAGATACTCGAACAAGGTTATTCCGTACGCAAAGTAGAGGAAATCGTGAAATCCCTGAGCGAAGGAGAAGCCGTGAAAAGCGGCGGCCGCAAGATAGCCCCCAAGCGCGCCAAACTGCCCGAAGAGTTCAATATGCTGAAGCAGCAGCTTTCCAGTTTCTTCAGCACCAAAGTACAGTTGACCTGCTCCGAAAAAGGCAAAGGAAAAATCAGTATCCCGTTCAGTAACGAAGAAGAACTGGAACGTATCATCGGTATTCTCGATACGCTGAAAAAATAAATGACAAAGAAGAGAAGAATATATCAAATCAGTATCGCCCTGCTGCTTTGCCTGATGCAGACGGCAGGGATTGCTATGTATGGTCAGAGCCGCCCGCGTGCCGCTGCAAAGAGGATACACAGGCTGCAGGCAGACTCTCTTGCCGCCGTACGGCAAGCAGCGCGGATGCAGGCCGACAGCCTGAACCGGACTATGGAAGAAGTGCCGCCTCTCCAGGCCGTTGTCCCGGCAGACAGCATTGCCACTGCCGACAGCATTGCCGCCGAGAACAAGAAAAAGCTGCTGGAAATAACTTCCGCTCCCGTCCTGAAAGAATCGGAAGTGCCGGCAGACAGCCTCAAAAAAGAAATCGATCAGAAAATATGGGTTCCCAACCCTACAAAAGCCACCTGGCTGGCGCTCGTAATTCCCGGCGGCGGACAAATCTACAACCGGAAATACTGGAAATTGCCCATATTCTACGGCGGCTTTGCCGGATGTGCCTATGCCTTGACCTGGAACAGCAAAATGTACAAGGACTACTCCACCGCATATAAAGACGCGATGAACGGCAATATGCAGTCCAGCAGCATCACCGACCTGCTGCCGCCCGGATACAAGATTTCCGAAACCCAGTTGAAAGAGCTGTTGCGCAAGCGCAAGGACACCTATCGCAGATACCGCGATTTAAGTATCTTCGCCTTCATCGGAGTATACCTGCTGTCCGTCATCGATGCCTATGTGGATGCCGAACTGTCCAATTTCGACATCACCCCCGACCTCAGCATGAAAGTGGAACCGGCTGTCATCGACAACCGGATAAACAACTCCTCCAACCGCTCCGTGGGGTTGCAGTGCAGTTTCCGATTTTAAAAACAAATAAACAGATTTATCCATGACAAATAAACCTACATATATGAAAAGAATAATCGCGGGTTCCTCACTTCTGTTCAGCATACTGCTGGCAACTCCGCAAGCATACGCCCAAGAAAGCGTAGATGTCATTATCCGCGAAAACGGAACGGAACGGCGGGAAGTCATCGACCTGCCCAAGAGCATGACCTACCCTGTAGACAGCCTGCTCAGCGACTGGAAAGCCAAGAACTACATAGATTTAGGGAAGGATTGCAGCACCTCTACCGTCAATCCCCAATTCAGCGATTCCGTATACATCGACCGGCTCTCGCGCATGCCGACCATTATGGAGATGCCCTACAACGAGATTGTACGCAAATTCATCGACATGTATACCGGACGCCTCCGCAACCAGGTGGCTTTCATGCTGAGTGCCTGCAACTTCTACATGCCCATTTTCGAAGAGGCGCTCGACACTTACGGGCTGCCGCTGGAACTGAAATATCTGCCGATTATCGAGTCTGCGCTTAATCCCTCGGCCGTATCCCGCGCCGGAGCCTCCGGCCTGTGGCAGTTCATGCTGAACACCGGCAAGATATACGGTCTGGAAAGCAACAGCCTTGTGGACGAACGCCGCGACCCGATTAAGGCTACCTGGGCCGCCGCACGCTACCTGAAAGATATGTATGCCATCTACCAGGACTGGAACCTGGTAATCGCCGCCTACAACTGCGGCCCCGGCACCATCAACAAAGCCATCCGGCGCGCAGGCGGCAAAACGGATTATTGGGAAATATACAACTATCTGCCCAAAGAAACACGCGGATATGTACCCGCTTTTATAGCCGCCAACTACGTAATGACGTACTACTGCAAGCACAATATCTGCCCGATGGAAACCAATATTCCGGACGCCACAGATACCATACAGGTGAACCGCAACCTGCATTTCGAACAAATCACGGATGTTTGCGGCATCGGAATGGATGAGGTCAAAAGCCTGAATCCCCAGTACAAGAAGAATATCATTCCGGGAGACAGCAAGCCTCAGACACTCCGCCTGCCTATAAACTACATCAGCACTTTCATCGACAGCCAAGACACGATTTACGCCCACCGCAGTGCGGAACTGTTTAAAAACCGCAGAACCGTTTCCGTGGCCAATACCCGCAGCACAGCACGCAGCAGCAAAGGGAAAAGTTCTTCACAGGGCAACGTCACCTACCACAGAATACGCAACGGGGAAACCCTGTCGACCATCGCCCGCAAATATGGCGTCACCGTCAACCAGATAAAAAGCTGGAACGGATTGAGAAGCACCAGAATCAATGCGGGAAAGAGACTGAAGATTTACAAATAAAAACATAAATGCTTGTCCGGTGTTGAAAATTGCTTATTTTTGCAAAAAGTGAAGAAGAAAGGAGAAACAGTATATGGAAGAGAGCGTAAGCCAGAAGGAGAAAGAGAGAGCCGAAGAAGCAATGATTGAACAGGCATTCCAGGAACTGTTGAACGATTACTTGGCAACCAAACACCGCAAGCGTGTCGAAATAATAACCAAGGCATTCAATTTTGCCAATCAGGCACATAAGGGAATCAAACGCCGCTCGGGCGAACCGTATATCATGCACCCCATCGCCGTAGCGAAGATTGTGTGCAATGAGATAGGGCTGGGGTCTACTTCCATCTGCGCCGCCCTGCTGCACGATGTGGTGGAAGACACCGATTACACCGTCGAGGATATCGAAAACATCTTCGGCCCCAAAATCGCCCAAATCGTTGACGGACTGACCAAAATCTCGGGCGGCATCTTCGGCGACCGCGCCTCCGCGCAGGCAGAGAACTTCAAGAAACTGCTGCTTACCATGTCCGACGACATCCGCGTTATCCTCATAAAGATAGCCGACCGGCTGCACAATATGCGCACACTCGGTTCCATGCTGCCCAACAAGCAGTTCAAGATAGCCGGTGAAACATTGTATATCTATGCGCCGCTTGCCAACCGGCTGGGGCTGTACAAGATAAAGACGGAACTGGAAAACCTGAGCTTCCGTTACGAGCATCCGGAAGAATACCGCGAGATAGAAAAGAAACTTGAAGCGACAGCCGTAGAACGCGACAAGGTTTTCAAAGAGTTCACCGCTCCGATACGTGCCCAACTGGATAAAATGGGATTGAAATACCGTATCCTTGCCCGCATCAAATCCATCTATTCCATTTGGAACAAGATGCAGACAAAGCATGTGCCGTTCGAGGAAATCTACGACCTGCTTGCCGTACGTATCATCTTCGAGCCCCGTAACATGGAAGAAGAGCTGAATGACTGCTTCAACATATACGTATCCATATCCAAAATATACAAACCGCATCCCGACCGCCTGCGCGACTGGGTGAGCCACCCGAAAGCCAACGGCTATCAGGCCCTGCACGTCACCCTCATGGGCAATAACGGACAATGGATCGAAGTTCAGATTCGCAGTGAACGTATGAACGACGTTGCCGAACAGGGATTCGCCGCACATTGGAAGTATAAGGAAGGCGGCGGCAGCGAGGATGAGGGCGAGCTGGACAAATGGTTGCGTACCATCAAGGAGATACTCGATGATCCCCAACCGGATGCCATTGATTTTCTGGATACAATCAAGCTGAACCTGTTTGCTTCGGAAATCTTTGTGTTTACTCCGAAAGGCGAAATCAAGACCATGCCGCAGAACTCCACAGCACTGGACTTTGCCTTCTCCCTGCACACCGACATCGGCAGCCATTGCATCGGCGCCAAAGTAAACCACAAGCTTGTTCCCCTCAGCCATAAGTTGCAGAGCGGCGACCAGGTAGAGGTTCTTACATCCAAATCGCAACGCGTGCAACCGGAGTGGGAAGCTTATGCCACTACCGCCCGTGCCCGTGCCAAAATCGCATCCATCCTGCGCAAAGAAGCGAAAGCGCATCAGAAAGAGGGCGAGGCAATCCTTGCAGACTTTCTCAAGAACGAGGATATACGCATGGATGACTCCGCAATAGACAAGCTCACCCGCCTGCACAATTTCCATACCCGCGACGAGCTGTTCGTTGCCGTGGGCAGCAAGAAACTCGTATTGGGCGACGCAGACCGGAACGCCTTCAAGGAAAAACAAAGCACCAACTGGAAGAAGTTCCTAACTTTCTCGTTCGGCAATAAAGACAACAAAGACACGAAGGAGCAGTCCGAAGAAAAAGTTCCGCAAGAAAAAATCAATACCAAGCAGATATTGAAACTGACGGAAGAGACCATCCAGAAGAATTATATCATGGCCGACTGCTGCCACCCCATCCCTGGCGACGATGTATTGGGATATATAGACGAGCAGAACCGGATAATCATACATAAACGCCAATGTCCGGTAGCCGCACGCCTCAAGAGCAGCTATGGCAACCGTATCATCGCCACCGAATGGGACACCCACAAGGAGCTGTCATTCCTCGTGACGATTTATCTGAAAGGTATCGACAGTATGGGATTGCTGAACGAAGTAACGCAGGTCATCTCCCGCCAGCTGAATGTCAATATCCGCAAGCTGACGATTGAAACCACCGACGGTATTTTTGAAGGTAAGATACAACTTTACGTACACGATGTGGACGATGTACGCAGCATCTGCGACAACCTGAAACAGATACAGAACATCAAACAGGTGACAAGAATAGAAGGATAACCCCTATCCGGGCTGTTCCTTCATAAGATTCTCTTTCAATGCCTCTACATCCTCATAAGTAAAGGCATCGAGGGATTCTTTCATACCGATAAGTTCTTCACGGATACTTTTCAGCCGCTCTACGATTTCAAAATTCCGGAGAGTGGCTTCCTTATTGTCTTTCATGCGCTGGCGTGCGCCGGGCAGCGTCATGCCGCGCTCCTTGACCAGATGATAAATCAACTTCACCGTTTCAATATCTTCCTTACGGTATTGGCGTATCCCCCGCCCTCCCTTCTTCGGTCTGAGCTGCGGAAACTCCTTCTCCCAGAAACGCAGCAGCGATTCGTTGACATCGAACATTCTGGCAACCTCGCTGATGGAGTAATATAGTTTCAGTTCTTTATCGGTATTCAGCATAACAGCCTGTCAGTTAAACATTCATAATCCGCTAATCCATCATTTTTCCATGATTTGCCGCAATCTGTATCATACGGTCATAGTCTTCGGCACTTAAATCCATAAAGTAATAATTCACGGGATTTACGACCTGCCCTTTCACATGCACTTCGTAGTGCAGATGAGGTCCTGTACTTTTGCCGGTACTTCCAACCGCACCGATAACCTCGCCCCGCACCACCCGTTTGCCGAGTTTGGTACGGAATCCCTGCAAGTGGGCATACCACGTCTGGTAACCGAAACCATGATCCACGATGATAAGATTTCCATAACCGGTTTCCCACCCCATTTTAACAACAGTGCCGTCACCGGTTGCATATACATCCGTTCCCGGATGGGCCGAAAAGTCCATGCCGGCATGAAAACGGGTAGTTCCGTAAATAGGGTCGATGCGCGTTCCATAACCGGAAGCGGTCTTGCGCAAATCCTTATTGGAAATGGGCTGAATGGCAGGGATGCAACGCAGCATCTCATCATGGTTCTTGCACATCTCCACCACATCATCGAACGAACGGGACTGGATATAAAGTTGCTTCGTGAGCATATCCATTTTCTGCGTAGTATTCACCACCAAATCGGAATTGGCCATATCCATCAGATGTTCGTAACGGTTTGTACCGCCGTATCCTGCCTTACGGATAGCCGAGGGAATAGGGTCGGCCTGGAATATTACGCGATACAGATTATCATCGCGTTGCTGCACATCCTGCAATACTCCCATAGCCTCGTCCATTCTCCGCGAAAGGACGTTATACTGCGCCTGAAGCCGGCTGTTTTCTTTCCGCAGTTCCTTCTCGGACGGCGAACCGAAAATCAGCAACAGTACGATAAAGCTGCCGGCTCCCAACCCCATACCGAAAAACAACCGGCGCAATATGCTCAACGCCCGTTGCCGGACGGTAGGATAAATTCGGTCGTAAGTCTGTGTCCGCGGATTATAAATGTAGTAAACTTTGCGCATCGAGAGTAAATATTTCATTATCAATGCGGCAAAAATACGAAAAACAAGCTATCTTTGCACAGTTTTTTCAAGAATTATAAGATTTATGATTTATGATTTATGATTTCATAGAAAGATGGGTCATAGAATGCGTAAGTCATAAATCGCAAGCTGTAAATCGGAAATCATAAATCATAAATAAGAAGTATGTTGACTGCAAATGAAATCAGAGACTCGTTCAAGAGTTTCTTCGAAAGTAAAGGTCACCAGATTGTGCCTTCGGCTCCTATGGTGATTAAGGACGACCCCACGCTGATGTTTACCAACGCGGGTATGAACCAGTTTAAAGATATTATTTTGGGAAATCACCCGGCGAAATATAAAAGAGTGGCAGACTCACAGAAGTGCCTGCGCGTCAGCGGAAAGCACAATGACCTGGAAGAAGTGGGGCACGATACGTACCCTGTCTCTTATACACATCTGACGCTGCCGACGACTTAATAGG
>ENA-OZKB01000214-OZKB01000214.1-human-gut-metagenome-genome-assembly--contig:-NODE-214-length-37344-cov-14.860924_pt1 | contig 37344 bp, 28 predicted proteins | sample MGYA00244821_ERZ653753 | MGnify/ENA primary metagenome ERZ653753 (study PRJEB26926, sample SAMN06165256) | human gut metagenome | biome: ENVO:00009003; feature: ENVO:2100002; material: ENVO:00002003...
ATCTGCCAGAATACCTGGGAAGAAGTTGCACCATCAACTTCCGCTGCCTCAAACAGAGAGGTATCGATACCCATCATGCCTGCCATCAGAAGGATCGTCGTATTACCAAACCACATCAGACAGTTCATCAATGCGATCAGCCCTCTTGCACTTCCTACATTCGATAAAAATTTATACGGTGTATCAACCAATCCAATCTGCATCAGCATTGAGTTGATGGGTCCTCCATCAGAGAACAACGTAAAGAACAACATGGAAAATGCAGATGCCATGATCAGATTCGGCAGATATACAACTGTTTTAAAGAAACGGGTTCCTTTTAATTTAAGACGTACATCGGAGAACCAAGCGCCAAGTACCAGTGATAAAATGATCTGCGGCACGAAACACATGATCCATAATACCATAGTATTTTTTGTATAAACCCAGATATCTCCATCAGAAAAGAGTTTTTGATAGTTTGCAAGTCCGACAAACTTTGGTCCGACCTGTGTCAGTCCTGACATATAGTTTTCAAAGAAACTGTTGTAAATAGTGCTGACTAATGGGATCAGCTGAAAAATAACGTATACTACAATAAATGGAATCAAAAAGATATACCCCCATTTATTGTACCTTACTACCTTTCCACTACTTTTTTTCATGATAATCTGACCTCCTTTTTCAGAGTGTATTATTTTCATCCACAGAGCTCACAGCATCCTTCACCTTTATCCTGTGTAAACATGCTGTCAGCTCTGCGCTTGGCATTTTAACCTGAATAAACCGCACCTGCCTTCCTTATTGCATTCCGGCAGGCGCAGCTTTTCATTCATAACAACAGAATAGCCGCAGAGCGTGCTTTCCATTGTTATTTTTAGATCATTCATCTTCTTAATATGTTAATTCCGGATATTTCTCTAAAACTGATTTGTAAAACAAGTCTAATGCCTCTTCTTTCGTTGCACTTCCTTCAAAATAGTTCTTCATTGCATGCTGAAATTCTTCGTTGCATCCCTGATCGTATGAAGAAAGATTACTTAAATCAAGTTTGGATACACCCTCATTATAAATACCAAGTGGATTCTGTCCGCCTAAGATTTTACTTGCGTAAGAGCTGTCTGCCATCTCAACGATTACATCCTGATTGTTTACAAAGTCATCATCTTTCTCGATGATCTCTCTCATAACATCATCATTGGTTGTCATCTGAAGCAAGATATCTTTTACAAGACTCTGGTTATCCGTTCCTGTTGCTGCACAGATCCATGTACCACCCCAGAAAAAGCCCTGTGGTCCTTCGGTTGCACCCCAGCCGCCGTTGTAACCGATACTGCCTTCGGTATCTGCTGCCATTGAGAAGTTTACTAACCATGCAGGTCCAAAGTAGCAGAATACATTTCCTTCCGGATAGAAACCTTTCTTCCAGTCATCACTCCACAGTTCGTATGTTCCTGTCTCGCCTGCATCTACAAGTTCTTTGGAATCATCAACCCATTTCATAATGTTATCATCAATATTGATTTTGCCATCAACAACCCATTTGGAAGAAACGTTGTTGGAATATACACGGTATGTATCATTTACGGAAGATGTGATGGTGTAGCCGGCATCTTTCATCTTCTTTGCTGTATCATTAAATGTATCCCAGTCTTTCACATAATTCTGAACCTCTGCCGGATCATCAGAACCTAATACTGCTTTTGCTGCATCTCTGTTATAGAATAATACGCCAGGACAGCCCTGCCATGAAACACCTTTTAATACGCCGTTAGAATCTGTAACAACATCTTTGGTGTACTGATACTGTTTGGAAAGATCTGAATCAGTAATTCCAAGATCAGATACTGCCATTGTGTAATCGGTATCTACATATTTCAATGCATAATCAGCTTCTACTAAGAAGATATCGATCTTGTCATCTGCTGATGCATCAGCCTGTTTTAATAATGTTGCATCCAGATTGTTCTGATATGCATTGTCATCGTTTGGTGTAATGTTCCATTTTACAGTTACATCACCGATCGTACCTGTGGTTGCATCCACCTCAGTATATCCCGGATAATGATCTGTAACACGGCTCTTAAACTCTTCGTTCCAGCAGTAGATGTTAAGTACTTTTCCTTCATCTGAAGCACTTGCATCTGAAGCTGCAGCTTCGGTCGCCGGTGCTGCCTCATCTGTGGTTGCTGCGTCACTGCTGCCCGTATCTGCCGAGCTGCTGTTTCCGCTGTTTGTGCTGGTGTTTGCTGCGTTATTACCGCCGCATCCTGCCATCATGGTTACAAGCATTGCTGTACATAATAATGTGCTAACGATTTTCTTCTTCATAGAAAACCCTCCTCCTTAATATGTGGTCTTTTGACCATTGTTTTTGTTGTTTTGCTGCTTTGAAAGCAGATAGTCCGGAATCTTCTGCCGCTTCTCCGCATACATCTCTGCAAAAATGCTGTCCGCATGTAGCTGCAACTACATTTAAATGCGTCCAACAGATTTACCTGCAACTAAGATCCCTTCTATAACGACTCTCTCTACGAGAGTTGTTCTCGGTTTCTCAATGGAGCCAATCAGCCGCTTGGCTGCCTCACTCCCGATCAGCTCTGTGTCCTGTCTGATCGTCGTAAGCTGAGGATGTAACAACTGCGACATCCTCGTTCCGTCATATCCTGCAATCGAAATATCCCGCGGAATCCGAAGTCCCATCTCTATGATGACGTTCCTTCCTCCTATTAAAGAGGTGTCATCCGGATAAATGATACAGGTTGGCGGATCTTCTAAATTGAGCAGCTCTTTTGTCTGTTTTGCTGCCTCCCTGGTCTCTAAGTAATCTGCTGTCCGGATGTATTCATCCGGAATCTTCAGACCAAGTTCATCCACCGTCCGGTAGAAACTTGCCAGCCGGTCTTTCGTAACGTAAGAAGCCTGCTGCCCATGAATATATGCAATTTTCCGATGTCCCTGCCCGTATATATATTTTACAAGATCTTCCATACCCTGAATATTGTTGGAACTGACTGCCGTACAGTTATGATGTACATAATCAATCGTAACGACCGGCAGGTCACTATTCATCAGTTCTAAGACATCCGGGTCATTGAAATCGGCACAGACGATCGCAACTCCTTCAAAATTCCGGTATCTGCAATGTTCATAATAGGACATCTTGCGATTTTCAAAACAGGTATTGATAAATGTAATGTCATATCCCTGTTTCTCCGACTGAACTTTTAATCCATTCAGCACTCCGGAAAAATACTCATGTGTCAAACCGCTTCCCGCCTCTTCTTCAAAGAGAACTCCTATATTATAAGAACGGTTTGTCTTTAGTGCTCTCGCCGCCGCATTTGGAAAATAACCAAGTGCTTCTGCTGTCTTTCTGACACGGCTCTTTGTCTCTTCGCTGATATCTCTCTGGTCATTTAAAGCCTTGCTTACGGTGGCAGTAGATACTCCACATTTCTCTGCAATCGTTTTTAATGATACCATGGAAACCTCCAGCTTCTCTTCGAAAACGAAATCCTGTTTCTGAAATATTTCTTAATCGTTTTCGTACTTTTACTATATGTCATCCATAAGCAAATTGCAACTGGTTTTTGGCAATTCGTCGCTTTTTACACTTTTTTGCAGTAGTTTTTGTGCATTTTTACATTAAATATTAGACCAATTATCTGTAATCTCAGTACTTTGTATCTAATTCTTATACGTTTTCGTAAAATATTTTAATTATTCATCAGAAAATAGCTATTGTCGCTTTCATCCATAAAAGTATATTTTTTTTGTCTAATCTGCTATATTTTCCTGTTTTTCAATGTTTTGTATTGATTTTTATTCTTTCTGAATATATACTTTTTATTAAAGGATGAAAACTTAATCGTTTTCGAAATCGTTACTTATCAATATTTATGTATATGGAGGATTTTATTATGAAATTCGGTTATTTCGATGACACCAACAAAGAATATGTCATCACATCTCCAAAAACACCACTGCCATGGATCAACTACCTTGGTTCCGAGAACTTCTTTTCCCTGATCTCAAACACCTGCGGCGGTTACAGTTTCTACAAAGATGCAAAGTTACTCCGCCTGACCAGATACCGTTATAATAATGTACCGCTCGATTCCAATGGACATTACTACTATGTTAAAGATGGTGACACGATCTGGAATCCGGGCTGGATGCCTTCCAAAACAGAACTGGATGCTTACAGCTGCCGTCACGGTATGGGTTATTCCGTATTTAAAGGAACCAAAAATAAACTGACCGCAGAGCTTACCTCTTTTGTTCCGGTCGGTGAGACATGTGAAGTTGGAAAACTCTCCCTTACCAATGAGAGCAATGAAATCCGCAATTTTTCTGTTTTCTCATATGTAGAGTTCTGCCTGTGGAACGCAATGGACGATATGACCAACTTCCAGCGTAACTTCTCCACCGGTGAGGTTGAGATCCACGGTTCTGCTCTTTATCATAAGACCGAATACAGAGAGCGCAGAAATCATTACGCTGTTTACGCTGTCAACGCTCCGATCGCCGGTTTTGATACAGACCGTGACTCGTTCTTAGGCGCTTACGGTGAAAACTCTGCTCCGGAAGTTGTTGTAAACGGAACTTCAAAGAATTCTGTTGCAAGCGGCTGGGCACCGATCGGTTCCCACCACCTTGAAGTATCTCTTGCTCCGGGCGAGACAAAGACCTACGTTTTCGTACTTGGTTATGTTGAGAATCCGGTAGAGGAAAAATGGGTTGGACGTGCTGAGGATGGAGTCATCAACCGCAAACGTGCCGATGAACTTCTCTCCCGTTTTGATACCGCAGAAAAAGCAGACGCAGCACTCGTCAAATTAAAAGATTACTGGAACGAACTGCTGTCCCATTTTACCATTTCTTCCAGTGAGGAGAAATTAGACCGTATGGTAAACATCTGGCACCAGTATCAGTGTATGGTTACCTTTAACATGAGCCGTTCCGCATCTTACTTTGAGTCCGGTATCGGCCGTGGCATGGGATTCCGTGATTCCTGTCAGGATCTGCTCGGTTTCGTACATCTGATCCCTGACCGTGCGAGAGAGCGTATCTTAGATATCGCAGCTACCCAGTTCGAGGACGGAAGTGCTTATCATCAGTATCAGCCGCTCACCAAAAAAGGCAACTCTGACATCGGAAGCGGCTTTAACGATGATCCGTTATGGCTGATCGCCGGAACTGCAGCTTATATCAAAGAGACCGGCGATTACTCAATTCTCGACGAGATGACACCATATGACAGCGATGCTTCCAAAGCAACCACTTTCATGGAGCATTTGCGCCGTTCCTTCCATTATACAATGGAACATCTGGGACCGCACAATTTACCGCTGATCGGACGTGCCGACTGGAACGACTGTCTCAACTTAAACTGCTTCTCGACTGAGCCGGGTGAATCTTTCCAGACTTTTGGTCCTTCCGAAGGCCCGAATGCTGAATCCGTATTTATCGCAGGTATGTTTGTCCGCTACGGAAAAGATTATGCAGCAATCTGCCGCCATCAGGGCATGACGGAGGAAGCAGAACTTGCAGAGAAAGCAATCGCAGAGATGGAAAAAACCGTTATGGATGCCGGCTGGGATGGCGAATGGTATCTGCGTGCTTACGATCATTACAAAAATAAGATCGGTTCAAAAGAATGCGAAGATGGCAAGATCTTTATTGAGCCACAGGGCTTCTGTGTTATGGCTGAGATTGGTTTAGAGGAAGGCTGCTGCTTAAAGGCAATGGAATCCGTCGAAAAATATCTCGACACGAAATACGGTATCGTACTGTTACAGCCGCCTTACCACAGATATCATGTGGAACTTGGTGAGATTTCTTCTTATCCACCAGGATACAAAGAAAACGCAGGTATCTTCTGTCACAACAACCCATGGATCTCTATCGCGGAGACTGTAATTGGCAGAGGCAACCGTGCCTGGCAGGTATATACAAGAACCTGTCCTGCATACATTGAGGATATCAGCGAGATCCACCGCACAGAGCCTTATGTATACTCCCAGATGATTGCCGGAAAAGACGCCCCGAACTTCGGTGAGGCAAAGAACAGCTGGCTGACAGGAACCGCCGCATGGACCTTCCTCAATGTTTCCCAGTTTATCCTTGGTATCCGCCCGGATTATGATGGTCTGACTGTTGATCCTTGTATTCCATCCAAATTAGATGGTTTTACCGCCAAACGTGATTTCCGCGGTGTCAGCTACCATATCACCGTAAAGAATCCAAATCATGTGGAAAAAGGTGTGCTTTCCATGATCGTGGATGGACAGCCGGTAGAGGGAACTACGATTCCATTCTCGGCTGAGAAGAAAGATGTAAATGTAGAAGTAACGATGGGCTAACCTCCCTGCCTGTCTTTACCTGACAAAAGAAGCCTTCTTTTTATGAAGGCTTCTTTTGTATCCCAAACTAAAATGTTTCATTTTTTCTGTATTTGCGTGGTGATATACCTTTTATCTTTCGAAACGAATCCCCAAAATAGTTACTGTCATTAAATCCACATTCAAAAGCAATATCTGTGATAGATTTATTCGTTTCCAGCAGCAGCCTGCATGCATTCTGTATCCGGAGATTAATAATATATTCTTTAAACCCGAACCCCGTCGCTGTCTTAAATCTCTTAGACAAAAATGACTTATTCATGTCAAATTTATCCGCCACATCTTCCAGTAAAATATTTTCCGTATAATGTTCAAAAATATATGTTGCAACTTCCTGGATTTTTCGGTTATCAACATCAATCTCTTTTATAACATTGTCCTCATACTCCTTGCATCTTATGATAAACAGCAAAAGTTCAACAAGTCCTGCTTTTATAAATGCCGTTGATAATATGTCCGGCGTATCATTTTCAAACATTAACTTATCCAGCAGGGAATCCACATAGTTTCTGCGTTTTTCCGGTATATTGATTACCCCCGGAACCATACAGTTCTTAAGATATTCCGCTCCGATCTGTTCTTTGATCCAATCCGTAATCTCCTGCCGGAAACTGATAACAATCCTTTCATGAATTCCTTTCCCGGTATATACTGTCTTATGCAGACAGCCACCCGGAACGATTACAAGATCACCTTTTCCAAACTTATAGATATTGTGATCAATAAAGCTGGTGCACTCTCCACTGGAAAGATAAAAAATTTCATGAAATGGATGTACATGTGGCTCGCAGTTACTTTCAGATATCGTATTACTTCTTCTGATCTTCTTAATATCAAAATCTTTTGACATATCCTGAAACATATAATTCTCCATTTTTCTGTACTTTTATGTGTTTTTATCATTTTTTTCAAGGAATATACTGTTTTTTTGTCATATTATGAACCATATGAATACAACCTGTCAACATATTTTATAAATCCACAAGGAGCTCCTATGCCAAAACAAATATCTGAAAATAAACGAAATATGATTCTAAATGGAAACCTGTCCCAGGCAATCCTTATGCTCGCCGTTCCGGTCATGATCAATAGTTTTATCCAGTCGATGTATAATCTTACGGACACATTCTGGCTTGGACGGATCGGAACAGAAAACCAGTCTGCCATAACGCTCGTATCACCATTTCAAAATATCCTTAACAGTTTTGGCAGCGGCATAACAACCGCAGGTGCAATTCTTATATCGCAATACCTTGGTGCCAGAAAAGATGAACAGGCAAACAAAATGGCAAATCATATCTGTATTACATCCCTTGGTTTCTCCCTCATCTGTGCATTACTGTGCTGGCTGATATCCCCGGCATTAGTCACCTGGCTCGGTGCCAGGGGAGTGGTCTATGAGTACGGTCTTACTTATTTAAGAATTGTGGTCCTTGATATGCCATTTCTGTTCATGATCAATTTATTCACAGCCGTGAAACAGGCGCAGGGGGACACTGTAAAACCCATGCTTCTCAATCTGCTTGGTATCATGATCAATCTGATATTAGATCCTCTTTTCCTCATTGTGTTCCACTTTGGAATCGGAGGCGCAGCATTTGCCACGCTTATAGCAAAAATCCCCTGCGCTCTCATTGGACTGATCCTTCTTACAAAATCAAATCAGCTCATACGGATTTCTTTTAAAAATTTTGTCTTTGACCAAAAAATGATACGCGCCATTATCAAAATTGGTCTGCCAACTGCGATTGGCGGCAGCACCATGCAGCTAGGTACGCTGATCATGACCAGAAATGTAAATGTTTATGGTTATATTGCAACCAGCGCCTATGGTATTGGCAACAAAATCAACAGTCTTATCACAATGCCAGCCAGTGGTGTCGGCTCCGCCGTTTCTACTATAGTTGGACAAAATATGGGAGCCGGAAACACAGAGCGGGCGAAGAAAACCTTCCATTATTCATTAAAAATGTGTACCTTATTTTTACTTATTCTGGGATTCATTTTTTCAAGACACCCTGTTTCCCAGACTATGGTATCATTCTTTTCAACAGATGCCAAAGTCATCCCTCTGGCTGCAGACTATTTATCCATTATTGCATTCTGGTGCTTTACAAACGCTTTTTATAATGTATCACAGGGATTGTTCCAGGGATGTGGGCATACACTGATCACAATGCTCGTAGATGCTTCCCGGATATGGATATTCCGTCTTTTGTCTCTTTGGATATGCGCAAATGTATTTCATATGGGAGTGGCATCCGTCTGGTATTCCGTTGTAATCAGTAATGGAACCTCTGCCATAATCCTGTATCTGCTATACTGGACCGGAATATGGAAAAAAGGATATGCAGACCCTCTCTAGAGCCTTTCATATCCTTTTCTCTTTCACTTTAATCTTCTATTTCCAGTTATCAAAATTTGTTGCAAATTAATTTGCTGTCACAAGTCCGTTCTCACAATCCAATTCTACATATGCACTGGATTTTAAGACATCAAGCGCATGTTTAGCACCGATCAGAACCGGAATATCAAGGCTTAATCCTGCGATTGCTGCGTGGCAGTTTTCACCGGATGCTTCCACGATGAGTCCGGATGCCTCACGCATCTGTGTCATCATGGCATTGCTGGTATCTTTTGCAACAATGATGTCCCCGACTTTAAAGTTTTTAAGATCTTCTTCATTGTGACAAACGCAGAGATTTGCAGAAATCTTCTGTGTTCCGATTCCTTGTCCCTCCACTAAGATATGTCCTGCCACCTGCACCTTGATCAGGTTGGTCGTACCGGATACACCAAGAGGAACTCCTGCGGTTAAGACAACAACATCTCCTTTGGAAATGATTCCTGCTGCTTCTGCTGCATCGACTGCATAGTCAAACAGTTCTTCTGCCTGTGTCTTTTCCTCGATCATAAGCGGGATCACACCCCAGGATAATGCAAGCTGACGGTAAATCTTTTCTGTCAGACATCCTCCGATAATCGGACAGTTTGGACGATATTTGGAAACCATGCGGGCGGTACGTCCTGATTTTGTTACCGTGATGATTGCTGCCGCATTCAAATCTCCCGCCATTGTACATGTCGCATGGGAGATTGCATTGGTCACATCCGGGTTGCTCATGGTTTTGCGCATTTTAAAACGCTGTAAGTAATTGATATCCTGTTCCGTACGGACTGCAATACGCACCATAGTCTTTAAAGCCTCGATCGGATACATACCTGCAGCTGTCTCTCCGGAGAGCATGATCGCACTGGTTCCGTCGTAGATTGCATTTGCAACGTCAGTTGCCTCTGCTCTGGTCGGACGCGGATGTTTCATCATGGAATCAAGCATCTGAGTCGCTGTGATAACCTTCTTGCCTGCATCGTATACTTTTTTAATGATCATCTTCTGGATCACCGGTACATCCTCTAACGGGATCTCAACACCCATATCACCACGCGCTACCATGATTCCATCGGAAACACGGATAATATCGTCAATATTCTGTACACCCTGCATATTTTCAATTTTTGCAATGATATTGATATCCTCGCCGCCTTTTTCTGCAAGGATCTTGCGGATTGCAAGCACATCATCTGCGGTACGGACAAAAGATGCAGCAATAAAATCATAATCATGCTCTACCGCAAATACGATATCACCATAATCTTTTTCGCTGATATATGGCATGGACAATTCTACATTCGGAACGTTCACGCCTTTTCTGTTGGAGATCACACCGCCATTTAACACCTGGCAGATGATATCTTTTGGCTTATTGCCATCTTTATCTGCCTTTGCACCAGATGTCACCTTGATTTCTTTTACTTCCATTCCGATCAGACCATCATCGATCAGAATGCGATCTCCCGGTTTTACATCCTCCGGCAGGTTTTTATAAGTAATGGAAACACGTTTTGCATCTCCCATAATCTCATCGGTTGTCAGGGTAAAAGTCTGTCCATCCTTAAGCTCGACTTTTCCGTCCGTAAAATCTCTCAGGCGGATCTCCGGTCCTTTTGTGTCAAGCAGTGCTGCGACTGGACGCTTTAATTCCTTACGAAGTTTCTGTAACATCTGAAGGCGTCCTAACTGCTCCTCATGGTCACCATGGGAAAAATTAAAACGGGCAACGTTCATTCCCTCTTCGATCAGGCGTTTTAATACACCTTCCTTATCTGTTGAAGGTCCTAAAGTACAAACAATTTTTGTTTTTCTAAACATCTTTTTTCCTCGTAAAAAAATTTATTTTCGGCAATCGATTCAGTCTTATTATTACCATAAAAATGGCAGTTTATTTCGTGATCATCGTACCCGGTCCACCGCTCACATAGGTGCCGTCTTTGTTCAGCTTTGTAATAAGTACGGAACGGATTGCGGAATCTCCAATAAAATCAATGGCCGCCTGAATCTTTGGCAGCATGTCATCCTCTCCGAACTGACCTTCTTCCATATACTGTTTTGCTTCTGCAACAGTCATGGTCGAAAGAGGTTTCTCATTCTCTGTGCCGTAATTCAGACATACATTGTCCACACTTGTTAAAATGACTAACATGTCAGCATCTAAAAGTTCTGCTAATTTTCCTGCTGCAAGGTCTTTTTCAATGACTGCACTCGCACCTTTTAAATTATTGTCCTGTGCAAGTACCGGAATACCGCCACCTCCGCAGGCAACAACAACCTGATCTGCATCCGATAATGCACGGATCGCATCGATTTCAACGATATCCATTGGCTTCGGTGCTGCAACGATACGGCGGAATCCTCCTTCTACTGCTGTGACATGATTTCCTTTTTTCTCCTCTGCCTCAGCTTCTTCTTCTGTCATCACACGTCCGATCACCTTACCTGGTTTGTAAAAAGCCTCATCATATGGATCGACAACAACCTGTGTCAGAACTGTGGAAACTGTCTTATAAATTCCCTTATTCAGCAGCTCGGCACGGATAGCATTCTGTAAATCGTAACCGATATATCCCTGACTCATTGCAGAACATACAGACATTGGCGTAGCGGTATACTCCGGATATAATCTGCAGAACTCATTCATTGCTGTATGGATCATACCAACCTGCGGTCCGTTGCTGTGTGTAATGACTACCTGATAATCATCGCGGATAAAATCAGCAACCGCTTTTGCAGTACGCTTTGTTGCCTCTTTCTGCTCCGGTAACGTGGTACCAAGTGCTTCATGACCAAGTGCTATTACGATTTTTTTCTTTTTCATGGCTATCCTCCGATACTGACTCTTCGTCATAGTGATTATTTTAGCATGAACCTCATACAGGCGCAATCTGATAAGAGTTTGCTTCCTGTTAAGATTTTCTGCTTTTTGTAAATTTTTATAGTTTCAGCATACCATATTCTGACATATTTTTAAACAGGCTATTTTTCTTCCTGCGGCAGCACGAAAGAATCGATCAGCTTCCAGATCTCGTCACGCCCCTGCTTCGTCTCTGCAGAAAACGGAATGATCGTGGTTCCCGGCTGTACATTTAAGCCCTCGCGGATCGCTTTGACATTTTTCTGGATCTGGCTTCGTTTGATCTTATCGAGTTTGGTCGCAATAATGATCGGTGCAAATCCCTGATACACCATCCACTCATACATCATTCTGTCGTTTGCAGACGGATCGTGGCGGATATCGATCAAAAGAAAGACTGCCTTTAACTGCTTTGAAGTGTGAAGGTAATTCTCGATCATTTTTCCCCACTTTGCCTTCACTTCCTCGGATGCCTTTGCATAGCCGTATCCCGGAAGATCGACAAGGTACATGGCATCGTTGATATTGTAAAAGTTGATGGTCTGCGTTTTTCCAGGCTGTGCGGAAGTACGCGCCAGTGCTTTGCGGTTCATCAGTGCATTGATCAGAGATGATTTTCCAACGTTTGATTTTCCTGCAAAAGCCACCTCCGCATATGCGGTATCCGGCACCTTGCTGGTCACACCGCAGACAATTTCCAGGTTTACATTTTTTATTACCATGTTTTTCTCCTTTTTACAAATGCCACTTCCAGCACTTCCTGCATTTTTTCCACAAATACAAGTTCAAGACCTTTTTTGATTTCTGAGGAAATTTCCTCCACATCCTTCTCGTTTTTCTTCGGAATGCAGATCGTTTTGATTCCGGCATTCTTCGCTGCAAGGATCTTTTCTTTTAAGCCACCAATCGGGAGAACTCTGCCGCGCAGTGTGATCTCTCCTGTCATTGCGACATCCGCACGGACCGGAGTCTGTGTGATCGCAGAAAGCATTGCCGTCGCCATCGTGATACCTGCGGACGGTCCGTCTTTTGGCACTGCCCCCTCCGGGATATGGATATGAATGTCATTTTCCTGAAAAAACTTCTTTGGAATATGATATTCTTCCCCTACCGAACGGATATAACTTAAGCCTGCCTGTGCGGACTCTTTCATCACATCTCCGAGTTGTCCGGTAAGCTGTACTTCGCCTTTGCCCGGCATCACGTTGACCTCGATCTCCAACGTATCACCGCCGACGCTCGTCCATGCCAGACCGCGCACGATTCCGACCTCATCGTTCTCGTTTTTCTGATCAAACGTATATCTCTCTTTTCCAAGATATTTTTCTACATTCTGACCTGTAACTTTTACGCATTTGACTTCGGATTCGTATACTTCCCTTGCAGATTTTCTTGCAATTTCAGACAGCCTGCGCTCTAAATTACGCACACCTGCTTCCCTTGTATAACCGGAAATGATCTTTTGCAGCGCACGGTCACTGATCTTTAACTGTTCCGGCTTTAAACCGTTTTTCTCTTTTACTTTCGGCAGCAAATGCTCTTTTGCAATATGGAACTTCTCATTTTCCGTATAGCTGCTCACCTCGATCAGTTCCATACGGTCAAGCAGTGGACGCGGGATATCCTGTACAGAGTTCGCCGTCGCAATAAACAGTACCTCTGACAGATCAATCGGAACCTCGATATAGTGGTCGCGGAACTTACAGTTCTGCTCTGCGTCGAGCACCTCAAGCATGGCAGATGCAGTGTCGCCCTTATAATCGCTGCTCATTTTATCGATCTCATCAAGCAGCATCAGTGGGTTTTTCACGCCGGCACTGCGCAGACCATTGACAATACGTCCCGGCATCGCACCGACATAAGTTTTCCGGTGTCCACGGATCTCTGCCTCGTCACGGACGCCGCCTAAACTGATTCGAACATACTTTTTATCAAGTGCACGCGCCACGGAATGGGCAATGCTCGTCTTTCCGGTACCAGGCGGTCCGACTAAACATACGATCGGGCTCTCGCCCTTTTTCGTCAGATTACGCACAGCAAGGAACTCTAACATACGCTCTTTTACTTTTTCCAATCCGTAATGATCTTCATTTAAAATGCGCTCTGCATTTTTCAGATCCTTGTTATCTTTGGATGCCTTATTCCATGGGAGTTCTAACATGGTCTCGATATAACCGCGGCTGACTGCACTCTCCGAAGAACTTCCACTGATATTTTTAAAGCGTAAGATCTCTTTTTTGATCTTTTCTTTGACTTCTTTGTCTGCCTTTAACTTTTTCAACTGTTCTAAATAGGCATCCGCATCTGACTCCGTATTATCCTCGCCGAGTTCTTCCCGGATCAGCTTCATCTGTTCACGCAGGATATATTCCTTCTGGTTCTTATCCACACGTTTCTTTACTTTTGCCTGGAATTCATTTTTGATCGCAGTGATCTCAATTTCTTTTAAAAGAAGCGCCATCAAAACTTCATAGCGCTCCGTCAGTGAAACTGCCTCTAATATTTCCTGCTTCTGTTCATAATAAAAAGGAAGATTGTTGGCGATCAGATCCATGATCTTCGGCAAATTCTTTTCTTCCCTGACCTGTCTGCGCAGTTCACCTCCGACACGCGGGTTGACAGTTACATATTTTTCAAATGTGTCCTGTACACTGCGCACCATAGCCGTTTTTGCCTCGTCCGACAATCCCTCATCAATTTCTTCACACCGCGTGAGTTCCACCTCTAAAAAGTCCGTTTGGGAAACAAAAGCGGACAATTGTGCCCGCTCTGTTCCTTCCACTAAAACTCTGACGATGTTGTTTTGTAATTTTATGACCTGCCTGACCTCTGCAATAATACCGATATGATATAAATCTTCGATGCCAGGCTCTTCCTGCTCCACATCACGCTGTGCAACAAGGAAGATCTTCTGTTCATCCATCATACTCTGTTCTACTGCATGGATCGACTTTTCACGGCTCACATCAAAATGTGCGATCATCCCCGGAAGGATGACCATTCCGCGAAGTGCCACCGCAGGCATTTTCATCGCTTTATTATCCAACCTGTTTTTCCTCTATCTTTTCAAGTTCACGTTCTTCGATCGCAAGCTGTTCATCCACCATCTCTTTTGTGATCTGGCACTGTGTAATGGATTCATCCGATGGAATGTGGTACATCAGATCTAATGTAACAGCCTCCATGATCGCACGAAGTCCACGCGCTCCTGTCTTGCGCTCTAACGCTTTATCTGCAATCGCCTCAAGTGCTTCTTTGTCAAAGTCAAGCGCTACACCGTCTAACTCAAACAGCTTCTGATACTGTTTGGTCAGCGCATTTTTCGGCTCCTGTAAAATGCGGATCAATGCGTCCCTGTCAAGCATATCCAAAGATACCGTTACCGGCACACGTCCGATAAACTCAGGGATCAACCCGAACTTTACAAAATCCTGTGGAAGTGCATGTTTTAACACATCACCGATATTGTAATCTCTCTTGTCACGGATATCTGCATTAAATCCGATCGTCTTCTGATCCATTCTGGTCTCAATGATCTTCTCAAGTCCGTCAAACGCACCGCCGCAGATAAATAAGATGTTGGTCGTGTCGATCTGGATCAACTCCTGCTGCGGATGCTTTCTTCCACCCTGTGGCGGAACAGACGCAACAGTTCCCTCTAAGATTTTTAATAATGCCTGCTGTACACCCTCACCGGATACATCTCTGGTGATGGATACATTTTCAGATTTTTTGGAGATCTTGTCGATCTCGTCGATATAGATAATTCCGCGCTGTGCACGTTCAATGTTATAATCAGCCGCCTGAATGATCTTTAAAAGGATATTTTCAACATCCTCTCCAACATATCCGGCCTCCGTCAGTGTGGTCGCATCTGCGATTGCAAATGGAACGTTTAAGACTCTCGCTAATGTCTGTGCCAACAGTGTTTTTCCGGAACCGGTCGGTCCTAACATCAGAATGTTGCTCTTCTGAAGCTCTACACCGAGGTCATCTCCGGCCATGATTCTTTTATAATGGTTATAGACAGCCACAGACAGCACTTTTTTTGCCTGATCCTGTCCAATGACATAATCATCCAAAAATGCCTTTAACTCTTCCGGCTTTAACAGATTAATCTGCTCTTCCGGCTCTGCCACTTCACCTGCTGCCTCATCATTTTCTAATTCTTCATCGATAATTTCAGCACAGATATCCACGCACTCGTCACAGATATATGCACCGTTTGGTCCTGCAATCAGCTTGCGAACCTGATCCTGCGTCTTCCCGCAAAAGGAACAACGGAATTTATCGTCATTTCTTCCTGCCATAATTGCTGTTTCTCCGTATTCTATCGATTTGTGATGACATCATCAATCAGACCATATGCCTTTGCTTCTTCCGCAGACATATAATAATCACGCTCTGTATCTGCTGCGATCACATCATATGGTTTTCCGGTATTTGCAGCAAGGATCTCATTCAAACGTTTTTTCGTCTTTAAGATATTCTCTGCTGCAATCTGGATCTCTGTCGCCTGACCTTTTGCTCCACCGGACGGCTGATGGATCATGATCTCTGCGTTCGGAAGCGCAAGTCTCTTTCCTTTGGTACCGCCGGAAAGTAAAAATGCTCCCATACTTGCTGCAAGTCCGATACAGATCGTGGATACATCACATTTGATGTACTGCATTGTATCATAAATTGCAAGTCCTGCTGTTACCATTCCACCCGGGGAATTGATATATAACTGGATATCTTTTCCAGGATCTTCTGACTCTAAGAAAAGTAACTGTGCTACGGTAAGACTTGCTGTTGTCTCATTCACTTCTTCTCCGAGGAAAATGATTCTGTCTTTTAATAAACGGGAGTAAATATCATAATTACGCTCTCCCCTGCTGGTCTGCTCAATGACGTAAGGTACTAAACTCATTTTGTTTTCCTCCAATCCATTTTGTTTATAAAAATTTAATTATTGCTTATATGCTTAAACAGACCGGCCCGAATGAGCCAGTCTGTTGTATGTTGTCCGCTTTCGACGAAGCCTCTCTTATTCTTCTGCGTTTTCTTCTGCGTTTTCTTCTGCGTTTTCTTCAGCTTCCGCTTCTTTTTCTTTCTTAGTCTTAGCTTTTGCTCTTTCTTTTACGTTCTCCATAACAAGATCAACTGCTTTTGTTACGGAAATATCTCTCTTCATGGATTCTTTCTCAGCGTCGCCCATGTATTCTTTGAGCTTGTCTGCTTCCATGCCATAAGCTTTTGCCATTTTCTCGATCTCAGCGTCGATCTCTTCCTCGCTTACTTCGATGTTCTCGTCTTTTGCGATCTGCTCTAATACAAGACTGCTCTTAATACGTGTCTCAGCTTCCGGACGAACCTGCTCTTCTAATTTGTCTAATGTAAGACCGGAGAACTGCATATACTGCTCCATGGAAAGTCCGCTCTGAGCAAGTCTCTGAGCAAATTCATTTACCATGTTCTCGCACTGGGTTTTGATCATTGCTTCCGGAATCTCCATTGTAGATTTGTCAATGATCTTCTGGATTGCCTCATCCTCTTTTGTGCGTTTTGCTTCGTCCTCTTTCTGAACCTCTAAGTGTTTCTTTAAGTCCTCTTTGTACTCTTCTAAAGTATTGAACTCAGATACATCCTGTGCGAACTCATCGTTTAACTCCGGAAGTTCTTTTGCTTTTACTTCGTGGATCTTAACTTTGAATAATGCAGGTTTTCCTGCTAAATCTGCTGCCTGATATTTCTCCGGGAATGTAACGTTTACGTCTACTTCATCTCCGGCATTCTTTCCTACTAACTGATCTTCGAATGTATCGATGAAAGAGTGGGAACCGATCTCAAGCGGATGATTCTCTCCTTTGCCGCCCTCAAATGCAACACCATCAACGAATCCTTCGAAATCGATCACTGCTGTATCTCCCTCAGCGATCGGTCTGTCTGTTACAGTAACAGTTCTGGAGTTCTTCTGTCTCTCTTTTTCAAGCTCTGCTGCAACTTCCTCATCAGATACTGTTGTATCGATCTTTGTTACCTGTACGCCTTTGTATTTGCCAAGTTTTACTTCCGGTCTTACAGCAACTTCTGCTGTGAAGATGAAAGGTTTGCCAGCTTCGATCTGTACCACTTCGATAGTCGGTCTTGAAACGACGTCCACACCGCTCTCTTCTACTGCCTGTGCGTAGTTCTCCTGGATCAGGGTATTTGCAGCATCCTCATAGAATACGCCTGCTCCGTACATTTTCTCGATCATCTTTCTCGGCACTTTACCTTTACGGAAACCTGGAACGCTGATCTTTCCTTTCTCTTTCATATATGCAGCCTGGATTGCATCCTCTACCTTCTCAGCTGCAACTTCGATCGTAAGTTTTGCCATGTTCTTTTCTAAATTTTCCACCTGTACACTCATTATTACTCATTTCCTCCTTCAAACTTTATATGAATACTTGATGTACTTTTTTCCGTTCATTTCATTCTATGTTCCTGTCGAGCACCCCCGTTTTTCAAGGGTTTCGCCTGTCTTTCGGAAAAAAGGGCGTACTACGACTATCACAGTCATTTTAGGATTATAACATATTGTGTGGGAAAATACCAGTTATTTTTTCAAAAAACCGCCGACTTCCGTCTTCTGCGGCAACCTTTCCAAGTTCTGCCGGATCGAGGTCATAATAGTACTTTCCGGTTGTAAGATCCACCGACAGGCAGTCAAGTGGAAATCCCTCCCTGCGGATTCCATCCGGGTGCGGGACCGACGTGATCAGAAATGGTTCGCTCGAGAACGTTTCATCCATCGACTCATAAATATGTTCCTCATCCATGATAAGACAGATGGCATTGCGGTAGTATGCATGCAGACCACCATACTCTGCAGCAAGTCCGCTGTAATATGCAAGCATTTCCGCGTCTGACAGATTTTTTCCATTCACCCTCCTGACATGAACGCCCGGCTGTTTATCTTCCGGGACATTTTCAAAATACAGACCTGTGTCACAGGAAAACACCGGAATCTGAAAAACATCGTAATAACACTTTGCCTTCTTCCTTGCATTTTCCAGCGGCGAATCGCCATCCTCGTCTGCCTGTGGTACTGCCACATCAATATCCGATAACCCAACGATCTCTATCTGCAGCTGTTCTAAATTTTTCCGCATCAGACTTAATTTTGCAGGATTTCCAGTGCCGTAAAGCAGACGTTTCCCGATGCCCTGTTTTTTCCGCTCAAACAGTGTCGGTGTGATCGCCGGATAAGTCAGTTTTTCCGGCAGTTCGTCAAAGGTGCGTACCTCTGCCATCTCACTTTCCGGCATGGCTGACAGCTTTTTTACCTTTGCAAGAAAGACACGTCCATTTCCTTCTTCTTTGGTCTGCACCTCTCCCGCCCAATAGTCGCACAACGGCTCTATCTTAAAATCCACTGCCCCGGACTCCTCGTAAAGTTCACGCTTTGCCGCCATAAGCGGTGTCTCTCCCGGTTCAATCTTTCCGCCCTGTGTCTCCCATGTGGTGCGTTTTTTGTGTCTGCTCAACAAAATTTTGCCCTGATATTCAGATAAAACTACTACATATTTATAAGCAGGCAGGGTGCCGACCGGGTAAGTTTTTGTTATCATGTTTCTCTCCTTTGTTACCGGCCTGTCACTCTGCTTTCTGTTCTTTCCCGGCAATGATAAGTTTTTTATCGACCAGCGTATCGCCTTCGTATACCAGCTTCAGCGAAAAATATTCCTCACACTCATCCAAAAGCCGCAGGAATATTTTGTCACCTTCCCACAGTTTCAGGTCTTTGATCTTCTTTTTCGGAACCCAGACAAGTTCTCCCTCGTCGCAGTCGGTTATCTCCCCGGTAAACTGGTCTGCCGTAAATAAATGCATATATTCGGTGCCCCACTCGTTGGAAATAAAGGTAATGACGCCCCGCGCGCGGTAGGATGTCAGGGTGAGACCTGTCTCTTCCTTTACCTCACGCATCATACATTCCTCCGGCATTTCCTCCGCCTCAAACTTGCCGCCGACGCCGATCCACTTGTCATGGTTCAGGTCGTTTTCCTTTTTTACCCGGTGCAGCATCAGGTAACAGTCATCTTTTTCGATATAACAAAGTGTGGTTAAAAACATCGCATCCTCCTGTAGAAATTTTCTGTTTCGTTTTTGCTGCCGTTCACACGTACTGTGTGAGCAGCAAATATTTTTTTACTCCTGCAGACCTGCAAACTGCGCCATATAAAGTTTATAATAAGCGCCCTTTTTCTCCATCAGCTCTGCCGGACTTCCTTGTTCTAAAATACCGCCCTTGTCGATCACAAAAATGCGGTCCGCATTCTGAATCGTGGAGAGTCTGTGTGCGATCACAAAACTGGTTCTGCCGGAAAGCAATGCCTCGATTCCCTGCTGCACTAAAAGTTCTGTATGTGTATCAATGCTGGATGTTGCCTCATCTAAAATGAGGATTTTCGGCACGGAAATCATCGTTCTCGCAAATGCGATGAGCTGTCTTTGTCCGATGGAAAGTCCTGCCCCATGTTCTTTTAATTCCGTGTCATAACCTTTTTCCATTTTCATAATGAAATCATGCGCATTGACTGCCTTTGCAGCCGCGATCATTTCTTCATCTGTCGCATCTAATTTCCCATATAAAATGTTGTCACGGACTGTTCCATGAAAGATAAAATTATCCTGCGTCATGACACCCATCTGACGTCTCAGACTCTCGATGGAAACCTTCGTCAGATCGTAGCCGTCCACCAAAATTTTTCCCTCTTCAATGTCATAAAAACGGCTGATCAGATTAACGATCGTTGTTTTTCCTGCTCCGGTCGGTCCTACCAGTGCGATCGTCTCACCCGGTTTTACAGAAAAACTGACATCAGAGAGTACCTTTGTCTCCGCCGGTGTTCCCTTATCATAAGTAAAACTTACATGTGAAAATTCAACACTTCCCTCTATATCCGGCAGCTCTGTCACATCCTTTGCGTCCACAATGTCAGCGTCGGTATCTAAGATATCAAAAATACGCTCTGCCGCCGTAAGATTTGTGACAAGATTGTTATAAAAATTGCTCAAGTTCATGATCGGGTTCCAGAACATATTGATATAAGTTCCGAATGCAACCAGAAGTCCGACCGATACTTTTTCAAATCCCAGAAAACGGATGCCGACCAAATAAAGCATCATCGCACCGATTCCCCAACAGAAATCGATGACCGGGCCAAACATGTCGGCATAAGTCACCGCATCCACGAATGATTTCTGGTGTTCGTCCGTCAGTCCTTCAAAAATCTCCTGCGTCTCATCTTCTGCCGCAAAACTCTGAACCACATTCATTCCGGCAATATCCTCATGCACATAAGCATTTAAGTTTGATGCCTTTTTCCGGAATATCTGCCAGCGTTTGTGGGATGCCGTCTGTACAAACCAGATCCCCGCGATCATAAGCGGGATCGTAGAGAGTGATGCAAGCGCAAGCCGCCAGTCTTTTACCAGCATGATCACGACAACCCCGACTACCGTCACAAATTCCGGCACCATCGTCGTGACCACATTGACCAGCACATCTTTTAAAGAATTGACATCCCCGATGATACGCGCAAGGATTTTTCCGGTCGGTCTGCTGTCAAAAAATGAAAACGACAGCGTCTGGATGTGCTCATAGAGATCCTGGCGGATCTGAAGCAAAATTTTGTTGGAGATCACCGCCATTGCATACATTCTGAGTTTTACCATCACAATAAAGATCAGGTTTAACACGAGTGCAAAAATTCCAAGCCCAATCAGCCCATGCAGATCGGACTGTGCAATATAGTGATCGATTGCTTCCTCGATCAAGAGCGGGTTTACCAGTGAGATCGCCACCGTAATTCCCATACATACTAACACGGCAATAATCGTGCCTTTATACGCAAGCAGATAGGAAAACAGCCGCCGCATGATTTTTTTCTTGTCGGTATTTTCCATAAATTCGTCTTCACGATACGAATTGACTGCCATTACATCGCCTCCCCTCCTAAGAACGTGCCATACTGCGCCATGTAAGTTTCATAATAAAGTCCGCGCTTTGCAAGCAGTTCCTGATGCGTTCCGCGCTCCGCAATCCCTCCGTCTTTCAGATAGATGATCTCATCTGCATGACAGACCGCAGAAATACGGTGCGCAATGATCACTTTCGTTGTATCTTTTAATTCATTTAATGTTTTCTGGATCTCATGTTCCGTCTCCATATCAAGCGCGGACGTGGAATCGTCTAAAATCAGAATCGGCGCCTTTTTTGCAATGGCACGCGCAATACTGATACGCTGCTTTTGTCCGCCGGAAAGTCCGACACCGCGCTCACCGATGACGGTCGCATACTGTTCATCCATTTTTTCAATGAAATCCTTTGCCTGTGCACAGTCTGCCGCTCTGCGGATCTCATCGAACGGCATTACCTTTCGCTTCCCCATCTTGATATTTTCCTCGATCGTGTCGGAAAACAGAAATACATCCTGCAATACAACAGAAATACTGCTGCGAAGCTGTTTTAAAGAAAGTTTCCGCACATCCGTGCCATCCACTTTTACAGCGCCGTCCGACACATCATAAAAACGCTGCAGCAGATTGACGATTGAGGATTTTCCTGAACCGGTCGCACCCATGATTCCGATGGTTTTTCCTGCCGGAACCGTAAAGTTAATATCAGAAAGGATATTTTTTCCCTCAATGGAAAATGAAACATGTTCGAAAGAAATGTCCCCTTTCACCTGTTCTAACACGACAGGCTGTTCCTCATCTTTGATCATCGCCGTCTCCCCGTAAATCTTCTTGATCTTCTTATAAGAAGCAACGGCAGAGGACAAATCATTCGTCAGCCAGCCGAGCATCTCCATCGGCCAGGTGCAGTTTCTGCTGTATTCGACAAATGCGACCAGCGCGCCGAGCGTCATATTTCCATGCATCACGGAAACACCGCCCAAAATCGTCATGGCTACTGGAAGTGCTTTTCCTACAAACTGAAAATACGGGTAATATTTTACCAGCACCTTCGACTGGCTGATATTCAAGTCATAGTAACGCTTGTTGTGTGACAGAAATTTTTCAATCTCAAATTTTTCCCTGGCAAATGCTTTTACAGTGCGCACACCTGCAAGATTTTCCTCCGCAACCGTGGTCAGTACCGCATTTTCCTCACTGATATCCTCGTAAATTTTATCCAGTTTCCGCTCCATGATGATCGCGATCGCACCGCAGGAAATCATCGTCACAAGCGGTATCAGCGCCAGTTTCCAGTTCAGATGAAACATACAGTAGAGCACCATGCTCACATGGATGACGACCTCGATCGTCAGCATGCCGACATATCCCATCGCATTCCAGATCTTGTCAACATCATCCTTGACTCTCGCCATCAGTTCTCCGGTGTTCGTATTGTCAAAATAATTCATCGACAATGTCTGAATGTGCCGGAACAGATCCTTACGGATCTGTGCGCCGATCTTAGAGCTTAAGACGTCAAACGAAAACTCTTTGCAGTATCCAAAGATGCAGCGTCCGATCCCAACCGCAACGATTCCCACCAAAAGTCCGGTGAGCATTTCCATTTTCCCGCCGATGATGACCTCATCCACGATCCGCTGTGTGATCTGTGGATAAACCATATCCAGTCCGGTCGCTATAATCATGGAACATATTGCGAACAAATACCCATACCAGTAATGTCCGATATATGTATGTAACTTTTTCATAAATCCCTGTTCTTCCTCCTTATCTTCCCCTCTTACACTCCCCGGTCTCTGACATATTTTTGTACCGTGACGCACCACTCTGACAGCCGCCTGCACGCTTCACAAGCAGCCCCCTTAGCACAAAAAAATCCCGCGGTGTCATATCTCACCACGGGAAGTATGTCAAAAAACATTCTATTTACTTTTGCATGAATTTATGCCAGCGTAACAGAATTAACCGAGGTAATTGTATGATGATTATGCAGTTCATTGATTGTAACATTTGTTAATCTAATCATTACTTTTACCTCTCTTTCTTTCAAAATTTTAGATTACTTTGCTAAGTATACGCTTGAGGGCGTGGGTTGTCAAGGGGGCGTGAGAAATTATGCAAAATTTGAAAATTACAACAATTTAATCTAAGTATTCTATCAGATCAGGATATTTTTCTTGATTCTCTCTTATATAATTTCTTTTAAATGCGGCAAATCTTGATTCTCTTCGCAACAATGATTTTACTTTTCGCAATGCAAATTTCTGTTGTGCCGGATCCTGCATTTCTTCCAATGAATCATACAGTTTATTCATTTCCCGATTTAATTCCTGAAACCGGAAATCACTTTTGTACACCCTCATACCTGTATTTTTCAGATTAAATACTTCTGTGATTAATTTTGCCGTCAACGCCGCCTGCCTGTTTTCGTTGTTTACTGCATGTACATCAATCTCATTCCCCTGCAAATGAAAAATGATTGCCTCTTCCGGATCAATCTTACAACAATCAATAATTCCCTCATCATAAATACGTTGGTTTTTCACGTTATTGCAATGTCCACAAGACCAAAACAAATTATTCCAGTCAAATTTGCGTTCCGGGTATTTTCCATCCAAATGTGGCAGTAAATGTTCCACCTGTGCATCCTGCAAGTCACTCAACTCACATATATAACATTTATTATGGAAATCTTCTTTTAGCTGCTTTACAACATCCGGCTTTGAATAACTTCCATTTGCTTTCTGTGCCTCCAATGCCAACGAGACCGGAGCAGGAAAACTGCGCTCTACTTTTACCATTAGATATCCTCCCTGCTCCTTAACACTTCCTTTAATCTTTGATATTCCGTCGTAATATTAAGTGCCAGATAATCCGGGATTTCATTTAAATACATCTCCAGCTCTGAGATTTCATCAAAATCTTCATCTGTGAGTTTTTCTTTATTTACCAGTTCTTTATAGCGATTAAACTTCTTCTGCAACAGCACTGACATTTCATTTGCATTGAAATACCCTTCTACAATTCCTGTATACGGCACATCTGACAGTCCATTTTTCACCAGAATCTTCTTTTCCAGATCATAAATAACTGCATTATCCACACTGTTGATAATAAAAGGCGAATGTGTTGACATAATGAACTGGATATTGGGGAAAATCGATGTCAACAGATCAAGAATTTTGCGCTGCAATTCCAAATGAAGGTGTGTCTCTATTTCATCAATTAAAACAATTCCTTCTACTGAAAAATCAAATTTTCTTCCAGACTGACTTTCCATACGAATAATCAGATCAACCACAATATCTAAAACGGCTGCATAACCACTGGAAAGCGTATTGAAATCAAACGGATCTCTGCCATCCATGTGAATCGTAAACCCAAACGTTTCCTCGTCAAATACAAGTTCTACCGAATCATCATCAAAGATTCTTTTTAACAAATCATCAAAATTTTTAAACCACGCTGCTATCTGCTCTGCTTTCTCTTTCTTTCCATTCGTAGCGGCCAAAGCCTGCGTCATTTTCAGATCAAGAAGATATTTTACAAAGTCCTGGCGTGGCGTTTCTTCGATAGAATAATCCTTTTTTAGAGCAACTTTTTCTACATGCTGTGGGATCTGGGCTTTGAAAATGCGGTCAGCTTTGTAGTAGGCGGTTATGAATTTGCCCTGTGGAAAAAAATCCTGAATATCATCTATTGGTGTTTCAAATTCTACTATTAAATCTCCCATTAAAATTTTATTACGCTTCTCGTAATAATCAATACGTCTTTGAATTTTCTCCAACTCTTCAGATGCATTTTCCCGACTTATTACATTTTGTAACTCTTCCTTGCTTTTTTCTAATTTTTTTTTACATTCTCTATAAGATTCCGGATGTGTAATCACATCTAAATAAGCAGCCAATGCATCCAGTAAACTCGTCTTTCCACATCCATTTTTCCCAGTAATAATCAAATGTTTCATCTTTCCCTCTGATAAAGGGATTTCAATATTTTTCAAATGACGCACATGGTTTATTTCAATATTGGTAATATATGCCTGATTCACTTTTCCCTCATTTCTGATTCTTTAAAATCCAGTTTTTCTTAAACAGTTATCTTATTTAACTTTATTATACACATTGATGGGCAATTTTCCATTTAATTTTTTTGCAATCCCATTTTACACTCACAAACTTCAAATCCCATTTTACTAAATGTAGCAATGAATTGTTGTTTATAACATTCCACTTCCTCAGCAGATACAAAAACTGTCAACTCCTTTTTCGCTCTGGAACACCCTACATAAAATAATTTATACGCCAGCAAAATTTTCTTTATTTTATTAATGTTTGCATACTCACTTATATACTTAAATGTCCTTTCACTTTTAACGATTTTCCGATAATTAGCCTGATAACAATATTCATAATACCGATTTCCAGCAAATTGAGCATCTATTTCTTGTACACATTTTTTTACACTTCCATAAACATCCTTATTATGTCCTTCTCTCAATTCTCTTTCTGTGGCATTGCAAAGTGAAGTCAATGTACCTGTTCTGGATAATATAAACAAGCAATCCGGTCTCATAAGTCTGTTTGTCATTAAATTCGTATTATGAGAAGTCATAATAATCTGACATTTAGGATATTTTTTCTTGAGAAAATTCATCACATTTTCGGACATTTCATAATGATAAAATGCATCAAACTCATCCAGATATATAAAAGATGGAGTCCATGCTTTTGGAATCAATCTACGATACATATCAACTAATGCCAGTGTTCCACTTGAAGCAGTTTCATAAAAAGATACTAATTTTTCATGAGAAAAATACAATTCTCTTTGTCCATCCGGCAGTTTTTTTAATACCAGCTTACATATAATCCCCATACCATTCAGAAAATCTTCTAAATCTTTTAATCTGTCTGGTTCTTCTAAAGCTTCATAGAAACTATCCTTCACTCTCATAGGAGAATATGCCATAACATTACTTGCTGAAATATCTGTCATTCGTCTGACATAACTTCCCAACTTTAATAAAATAGAATCATTTTCCAACGCTACATTGCTAATCAACCATCTAAGAAACGGTAATACATGTTCCGGGATTTCATTTTCCATGCCTTCCGAACCCATAGACTGTATATATCGATCTATATTAGTGCTCTCAGCATTTATATAATTCAGGTTTTCAAAATTATATTTTTTTTGTTCAAAGTCACATTCAAAAATGAGCTGATCATCAATTATCAATTTTTCTTCTTTTAAATCCTGATCCGAAAATTTAACATACTGGTATACTAATTTCTGTTCTCCAAATTTAAATTCATAAGTAAATCTCGCAGAATCTTCTGTTGAATCAGCATTTTACTGATAATTCCATCTGTAATGCAATCCTGACTAAATTGATACCCTGAAATGCCCTGAAAATCTATTACTATTTCTTCTTTAAAGTTCTTATAATTTTTTAACATTCTTTCTGCTGTTTAAATTCTATTGTCTTACTTTTTCCACCTGTTCTTCGTATCAGCTCATCCTGTCCTATAATCTTAACAAGATTCGCTATCTGCTGTCCCATCACATCCCGATTGAGATAAAATATTGTGGTATATACATTCTCATTCAGGATAAGTTCTCTTAAAATATCTTTATCTGTTATATCAAGGGAATGTCCAAAAATATATACGTTATGCATTTTACATTTCTGATCTCGAACTGCTGATGCCTGTAAACGATGCATCATACGTTGTACATCATTCCCCACATATTCATTTGCCCGATTGATTATTCTCTCCTTTTCCTGTAAAAAATCATCATATTCTTCCCGAATTGTCTCCACCCAATCCTTATATTTACATCCAGTCTCTTTATAAATTCTCTGATAAAATTTCTTAAAAGCAATAAACTCCGTTTCCCGGTCTTTTCTTTCATCCGTAAGATACTCATCAATCCCAAGAACCATATTATTGTTTTCCACGGTATTAAAGAGTTTTGCCTTGCCATGGATATAATCAATGCTATTTTGTATCTGCTGTTTATCCAGATAAAGCCGTTCATATGTATTGGTATAATTAAAAGACAACACTTTACAATATTTTATCTGCTCCTCCCCGTCTGCCCCTTTAACATTTTCTTTTACAATTTCCTGTATATCCGGTAAAACACAATTACATTCCTCTTTTTCCACATAATCCGTCAGATAAATTTCTAATGCCCGAATCAATTTATTCAGATCATTGTATAACCGGTCTCTGATTTCTTTATAGGTAATGCTTTCACCTTTACCATGTGTCAATGCACTTGCAGTTCTCATAGCTGCCGTATATTTAGAATACTTTTTGTGCAAAAAAGGATTGGATAAATTCTGCATTTTCTCCGACAATTCACTTTTTTCCCCATCCTTAAAAAACATATCCTGATCAAGAGACTGAATTACTTTGCTTATCTCGTTTTCAAAGTCAATCCAATTTTCCTTCTGGTACATCGGATTCTGAAGAAAATATTCTATCCATATATTATCTTTTACGAGCTGTTCTAACTCTTTGCAAAGCTGCTGTTCGTTAAAAATAAGATGATCGATATATTTATACACAGTCTTTTCAGTATTCTTTAATTCTCCCTGCTGCAATATCTGCGGTGTATTGATAATATTTAAGAAACGCTCAACAAATCCAAGAAAATCATTATATCTTGTAGGCAGCTTATGAGCCAGATCAAATCCATTTCCAATCACAAGTATATTCATCGAATTATTCTCCAAAATATGTTAAAAGTTCAAGCTAAACTTTTTTATCTCTTATCTTTTTATTTTGATCCAACAGGATTCCAAACAGGTTAAATAAATCCTGATTGTTTCCATTATGAAAATACAGATTGTTCTGTCTTGACTCCATCAGAAGTATCCTGTAGTCATTGACGTAGAAAACACCTTTTCTTATCGTCTCTGCAAACAAAAATCATATTTTACCCTTCAATTCTTACATATCCTCGACAATCGATTCGTACTCCAGATCCGATTCTGTAAGTTCATTTTTTCTTCCAATATATTTTACATATGGACCATCCATTGACATATCTAATATTCCCAATTTATTTTTTTCTTCCAACAATACATAAAATGCGTAACACATTTTTTCTTTATATGGATCAGCATCTGATACCATATTAATTGCATTATTCATATAGGTTAATTCTTTTTTATCCGGATCAATATTAAATTTTTGTATATAGCGTATCTTTTCAAGTATATAGGAATTAATCGAAAATGGTTTCGCCTTTTCCTTATAAAATTCTTTGCTTTCTATGAGATTTTTCATTCTGGCTTCACCCTCTGCAAATAGTTCTTTTGCCTCGTTATAATCCATCACATAGTTTGCATGCCTTAAGTAATTTCTTGCAAGCGCATGTTGAATTTTATATGAATTGGGTCTGATACTTGCTGACATTTCCAAATAATTATAGGAAGCAACAAAATCGTTTACTTTCTGCTCATATAACCCCAGCTGCAGCCAGTAATAACTTATAGCTTCATATTCTTTTTTCACACTGAAATAAATTCTTTTGATATCATTTTTTTTCAGCTTCAATCTGTTTTCCAAAATATCTTCTTTCAAAAGACATTGAAATATAATATACCAAATATCATTTCTACGTTCCGAAACATATCTTGACACATATCTTAAAATATCAATAATCCTGTCACCCAATTCTTTTTTGTTACTTATCAGGATATATTTCTCGATAATGGCATTTCGCAACGACAAGCCATTCTCATCCATACGAACATAATCCACTATTTTTGCCATATTCCTAGTAACATCTTCATCCAACGAAATTCTTTTCCCATAACGTTCTGTAAATAATTCGCGTGGATAAATCTCAATATCTGCTGTATCAAATATTGCTAATTCGATCAATAATTGCTTTTCTAAATCCGAAAAACTTTTAAATGTGATATTTAATTTATTTTTGTTTCTCTTAAAAACATTGCCATATGTTAAACTTGCAATCAGATTAGCCATGCTTTTCTGCTTATAAATTTCATTAGGCTGCGCATCCTCTCTTAAAGATGCCATGTAAGACAAATGATTTTTTGCTTTTAATTTGTCTCTCACTATAATCGAATCATCTCTTGAAAATCCATCCTTCTGTTTATAATCGCAATAACAATTTCCCTCCAGATAATATTTACGCTTCTGATGATAATATGTCCTCGATGCAGTTAAAATAACAAGTTTCTTATCTCCTATATTTTTCGTAAATATCCTTTCAATTTCTTCATAATAGAAACTTGCATTGTCAATGATTATCGCAAATTTATTGTTTGCACTTGTATTTACATAATTAATAATGGACTGTGTATTAAGATAACGGCCTCTATATTCCAGAATATCGTATCCTTTATTTTTTATATAATATCCTAATTGTTTAAGCAAACATGATTTTCCGGAAAAATATCTTCCATAAATACTAAAACAATATATATTGCTATCTTTTTCTAATAACTCATCCAATTTATGTACTGCATTTTTTTAATTGGAGTCTTCAAAAGTCCAGCCATCATACACATCCTGCCATACACAAAAATTCCCTTCGTACAGCTTACTTTCATATGGCTTTTTATATAACTTTACGATATTATCAAGCAAATAAATTCCGTTGTAGGATAAATCCATTTTCGCTCTGTCAAGTTCATCCGGCTGATAATTAATTTCTGCAATATATCTTAAAAATTCTTCATTTGATGCCTGGATTAATACTGCCCCTAATTTTTCCACTTCTTTCTTCAGGTATCTGGAAGGTTTATAATCAATAAATACTAACTTGTTATTCCTATATTGACATCCAGCATCTTCATATATTTTCAAATAATATTTAATATCCGGTTCATCCATCCTTGCCCCAATAAATATAACGTTATCCCTTTGAATATCATTCGAAAATTTATTTAATTTCGCATCCAGCTTTCTGGTAATCAGTTCCGTATATTCATCTTCAGAAAATATAACGCCCTCTTCCATATTTCTAACACAGCCATGTAACTTAAATAATTGTGTTGACTTTGAATTCGATATCAGCCTCTGTTTATTTTGAACAACGATATTCTCTCCCTGTTCCTCATAGATATTTTCTACCAGATCATCAATATTTACCGTATATATATTTTTCCATGGATATTTCACTAAATAATCATGAAACTCTGCCGGTCTGGTATTGATATACATTTCATGCAATAAATTATATAATTCTGTCTTTCCATGATATATACGATATATCTCATCACTCAGCTTTCTCAGATCATAGCCTTTTACTTCTTCCTCATCTTCCGGACCAATCTTATCTTTTGCCAACGTATCATAAATATATTCCTTCAATTTGCAACCATCCATTGCATTCGCCTTATTCGAAGCTCCACATGAAAAACCAGCTCCCAAAAACAGAATTGGTGTATTATCCGTCAATAAAATACTATTTAACAGTTCCTTTGCTCCTTCTAAAGTTTTTTCCATTTATAATTCCCCCATATCTCCGGATCAATTCCTCATTTGTAATTTATTTTATTATAGCACAAGAACTCCCCATATGGGAAGCCCTCTTACCTGCTCAGTCTTTCTATTATACTGTACTCTTTCCAAATACCCTAATATACTCCTGCGCTGCCTGCGATGAAATATCTAATTTTACCTGCAGTCTTTGTAAAATATCCTCTTCCGGCAAACCAAGATCATAACAAGTATCTATAATCCCTTCTGCTTTTCCACGTGCTTCTCCACGAGCCTCTCCCTCTTTTGCTGTCTCCTCAAATACACTCCACATACTGTTTCCTCCCTCCTGCTTCAACGCAGCAAAATCAATCTTACAGTTGGCAGCTCCAGCCACCGTTTTAAGTATCATGTCGCTGACTTCATGCTCCTTTGTGTATTCAATCGCTTTTTCTTTTTTATCTCTTATTGAATTATTTTGATCTAACAGGATTTCAAACAGATTAAATAAATCCTGATTGTTTCCATTATGAAAATACAGATTGTTCTGTCTTGCTTCGACCAAAAGCATCCGGTAATCATTGACATACGGTGCCATCTCTGCCGGAATATCTAAAATCCCATGTAACGATGTCGCTGCATCCCATACTTTTTCGCCATAGTAGATCACGATCGTGACGACCGGCAACAGACGGTCTGTCTTTTTCATTTTGGATAAAAATTCGTGCTCGTCAAGTCTTGCATCCTGCTGTGCTGACTGCTTTTTGTATTGTCTGGCATTATTATTATACTGTTTCTTATAAGTGGCATAATCATACCCCATAACACGAAGCGGCATGGCATAATGAATATGTTCCTGCGACTCTAAGCCAAGTAAAACCAGCTGCACACCATAGGCAGTTGACTTTTTCATAATCTTAATATTGTCCCTGGCAGCCTTTACACCCTCAGCCTGCTTCCGGTGCTCCAATACCACAGAATCTTCCGTATCTTCGTTCTCCAGTTCATCTGCTCTTATGATCTGGCTGCCTCCAAATAATACTGCATTAAAAAGATCTGCAAATTCCTCGTTCCCACTCCAATAATTTTTCAGCACTATGTCCGATGACACACCTTTTTCTTTTCTTCCGATAATATTCTCCTCCTTTGTGTGTGGGAGAATATTGTCGTTTCGAATTCTCCCTTTTTTATTTGGGAGAATAATGCCGTTTCGAATTCTCCCTGCTTTTGGGTGATTAAAAGCATTGAAAATTCTTATATGCGGGCTGTAATCTGGTCACTTGTAACCATCTGCAACGCCGCGTTGAATTGATTTTTGAATGGCTTTCGCCTGATAGATGATTAGAATATAATGCTTTGAGGCAATTGTAGCACATTACAAGAAGTTTGTCATTTAATTTCCTGAATTTTAAGATTTTTCATAAAATTTTATATTACAAACTTCCTCTCTGTTTATAAAACAATTCAACTATTCTTTTAAACCTCATTTTTATTTTCTTCCACTTTTTCCCGACCATACCGGGTAAAGATTTTATTTTTACATTCAGCCCTACATTATAATACTTATATATTTTTTGTTCATATTCTTCTAACTGGTTCAAATCATTTTTTAATTGATCGATTTTATTTCTTCTTTCTGCTGTCATTGTTTTGTTACTTTCAATTTTCAGACATGCCTTTATTTCCTTTTTATATGTCTTAAACAACTTTTTCAAAGAAGAAACAGTAGTTTTAACGTTATCAACGTCAGTCTGATTATTTTTTATATACTGATACATTTCCTCCATATTTGTTTTATATAATAACAAATTCGTTTCTGTTTCATTTAAAATTTTCTGTCTGCTCGTATATATTTTCACACAAAATTTACGATATTTTTCATACTTAATAACCCAATTCCAAAAAATCTTTATCGCCTCTATATAGCTTAAAATACTTACCAGAGAATTCAATAATGGTTCACCTGGAACAACTATTTGCAGGTAACCATTTAACAAAATTGGAATTTCAAACAAACCTATCAAAATGACCAGCTCTACTGTCAATACTTTAAGGAACGAATGTACTATAAATTTCTCGCCTAATGAAATCCGAATAAGATCCGCCACAAAAATTATTAACTTTATAATTCCATAGACCATTAATGTATATATACTTACTTTACCTACAACTGTTATCCATGTATAAGGCGGATACTGACCTATATGTAGATATAAACAACATATTGCTGAATTTATAAGTATCATTGTCAATATTTCTACAAAAGCCTGCGAATAACCATTCACTTCGTTTTTAGACCTGTCCCAATCTTCTTTAAGCATTATTGATATATAATATATTAATAGTTCTTTGTGTTTTTTGAAATCACCTTTGAATATTACGGTGCGGCGGAGCCGCCAGTCCGGTGTGGCGAGAGCCACCTGTCCGGACTAACGGAGCCACTCCGTTCTCTGTAGTGATAAGTTACTTTGCCATTGCAGGATCTAATCCATATACCTCTCGCATAGAGAGATCTTTGGATGGATCAATGCTTTCAATATCGATTTTATATGAGTCATACGTTATACGATCCATAATGGCATCTGCCAGGGTACTTTCACCGCCACAGATTTGTTGGTACCATTCACTTTCGCGGAACTGCGAGCAAAAGATCGTGGATGATCTCTTGCGTCTTTTGTGTATCAGTTCAAAAAGGTTTCTGGCTTCAGCTTCCGTCAGTTTGAGGAGAAGCCACTCGTCAATGATCAGTACTACTGGCTTGGTGTACTTCTTCAGGACAGTTGAAAAAGTTCCGCTGTCTCTGGCAGCCTGTAAGTCCAGTAATAAATCAGGAAGCCGCACATACCGTACTGTGTAGTAGTGTTTGCAGGCCTCCATGCCAAAAGCACAGGCCATATAAGTTTTACCACTTCCGGTGGCACCTGTAATGAAGATGTTCCTGTATTCTGTAATGTATTCGCAAGTTGCCAGACGGCTGATCAGTGCTTTGTTCAGTTTCCGACCGGACTGGTAATCAATTGCTGCAATGCTGGCATCCGGCTGTTCGAACTCAGCCTGCCGGATCAGTCTTTTCAACCGGTTATTTTTGCGATTGCTGTACTCGATATCAACAAGCATACCGAAGCGGTCCTCGAACGGCACTTCCTTCATTGTAGGATCATCCATCTGGATACGGAATGCATCTGCCATAGCGGTCAGGCGCATTTCGATAAGTTTATCGATTGTACTTTGATTTGTCATGATCGTTTACCTCCATAGTATCTGGCACCTCTTGTGATGCCATGTGGCTTTTCAACAGTCTGAGATTCCTTTGATGCATTCGATATGTCATCTGGTGAGTCTTTCATTGCAGCCAATAGATTTTTGATACTTTTATAGCTGGGTTTAGCAGAATAAGAAAGTGCTTTGGCACAGACCTGTTCCAGTTTTTCAGGCGAATATTTCTCTGCCAGTTTTAACAATCCCATACAGCTTCTATAGGATTGTTGTTCAACCCTGCCGGAGGTAAGTATTGCATCGACAACCTTACTTGTGTTAATTCCAATCGAATCTGCCCATTTGCGGAACCTGTCGCCGTTCCATTCCAGATATTTCTGGTGTTCCTGCGGCATATGTTCCGTCACAGTGGAATACTGGCCGCTCCTTCCGTGAAGTCTCCTATGAGAGGCAATTCGATTGTGATTATAAAATATTTCAACCGTTGTATCTGTTATACGCACATCTACCTTATTTTTGATATACTGATAAGGCACGGAGTAGTACATCTTGTCTACTGCGATGTGATAGTTGAACTGGACAGTGGCTTGTTTCCACTCAGCCAGTTCAAAGGGTGTAGCAGGCAACGGAGCCAGTAACGGCATTTCTTCCCCAAGAAATAAACTGAGCCTGCTGCATTCCTTTTTCTGGAATTTACGAGCATTGTAGGCATTCAGTTTTTCCCGGATAGAATCATTTAATTCTGCAAGCGAGAAAAACTGTTCATTACGAAGGGCTGCAGTTATCCAAGTAGATATCTTTCCTACAGATCCTTCTACATTTGGTTTATCCTTGGGTTTCCGGACTCTGGCCGGAATGATGGCAAGATTATAGTGTTCTGCCATCTCATGGTAAGTTGTGTTTAATGACGTGGTATACCAGTCGCTCTTTTCATGATTCACTGCTGTTGTGCAGTTATCGGAGACAAGCATGGGTGTTACACCGCCAAAGAAATCGAACATCTGGACATGAGCTTTAATCCAGTTGCTTGTTTTCTCATTCATGTATGCTTTTACAAAAGCATACTGGCTGTAAGTCAGTACCCCTACAAAGATCCATGCCTCTGTGATCTCTCCGGTGTCCGGATCAAAGATGTGGGCGGGATCACCTGCCCAGTCAACTTCAATCTGTTCACCAGGCTTTCTCGGGATATGCATGGTAGCCCTGCGTTTCTCTTCATCCTTTTGGATGTAGTAGCAGAACTGGGAATACATGAGCGGCTCTTCGTTGCTCATACGGCACTCCTCACAGTATTCTACCCAGAGAAGCTTTTTGTTGACTCCATTTCGCAGAAGTTCTTTGCGAATGTAGTCAAAGTCAGGCATGCGTTTATTTGTTACTGACTTATCCTTTGGGAACATAAGCTCCTCAAGTGCGCTGTCGGTCATGTCAAAATCCAGCGGCCATGAAATTTTTATTTCCGCTGCCTTTTTCAAAACCTTGGCGACTGTGTTCCTGGATACACCGCAGCTCTGTGCGATGTTCCGTTCGCTGAATCCTAAGCTCTGCAAGCGTAGGATTTCACGATACTTGGTCATAATTGTGACCTCCTTTACCTGTATTCACACCAATGGTGTGTATCAACAGTATAAAGGAAATATATGTAATAGAGCGTTTAAATGTGGCTCTGAATTACCGGAATATGTGGCTCTCATTCTCCGGAATGGTGGCTCCCAAAGTCCGGACAGGTGGCTCAGAGAGCTCCGGAATAATCAACCTTCATTATCTACTTTTTTAACTTGATTTATTTCATCCCAAATATAAGCATCTTCTTTAATATCTTTTTTGTTTCCCCAGCCACACGAATTGATATTCAATTCCAGCTCCACAAGATACTTTTCAATATTTTTTTCATCCTGTCCTGAAAACTCACATGCCTGAATTTTTTCACTTATCAAACGAATTGTATCCCGCCACTTTTTCCTCTCCTCTGTTATATACTTCAAAGTATTATTTTTTCTGTTATTATACTGGTTAAATATAGTTGTGATAATTGTACTTGTTGTTGACTCCCTAAATTAGCATAATACTGATCTGCTTGCCTGTCTCTGGAATGATCTGTATACTGTCATTAGTTTACAGAAAGAAAAAGGTCCCCGAGCACCCTCCGTGACAAGTCGTGTGCTCTGAGACCATGGTTAAAAACCATGATTATTATATCAGACTACACACTGGTCCTCAAGGAGGATTTTGGTGTTTTTGTTGAGAGCAGTGAGAACTCCCATATTTGTCCCGTATGTCAGGGAACGCTCCACTACAGAGATTCCAGACCACGTATCCGCAAAAAGGAAGGCGGCACTAAGGAGCAGCTGATGATTCGCAGGTTCCGCTGTCAGAACTGCCATGCTTATCACAATGAACTTCCTGACTGCCTTGTTCCCTATAAACACTATGAGGCAGAGGCGATCGCCGGTGTCCTGGACGAAGTAATTCTTCCAGATGACCTGGATTCTGAGGATTATCCATCTTTCAGTACCATGCTCCGCTGGCTTCAATGGTTCCGTGAAAACCTGCAGCGTATGGAAGGATACCTGCGGACAGCCGGATATCAGATACTGAATCTGGGAGAGGGCTTCCTGTTTTCCTCTGACTCGCTGCTCGACACGATCAGAAACAGATATCAGAACTGGCTGGAACAGCTTCTCCGGCTGATCTATAACAGCGGCGGATTTCTGGTGCCGGTCCGCTGGTAGACCTGTGCACCTGCTTTGGTTCGTCTGTCATGCTGGCCGATAGTATAGTGGCCTTAGAAGGAGGTAGCTATACCATGAGTACAGATGACACATTTATAAAACAGCAGTGGCAGGATCAGGAAGCCCTTCACCGTTTCCAGCTGATCTCACCACTTCTCCAGACCGGTCTGGATGATGCCAGACGCCTGCAGCTGCGCAGAACGATCGCTGATGAGAACAACATTTCTGTCCGCACGCTCTACCGGTATGAAAAAGCCTTTGCAGAAAAACAGTTCGCAGGTCGTAAACGCTCCATATCCGGTACCTTTTCTGTCCTTTGAAAAATTGAGATAATTAC
>ENA-OZKB01000249-OZKB01000249.1-human-gut-metagenome-genome-assembly--contig:-NODE-249-length-33592-cov-9.210603_pt1 | contig 33592 bp, 24 predicted proteins | sample MGYA00244821_ERZ653753 | MGnify/ENA primary metagenome ERZ653753 (study PRJEB26926, sample SAMN06165256) | human gut metagenome | biome: ENVO:00009003; feature: ENVO:2100002; material: ENVO:00002003...
GTATAACCTCGGAAGAAACATTGCAAAATATATTTCAAAACTTTTGCATCGGCAAGTAAATATCTGACTATTAAGTAGTTACAATGGCGAACAATCTGAAATACTGACTAAAAACGACTTAAATATGGCAAAATAATAGTTTTAGGAAAGGTATTTTCTTTTGTTATGCCTATTTTTTCAGCATTTTTGTCCCCAGTTTGTCCCTCAAGCCATATAAGGGGGACAAATTTACGTCCCTCTATGTAATTTGAGTACTTTTCACTATAAAATCTATCTAAATCATAGATAATTATTGCTTTATACAGATACCCTCAATCTCTTAGTTTCTAAAATATCAAATACTATAACTGCTGATACCAGATACATATAAACAAATACGGAATTAGAATTACATCAGATGAAATTTTGTTCAAAATGTATGAAAAGTATTTTATCTTATTCCTTCATGCATCGGAAGGTTTGTTAAATAGAAAAATTAACGCAAGGACCTATTAGCATATAATTCATTCTTGCAATATACTTAAGAAAGACATTGGTATATGAAGTTTATTAATTAAATTTGCAATAACATACTCACCCCGCTTCCCATAAGAACAGCGCGCTCAGGGTGAGTCTTTCATTTTCTAGTGGTATATTGGGGGTAGTGATGGCTTTAAATACTTTTCCAGAATTTAATGCTAGGAACTTTAATTTTTGCATCATGTATTATCCTAATTTAGACACACTTTTTGAAACAATATCTGTTTTTCCAGCAAATCATACGTTAGCAACCATTCGTATTCTAATTTTACTGAGTAACTTTTTGTCATGATAGTTGTTAGCATCTAACCGAACATCTAAGACCTTATTACTATATTTCAACTCTTAAAGTTATTTCATTCATTCTTAAAAATCCCCATATAACAGTCCTACTTTTCAACAATCTTCGCTTCAATGTAGACCTCATCAGGTTTCAGTTCTGATTTATCATACACTTCAATTGTTTTTACTTGCTCCTCTATTTTAGGTTCAACATTGATAATCAAATATCCCATCTTCTGATAATCTTCACAAAGAAATTTCCAGATTAAAGATAATGTCTTGATTCCATCTGCAGGAATAATACTCATATGAAACTCCCGATAATCTTCTTGAACAAAAACTGAGTTTTTAGGTCTATATTCTAGCTGATTACTATATGTTTGAAAAACTTCTCTTTTGGCATCTCTTCCAGCATTAATCTGTGCTTTTGACGCCTCATTTATGCCCCAAGCATTACAATAGTAAAAATCGTCATCAATTTCAACTATTTCATCTGGTTTAAAAAAAACGACAAGTTTTGGTGTTTTAATGACAGTCTTTCCGATGTTCTCAATTCTTATGTTTAGTTCACACCATCTCTTATCAATCGGACTTGGCCTACTCCACGACATTATCGATGCATCAAAATTCTGAGATACTAAATCTTTCAACTGTGACCGCCAAGTTGGCTCAAGCAACGTTAAATCTTTATACTCATAATGTATAGTAGTCCTAATATATTCTGGATGTATTGTTATTTCTTCCTCTCCATCAAAAGTTACCCGAACATCCGTAGTGTCCTTAAATTGACAGTTATTCACATACCAATTATATGTCGTTCTGTATCGCTCCAATTGATCTACTATATCTTCCCACGATGCAATATCAACAGCAAACAAACCTTTCACCCTATTCTCAATATCTTTTTTCCTAATGTACCTTTCTATCTTTGCATCTTTATTTGCTGTAGTAGCAAAAACCAACAATTTTAATTCAGGTTCAAAGCCTAATGCTTTTTCTATTTCTGCATCAATCTCAGCTTCTGTCAACTGTGCATTTACATAGTCATCCTTGCCTTTGCACTGAATACCACAATAGCCTCTATATTTTTCTACATATGAAAACACATCAACCCCATGTTGGTTTTGGCCCTGACGACCATGACGTTTAATGCTATCTTCACATATCCATATCTCACCCCACAATAGTTTGCAGAGTTTCTCAAAGTCTTGCCAATTACTTGGCTTTTTCAATTGAGTTTGTGCTATCATACAAATACTATTTTTCTAAAAATCTGCTACTTAAAAACGCTCCATCAAATACCACAAATATCGTTTCTCTTTTGATACTGAGAATAATATTCTCACATACATCAGATAATTACATTATAAAAGTTATAAATATCTTCCTTACTTTTGCCATTCTTTTGCAATAACATCCCAGTCAACAAATCTTTTTTCATGACAAGTCCACACATCCCAGAAATCCGGATCATTAGATTGGGGACGTTGTTCTTCTGGCAGAAATCTCATTCTAACCAAAATTGGCAATTCTGAAGCCCATCCCAATAAAATGGCATTCTGCGATGGAAGAGAAGGCAATTCCTTTAACATACCTTTCATATTATCTGGTAACAAGCGCCCAACTAATTCTTGATCACGATCGTTAGATATACGGTGAATTAAAAAAGAATTACATTGCGAAAGAACCGTTGGTGAAAGTTCAGATGGACGTTGCGATGATATTATCATTCCCAATCCAAATTTCCTACCCTCCCTAGCAATTCGTTCAAAGACCTTGCAACACAAAGTCTCTGCTCCCATAGAATCAGTATCATCATTATATCTCTTAATAAAATGATGAGCCTCCTCAATCACTAATACAGTAGGTAGACATTTCTTTGTTTGCTTTCTGTAACGTTGAAGTGTGTCAAACACCAAACGAGAAACAACGGCAGTAATAGTAGTGATAACATGAGTTGGTAACAACGATAAATCTATAATTGTCAATGAATTTTTCTCATTTTTACCAATATATGTTTCAAGCCACTCTTTAAGAGTAATATTCGTATCAGATACAACGTCTTTTAATTTTGTGTCATTTATTAGGGCTTTAATTAAATTAATCGTTGAATCTATATATTCAGTTGTGTGTAATAATTCTGCACTTGCTTGAATGGCACTTATAAAATCTGTCCCAAGAAAAGGTTTTGGAGCATCCGCATCTATAGGCAAAAGTTGGTCATCTGATCCACCAGACATATAATAAACTTCATAAATACAATCTAATAAACCGCTAACATCTTCCCTTGTATATGAGTATGGATGAAAGCCAGGTCCACCATATTTAGCGATCATACTTTCTAAAAGACTCTCTGCTTTATCAATTGATTTTTTTAGTGGAATAGAAAACGTGTCGTCTGTTTGAATGCCTGACTTCCAAATAGATAACAAATCATAAAACCCTTTTTTCTTTGAATATATAGGAGACCATGGCAGCCCTTCTGCCATAGAGTATTGAATAGATACAATTAGGGTTCTCAAATATGTATTCAATGCATGCTCTTTTGACAATGTATTATTCGAAATTCCAGCTCTCATACCTTTAAGAGCATGTATTATCGTGGGACGTTGTGTTTTTGATGTAGCCTTAGTAAAGCCACACCATTCTTCTGTATTCCACAGCCATAATGGAACTTTAAGCAACATTTCTGTGTCTGTAGATTCTATAGAAAACACATTAGCCTGTTGCATATCAGTAAAAGCTTTACTATATTCTCCATTGGGATCAAGTAATATGAATCTACTATTTAGGTCTTCATAACCATCCGCAAGTTCTTTTTTAGCATTTTCTAAAGACCATCGTATTAAACCTGCGACAGAACAAGATTTTCCACTACCAGTATTTCCGAGTACAGCCAAATGTCGTCCAAACAATTTATCCGGATCAATCTTTACTTGTGCCCCACTAATAAGAACACTATTACCGATATAAACTCTTCTATTCCCTCCTGCTTCAATTATGCTTCTTAATTGTTCATCTGTAGGTAATAAAACAATATCTCCAACAGAAGGAAAACACTCGACTCCTCGTGTAAACTTAAATTCTTTATTATTAGAAAGAGTACCAACTGGATTAAGACATAGTTTACGCAGCGGAAATGGTAAATCGATTAAACCAAAATCTTTAAATCCCTTACGCACAGGGAAATTGGAACGCTCAATAGTTATCCATGTAATTTGACCAACAACAAATCCTTGATCAATAGGAATAAGTAGATACCCATTGATTCGAGGAAAAGGTCGAGGCAATCCAGTGTTCAAGGCAATATTATCTGGAGTATCTGTATCAAGAAGAATTTTAAATTCATCAGGCGACACATACTCAACGGTTCCAATTCGTAAAGAGGCAAGGCTTTCAATAGGTGTTGTACTACTCATTTTCTGTTATATTTTTATTAGTTGACGTTCCTATTCTCTTTTGCAACAATTCTCCAAGTCTAAAAGTATTACGATCGATGGCAGATTTAGGAAGAAAGTCGTTTGTTAAGGATGCTATATCCCCGAAACGTGGTCCTATAAGAACAGTAATTTGTGCTTTTCTACCAACTTTGTCATAAAAATCAAGTATTCGTCCAATTGGATCATTATATGAAATGATGACCAAATGAGCGGAAGGTATTGTGAGCATATCTTTAATCACTCTATTAATATGTTCATCACCAAAGCCGTATCCATATGTTACAAGTGTATTATTTGGTCTGCAAATAGCAGCAGCGAAATCCCTAAATAATTCTACATATGGATACTCTGCTGTTTCCCTATCCTTATCAGGATTTGGGTATATCATAAGTTTTAAATAGTCCAACTCATGCAACCCAGGTGCTTGTAAAAATGGAGTTATACTTTCTGCTCCAAATGGTAGTCCAATACGACGAATCTCATCGTTACTATTCAACCAGTCTACAGACCCATGTAATTTTGTCATTTTTACAACGCCTTCTAAATATCGAGGTTCTCCTCTTATTCCTGGTGGGTTATAATGAATATCAAGGTTCAATCTTGAGGATCTAAATATCGGCATCAATGAACCAACAAATCTATCCATCAAATGAATGCCTGCCAATTCTGCGCCCAATTCAATTAGACGGTCATAATTAGTGGTAAAAATATTGAGACGTTCCCTATTACCAGTTCGACTTGCGAAACTAAGGAGGAAGTTTATTAAAATATCAAAAGCCTCATCTCTTTTCACTCTATCCGCAGTTGCTATATCTTTTTCTGTTTGCAAAATAGACTTAGAAAAAGTCTCAATTATAGAATTAAGATCTTGTTGAAGATTTTGTGCTTTTGGAGAATCTTGAATTTCTAAACCCCGTAATAATTCAATAGCTGTTCGGATTTGATCTTCTATATTACCCTCGTCTCTCCCAGCTTTTTTTGCTTTGCTTTTTGCGCTAGATTCTATCTCTTTTTTAAACACAGAAAACTCACATTTACCCATATTGGCGCCACCATTTGCACCAGCTTTCAAACTGATCGCATTGGTCAGACCGGAACCACACAACAAATTCAAATGTTCTGACTGGAATAATGCAGTCAGCCAAGGCTCTATTCTTTCGCGAAGTATAGTATTATCTTCTGGTAATTTGATTACTTTATCATTTTCACCTTGATCTTTAATCCACGGACACACACATCCTTCTACTAAGTTTCCAATTTGATTGAAAACAACAAGATCTCTATCATCTCTGGTTTTAATGATATTACCTAATCTTTTATCCGAATCTGGCTTTAAAACTGTTTTTGCTATTTCTATATCCATAACTTTTTATTTTGTCATTAATCTTCTCCACTCTTCTTTCCTCTTCACATATTCAGAGTACTCATTGGCGTTATTATTCAACGTATCAACAAGGTACTGCGCCATGTTGTGCATTTGTGTTGCATACAATACAGGAATTCCATTATCATCCACAGCATAATGAGCATTGCTGTGCTCAATACCAGTTACCATGTGTTCAAATGCCAAACGTGGATTTATGCCTCCACTTATGAAAGTATTGCATATGGTTTTCATTTTTTTGCTCCGAGTAGCTACGGGTTCTGATTTCAAACACATGAGATCTTTCTCTGGGTTATTCATATAACAATAATACAACCAAATCTCAAAGCAAGGATTGCTCACTATCCATTGCTCTTGGGTCCCAGTTAAATCCTCTTTGAATATTTTCTCCAATTGATCATAGAATTCATCTACATCTGAAAGGAGAAATACTTTGTCCATAGCCTCCAAATGAAAAAATTGGGATTCTATTTTTATTTCTCTTGTCAGTTGGATTTGCGCCCACTTATCCTGCATCTGATATGGCTGCAAACCTTGTCCCTTTTCAGACATGAAAGCAACTTTCAATGAGTGCAGTTCACGCTGCCGTATCAGTTCCAGAAGAAAATCCCTTTCCCGTTTTTCACCTCCAGAAAGCACGAATATAAGGCTCGTTGAAAGAATTCCTTCAGTTTTCCGGTATGCCAACGGCACTTGTATGGTTTCAGACATTCCGCTCTCATCCTTATTTTCCTTGGTAGCTTTATGCAATGGAACATCAGCAGGAGTCCTTGCCGAATCTTCTTTTGAATATGTCAGCTTTGATAAATCCATAACACATTTTACATATTCAGTTCGCCAATAAACGGAATAGCACCATAACGTCCTTCCAAGTATCCATTCTCAATATTGATTGTGTTGTGGATTTTGAAGTCATTCAGTGAATACATGCGACTGCTTCCATTCTTTTTCTCAACCATCCAGACCTCATCGGTGCGTAGGAAATCCTGATTAAGCAGGCAGGTCTGATGAGTAGTAAAAATAAGCTGGCCATTTGTTTCATGTGAAGAGAAGTAACGGACAAGCTCGCGCACCAGATGAGGATGTATGCTATGGTCAAGTTCATCGATTGCAACAGTTTTGCCTGACTGCATGGCTGCATAGAATGCCGGCACAAGTGATAATAGGCGCACTGTGCCATCAGACTGCGCCTGAATATCCATCTCCTTTGAGAATCCGTTCTCTCCAAACTGACGGAACATCATCTGACTTATCTTCTGCACTCCATCTTCAACACTGATATCTCTGGTATTTCTGAAATCCACGACCTCTGACAGCACACCTGAATGCATTTTCCTGAGTTTATCCACTGGCAGGTTGCTAACATCATGCGTACTTATCCAATCTTCGAAATTCTCCGTCTCGACCTTCACGCCATCAATACCCAGATCAATGGCTTTAAAAAGTTCAGAGGCAAATTTATTAATGTTTTCATCGTTCCTGAAGATCCCTATCAAGGCCGGGTTAAAGGAATGTAAGCCTATTATTGTCAGTTCATCATCAAACCACTTTTGAGCAATATCAATATTAGCATCAGCCAGCACAGGCATATCATTGTTAATGGTCAGCAAACTTGCAAACGGATTTTTCTCAATCCATCCCAACACCATTTTGTTGACTTCGGCAGAAGGAGCTATTGAATATTCAACAGCATCATCTTTACGAGTGAAAATATTATTATTCTCCTCAGCTCCTAAGCCGGACACTTGCAGAGTCTCGAAAGTAATCCCTGTCTTGGCAATTTCCACAGAATATATGAATGGGATTCCGGATTTCGTTGCAAATTCAATAGTCAGCTCGATAGGTTTATTGCCAGTGTCTTCCTTCAATGCAAACATATATCTTCCAATACTATCCTCATTCAGGAAATTTTTATTGGTAGCTATTGCTTTCAGGAAATTTATTCCTTTCAGGAGATTTGATTTTCCCGCGCCATTTGCTCCATAAACAGCGGCCATTTTCAGCACTGGGAGCTTCCCGTCAAGCATAGTAATATGGTTTGATAAAGTAGTTCTTTTCATGTTAGGAAACATATCAAACTGGACCTCATCATTAAATGAAAGAAAATTCTTTAATATAACCCGGAGTATCATATTTTTATCAACTATAGTACGTTAAACTTCTAATTAGCAATTCAGTAAAAAGGAATAAACCTTCAATCACTTGCAAAGATAAAAATATATTTTTATCACGTGAATATTTCACGTGATTTTTTCACGTATTAATCAATAATCGTAATTTGCTATCTAAAATTCGATTATCGGGCCTACCAAAAGAAAAGTCTCTGTCTCTTTTGGCAAGCAGATAGTTTGGTTTAGAACTTTGATAGATATACAATAAACAAGACTAAACTTATATCTATAAGAGGCGGCGAAAGAAAAGAGGTATAAAGAGCAAATACATCGCTTCAAAACATGAGGGACACGAGGGACAAAGGAGATTTAACAGGCTCCTTAATCACGTTTTTCAAAAATGAAATTGTATTAGTGTTTTCTTTGCAGATTGTCTCCATTTTTTTGTCCCTCGTTTGTCCCCCAGCATGAATAATTATTAAAATAATATCTGATTATCAATGTATTACAAGTTTATAACATATATTGCATCGGCAAGTAACTATTTAATTATCAAATAGTTAAATTAATTATAATCGATTAATATGGCGCTCTTTACGGGTGCCTTTTTTGTTGCTCAAGTATCGTTGATAATCGTTGCTAAGCCTTTTTACGCCATTTTTGTACCTCCTGTGTACCTTGCCAACGAAAATCCGAGGATTATCGTTGGCAAGGTCGTGGAGAACTTTTACACCATTTTACGGGATTTTACGGAGTTATACAAAAATATTGGAGAAATAAGGAGAAATAACATGAGTAGCAACATTGAAATCAGACGAATCTGTGCGTGGTGCAAGCAAGAATTCATTGCGCATAAAACAACTACAACCTGTTGTTCGCACAGATGTGCAAATCTTCTGTATAAACAGAAGAAACGTGAGGCTTCTATTAAGGCTAACAACCAAATTGTCGAAAAAGTCATCAAGGAAAAGCCGATTGAGAAGATCAGAGACAAGCCTATTCTTACTATCACAGAAGCTGCCACATACATTGGAGTAACTCGACCTACTCTTTATGGCTATCTGAAAAGAGGTGAATTAAAAGCCTCCCGACTTGGATATAAATTTCTATTGAAAAAGGAAAATATTGATAACTTATTCAATAAGCCTATAGAATTTAAGATTCCGGTCAGAGACAAACCTTCCATTAATGATTTCTACACCACCGCCGAAGTCAAGGAAAAGTATGGAGTAAAGGATTCCTGGATATTTCACATCGCTAAGGAACATAATATTACACGAACCTTTCACCGTGGGAAAACCTATTGGAGCAAAAAGCATATTGATGACTACTTTGCAAAGAAAGCTCCCGATCCTGAAATCAAGGAATGGTACAGCACGCAAGACATGCAGGAGAAGTTCGGCATGACGCTGACGGCCATCTATTCTTTTGTATCAAAGAATGCCATTCCCAAAAAGAAGGTCGGCATCATGGTGTACTACTCCAAGAAGCACGTGGACATTGCCAAAGGTCTCATAGCTCCCGAAGAGCCCAAATACTACACTATTGCCGAAGCGATGGAGCGATTCAATCTGACACGGGACCAACTCTACCATTATGTGAAATATCATAATATCCCACGTATTAAGGTTGGTAAATATACCAAGATTCTGCGGGCAGAGCTGGACAAGTTCTTTGAGCCTCCAAAGATAGAATGAGCCGAAAGTTATTTTCCGGTGATAAATACCACCATTAGAACACCTATTTTATTTGCAACAAAAACAAGTATTAATCAAAAAACAATATAGCTATGACACTTACATGCACCAACGTAACTTTGAGACAAAAACCATTGCGTAACGACCGCATATCTCTTTATCTAGATTATTATCCGGCCATCCGCAATCCTTACACGATGAAGATGAGTCGCCGGGAATTCCTCGGCATCTACATCTATGCCAAGCCTAAGAACGAGCAGCAAAGAATGTTCAATCAGGACATGCTGAACAAAGCAGAGGCAATCTGCTGTATCCGTGTCCAGTCGCTTATTAATGAAGAATTCGGGTTCCTGGACAAGAACAAGCAAAAGGTCGATTTCCTTGCCTACTTCCGAACAAAAGCACGGGAGAAGTATGAGAAATGGGATTGTGTTTACAACCACTTCGAGAAATTTGTCGGTGGCAAATGCACATTCGGCGACGTTACCGTGGAACTGTGCGAAAAGTTCAGGGATTACCTGCTCAAATGCAAACAGATCAATCATCCCAATGCCTACATCTCACGCAATTCGGCAGCTGGCTATTATTCTACCTTCCGTGCCCTGTTGAAAATAGCCTATAAAGAGAAGATGCTACGAGAGAATTTGAATGACTTTCTGGAAAAGATCGAATGGAAAGAGGTCAAGAAAGAGTATCTGACACTTGATGAAGTCAAGAAACTGGCAGCTACACCCTGCAAGATTCCCGTCTTGAAACAAGCCTCCCTGTTTGCCTGCATGACAGGCCTCCGTATCAGTGATATTCTGAAGCTGGACTAGCGTGATTTTGAGGTTGGCCCGGATCAAGACTATTACATCCATATCTGTACCGAAAAGACAGAAACAGAAGCTACTCTCCCTATCAGTCAGGAAGCACTGGAGTTGTGTGGCGAATGGGGCACCGGAAAAGTCTTCAAAGGCTTAACCCGCTCCATGACTCATCATCCCTTGAAACAATGGATTGCCGAAGCCGGAATCAGAAAGCACATAACCTTCCACTCCTCAAGACATAGCAGCTTTTCTTTCTTGCTAAAATTCAAGCGCTTGCAAACTTTAGCAGCTTAATAGGTAACGATTTAGAAACCAGCGAAATTCTATATTTTACCTCGTTTTGCAGTAATTCAAAAGAACGCTTTTCCTAAACGCAAAGGTAGTAATTTTTATAATTCCACCAAATTTTCTATTCGTCCATTTTTATAGATGATTCTCCTTCCGAGGTAACAAAGTCTAATCCGTTATCATTTCGTATTCGGTGTATTCGGGGAACCATTTGTCGAGCTGAGCATCGGCACGACCTTCCATTTCAGGGGTGATGTACTTCGACATCTTCTGAACAAGTACGGCGAGAGAAGCCACCTCATCGAGCCAACCGATAATAGGAAGTCGTTTGGAATCGATAATGTCAATTGGAAGAATCAAGTATGCAAGAGAGCCGAAGATCGCCCATTTATCCTTGCGAGGAGTTTCCTTGCTGCGCATTACATACCACATAAGGAGCACTGGGCGTGTTGCAGCACGTCCTGCCTTTTTGCTCCAGTTGCAGATGCTCTCCCAAAGAGCGTTGTAGTCGAGATTGAAGATTGCCATAATCTGATGGTTTTTAAGTTCATTATATTTGTAATGATGCTGGAAATGGGAAAATCTATCAGTACCAGACATTGTAGTTATACTCGATTCCGTTGTCGTCGCAAAATTGCCTGAAATTATCAATGAACTCATGGTAACTGACGCGATTGCCAAACCGTTTTTTCATCTCCTTGACGACGGCAACGGAATAATATTTTTTGAGTGAAGAACAAAATTGATGAGTGTTGAGCAAATCCAATGAATACGAGCTTTCAACAATTCCGGTACGGCGGTTGTATTCCCATTCTTCAAAATCAAACCGCCACACGGTCAGTTCTCCACCATCAAGCGAGACACCGACCCGGCAGTATGGTTCCCCATGCCTGTTCGATTCATAGAGAGTTTTAGAGTAGTCCAAAAGATTGTAATTATCATGTTTATCCATAGGGTTATATGTCTGTAATCTTGATGATTATTGCCTAATAGTTATCATGGACTTTTATCTCGCCATGACCTACTGATGATGTAGCTTCGACGGCATCGCGGATTTCTTTCAGACCTTGGAACTTATGTCCCAAAATCGTAATAGGCTCGTTGATTGGAACGATTTTAGTCGCATGCTTACTCATAGTTTAAAGATTTTGATGTTGAACGATTTCTCCTTTTGAATTCACGATGACGCCTGCGGAAGCATCCTTGTACTTGCAAAGATAGGTATCTTTGGTAATTGGAGCGATCTCCCAGTAGATTGGCTCGGTGATTATGTCTCCATCAACGGTGCAAAGTCCTTCGTAGCCATCCGACATGCGGTAGCGCATCAGAGTGGTTGCGTCAATAATCTTGTTGCCCTCTTCATCCCACTCGTCTTTGTCGTAGTACATTTTCTCCAAGTCCCGGCATAGGAACTTGTCGGATTTTGTTCCATCGAAACCATAAGATACTTGGAGATGGTTGGGTAGTGTGGCAATGATGCCGAAATCTTCCGAAATTGTTATTTCAGGATAGCCGATTTCCGTTACCAGTTCAGCCCGATCGTTCAGCGCATACCACAGTCCCGTCTGGCTGTCACCTTCCCTTGCACGCCAGAAATTGTTTGCCTCCGATATTATCCACTGATACTTCGGTTCCACAGCCCAATTGCCGTTCCGGTCGATAAGACCCATCAGACCATCATCTACAGCCATTGCGCAGTAGTCTCCATGAAATACATATCCGTGGTTCTTGGGATTGTAAGCGAATTTCTTGTTATTGACAGCTTTGCCGGAATGGTCTATGAAATAGACGCTGTCGCCCTCGGCAACCGCTGCGACACCGCCGGAGAACACCCATGCCTTAGAATATTTGGCAGGTATGGCAATCTCGCCACTGAATCGGTTGATATAACCGCGCTTGTCATCCTTGGAATACACGATAAGGCTATCCTCGTCGGCAGGAAGTGCAATCCAGTCAATATCTTTCGCTATGACCTCACCGGTTATAAAATTCTGAATAATACCCGGTTTTGTGCTGTAGCGAGGTTTGACGAATGTCAGTTGATTGCTGATGCGCTGCTTATGACCAAAACGGTGGAGTTCCTCCCGTTCCATCTGATACCATACATGAGTAATGATACAGGTAGCTACGACGATACAGATGGTAAGCACAGACCAGATGATGCGCCAGAAAGGAGTTTTGTACTTTGGATTCAGACAACGTCCTACCCAACAGATTGCTTGCCACAATCCCTTTCCAAGATTTGCAAGCCAGTTCTTAAAAGTAATCTTGTTGCTCATTGATAATAATTGTTTTGGTTCATCTATACCAAATGAGCAGCAATGGCCTAAAATCTAACTTACTATATGAAAATAAAAAATTATAGTTAACCCTTTTCTAACTTAATGAGAGTCAATCTTGATGTTAAGAATCAGTTGGGTTTAGGGAGAATATTTTCAAATAAATCCGAGCATCCTTTCTGATAGTTGCAATATGAATACTTTAAAACGAAAATAGACCAATGGAGGCGATGAAAAATTTTCATCGCCTCCATTGGTCTGGTTATGTGATTACTCGCTTATTTGGAATAAGCCATTTTCATGTAGAATCTTGTCAATCTTACCGACCGCTTGAGAGATAAACTCATTTATGTCGATATTATGATTAAACGAGTCATAATCTATTTTAGACAAGAAGAGGTTTACTATCTCTCGTCGCTTATCGGGACTTCTAGTTTTCCGTGGATTATGTTGCTGCAGCTATCCTTGCGGCCATTGCCGTGGGAATTGGCAACTCCCATCTGGTGCAGGTAAAGCGCAACTGGCTGGAAAGCCCCATCCTGTACATGGCACTGATTGGACGTCCTGGAGCCAATAAGAGTCATCCGCTGAGTTTCGCTTTCCAGCCGTTCATTGAACATGACTATTGTCAGAATCAGGAGTATCAGAACTTGTATGCCGAGTATGAACGCACTATGTCCATGAGCAAAAAGGAACGCATGGAAGCCGGTTTGGATGAGTTTCCGCAGACTCCCGTGCGCAGACGCTTTCTTGTTTCGGATATCACTCCCGAAGGATTGAGCCTGATACATGCCCAGAATCCCAGAGGACTCTGCCTTTGGTCGGACGAGTTGTCGGCCTGGTTCAAGAATTTCAATCGCTACAATAACGGTTCGGAAGAACAGTTCTGGCTTTCGGTGTTCAATGCCAAGCCCACGATTTCCGACCGCAAGAGTACGCAAAGTTCCATTTTTATCAGACGTCCCTACATCTCCGTTATCGGTACCATTCAAAAGAAGATTCTGGGCGAACTGGTCAAGGGCGAGCGTTCGAGTAACGGTTTTATCGATCGTATTCTTTTCGTGATGCCAGAATCTGTCTTGAAAAGCAGATGGAACGACCAGGAAACTCCTGAAGAACTGGAAATCCAGTGGCAACAGATTATCGACAAGCTGATTGCTCAGGATTGTCCGCATGACGAGAATAATGAGTTGCAGCCTCAATGCCTGCCATTCGATGAAGATGCCAAGCAACGGCTTTACGGTTGGCAGCATGAAAATGCCCACCAATGTGATATGGAAACCAACGATGCTTTGGTCGGTATGTACTGCAAACTGGAAATCTACATTATTCGGTTTTGTTTGATCATCCAGCTTGCTCGATGGACTTGCGGAGAGTGTGATAAAACTACAATTGACCTTGAAAGCGTTAACCGTGCCATCCTGCTGACTGAGTATTTTCGGACTACAGCCGTAAAAGTGCAGGCTGCCGTTAGTCAGGAACAGGTGAGCGAATTGCACCGCAACATCTACCTGAACCTGCCTCAGAGATTTACAACGGCAGAAGGTATCGGCATTGCCGAAAGTTACGGGATGAAGGAGCATGCTTTCAAGATGTTTCTAAAACGCCACATCGGAACATTATTCAGAAAAGAGAATCATGGAGAATACAGTAAATAAACCTGTTACTATGCACATTTTCGCAACCGAGGGGTTTGTGAAGTTGCGAAAATGTGCATAGTAACATCCAAACAGAAAGAAAAATGAATTACAGATTCACATTAGAACCATACAAAGGTGTCAGCACCCGGCACACATGCCCGAACTGCCACCGCAAAAGTTGTTTCGCCAAATACATCGATACGGAAAAGCAAATCAGCTTTCCCGATTATGTAGGGCGATGCAACCATGAACAGAAGTGCGGTTACAACTATACGCCCAAAATGTACTTTGACGAAAGCCCAATGGCCAAGGAACGATTGAGCGAAGAATTTGTGCCGGTGTCAAAGCCTCGCATCAGTCTGCCTCCTGCACCATCCTTCATTGAGCCGGAAACCATGAGGCAGTCCCTGAAGTTGTATCACACGAACAAGCTGTTTCAGTTCCTGAGTTTCCATTTCGGGCAGGAGGCTACCGAAGAACTGATGTTGCGCTACCATGTGGGAACATCGAAGCATTGGCCGGGAGCTACGGTCTTCTGGCAGGTAGATATCTCCGGACGGGTACGCACCGGAAAAGTGATGCTCTACAATCCTGAAAACGGAAGGCGGGTTAAAGAGCCGCACAACTACATCACGTGGGTACATTCCCTTTTGAAGAAAGAGAATTTCAACCTCCGGCAATGCCTGTTTGGTGAGCATCTTTTGGCTTCCGACCAGCAGCGACCGGTTGCCCTTGTGGAGAGTGAGAAAAGCGCTTTGATATCTAGTTTCTATCTGCCGCAATATCTATGGATTGCTTCAGGCGGAAAGAACGGAGCGTTTAATCGGGATGTCATGAGCGTATTGAGAAACCGACGTGTCCTGCTCTTCCCCGATCTGGGTGCAACCGACTATTGGAACAGTAAAATGGAGATGATCCGAAGCCTGGGAATAGAGGTCTCTCTCTTCGATTTTATGGAAAGAAACGCAACAAAAGAAGAACGGGATGCGGGTTATGACATCGCCGATTTTCTGCTGAGAGAAGAGACAAAGGAGGCGATTTTCAATCGTCTTATCACGTTGAATCTGGCCTTGAAAACGCTGGTCGAGACCTTCGATTTACAGCTTGTCAATGTGGAAAAAGCACCGCTTTCAGCAACGGTTCAACATGCACGGAAAGGACTTTTCAAACGATGACTTTTAGATGTCTGATTCACTTCTTTTTCACTGGAGCAAGTTTATGCCGGTGTATTACATTTCCCGGCTACTTGCTTACCTCAAAAGACGGTGAGACAGCTCCCGATGGTCACAATTATTAATCTCAAAAGCAAATATTATGGACAAGAAAAATACAGTTACAATCCGTCTTACAGACGAACAGTTCGGCTGGCTCAGAGCACTCAGCCGACGCAGTAAACGCAGTCAAAGCGAAGTAGTGCGTTCACTTATCGAACACGGTACGGTACGCGAACGGATTACAAGAGAAAATCTTGACATCATCCGAAAACTGATTGGCGAAAGCACGAACCTGAACCAGCTTGCCAAACGAGCCAACGCTTACGGTTTTTACCGTGTGGCCGATGAGTGCAGGGCCGTCGCCCAGCAGATTTCACAACTCATAAAACAACTCAAAGATGATAGGTAAGATTGTCAAGGGCACATCGTTTTCCGGGTGCGTAAACTATGTGCTGAAAGAAGATAAGTCACGCCTGCTGAAAGCGGTTGGTGTCTACGGTTCGCCCGAAGAAATAGCGGAGCAATTTGAGTTGCAGACTTTACTGAATGACAAGGTCAAGAACACGGTCGGTCATATATCATTGAGCTTCTCCGCAGAGGACGGGGACCGCATCCGTAATGATGACGGGCTGATGCTGAAAATTGCCCACGACTATATGAAGCTGATGGGAATTGAGAACACGCAGTTCATCATCGCCCGGCATACTGACCGTAATCATCCGCATTGTCACATCGTTTACAACCGGGTGGATAATGACGGTCGCACCATCAGCGACAAGAACGACCGCTACCGGAATGAAAAAGTTTGTAAGATGCTGACAGCCCGTTACCGCTTGCATTTTGCCGAAGGAAAAGAGCATGTCAATTTCATGCGGTTGCGCCATCACGACAGGGTTAAGTATTTTATCTATCATGCCTTGAAACGAGAAGTTCCGAACGCCCGAAGTTGGAGTGAGCTGCGACTGGCCTTACGGAGATACGGAATTGATACGCAATGGAAGCTAAGTCGCACGACTGGCGAGATGGAGGGTGTCAAATTCATATGCAACCAACAGACCTTTAGCGGTTCCAAAATTGACCGTCAGTTCAGTTTTCTGAACATCGACCAGGAGCTGAGATATAACGCTCTTTCTGCTATCATGAACCAGCGTCAGGCACAGGCAGAAACCATACGCGAGGAACCTCGGCATGAATATCAGCAGGAGAATCATTCCGGTATCAGTCTGGGGTTGTTCACTCCCTCTCCTACAGATTATGATACGGAGGAAGCGATACAGGCCAACCGGCTTAAAAAGAAGAAAAAGAAACCGAAACGCAAACGGGGTTTCAGTCTATAATCAAATTTTTATTAACCATCAAAATTCAAGTTATTATGAACTATTCCGATTTTATTTACGATTTCAATCTCTATTTGTGTGAGAGATTCGGTTACAGAAACTGCTGTTCCGTTATGCACAACGCCAACGGCATTTGTGTTTCTGTCCATGTAGGCGAAATGGATTTATACATCCGTTTCTGGGAATATAGTTGTGGCGTAGGTCACTACCCCGACTGGAGCATTATCATTGTGCGCAGCAACTTCAAACGAAACCAGCAGGAAAACCTGAAAGACCTTGCCCGATTCTTCAAGGAGTACGCCCCACGCTATGGTTACAAATACCTCTGCACCGAGGATGATGACTACAAGTATTATCAAACCCTTGGTCTGAAACTTATCCACAGAGGATTTTTCAGACAATATAATTATGGGTTGCCGTTGAAGGAGTTGGAAGTATAATGTAGATTTTTAAAAAAGGAGAGGTTTTCCTCTCCTTTTTTATTTTGTAATATAATTTATATGTTTTAATAATGGATAAAGACGACGTTGTTCTTGATATAATTCAATTCGAATTATTATAAATAACCCTATAAGGTTAAAGAACAAACCATATCATTGGGGATTTATAGTACCTTCAAGTGTAAATATATAAAAGTCATTTCTGCTTTTCTTCTTTCCTCCATCCGATTTTTTCCACAGAACGCAAATCCTTTTTAATTAATTCTCGCATTCTTACTAAAGAATCAGATATGATGGACTCTGTATCCACACTGTTTTTCTTCTGTAATGGCATAGCACTATTACGAACTTCTTTTTTTTCACTATATATTGTAATCATAGTTATTTTAATTTTGATCGTTCAAAATAATGTGGATTTAATTCTGCTGAAAAATAATGCTTCCTTTTTAACCAAACAAATCCGTCACCTTTAGTTATTACAGCAACATCAACTGGACCTCCAACACTTTCCTCTTCAGATGTAATACGTCGCTTGAGATATGTCATTCTAACTAGACTTTCGGCCATGTCTGCCAAGTCTTCTTTACTTAAATATGAAACAGTATTAACTAACTTCATAATATAATTCTCTTGTATATACAGATTCATACCCTGCATATATAAATCGGTATATTGTTTTAAATCAATATTATGTAATGCATCTTTTAAGGCATCTGGTGCCCCTGCAGAATCTAATTGAGAAATAATTTCATCTCTTAACACAGTTATAGATTCGTTATAGCTTTCGTAAAATTTTTGACGAAGATCATCATCAATGCCTCTAATCACGGTATTCGCAACATCTGTTTGTGCAAATGGTTCAACACATGCATTATTGATATTTGAAACGATATATTCGCTTTTATTAGTATATTTTATTCTACCATCAAATGCAGAACTTATGACAAAAGAAACATACGAAGGGAATATATCTTTTTCGCCATACCCCCAGAAAATAATTTCAGTGTTAACAAGATAAACATGAACAGTAGAAACTATAATATTGTATAACGATTTGATAAACAATTTTAAAAATCCCTTTGGACATAATTTAGAGTGCAACAGTTCGTTTAATATTTCTGTTATTACTGTTGTTGCATATTCTTTAAAGTTTTCCTATTGTATAATCTTTAAACTCAGCGCATTTCTCAGCAGAAGAATACTGATGATCAAAATAAATAAGAATCTCTTGCATCTTATCAAACATTTTTTCTTCCGATGTATCTTCACCTTCTTCTTCTAATTTTGTCCTTGATATATTTATAATCTCGTCTAAAAAACCATTTATAATAACCCGTAGATTTACAATTTGATCTTCAATCAAATGAGACATTATATGAGTTCTTACAAATTCAAAAAAAATATAAGGATAGTCTGTAAGATGTGCGCATTATGAATCACCTAATTTATCTCTAAATAACTTAAAAATATCCTCCCAAGGCATTCCTAGAAAATCCAGATTTCCACAAATACAAATGCCAACTGGATGGTATCTTGATAATTCAAAAATTTTATTAGCATGATTTGTTATTTTATGCTTTGAAGACACAGTATGCGTAGCTGTACTATCTGCTGCAAAAGCTACACCTCTACGATTTATGGTACCTACAATTGCTGTCATATCAATATATTATTTAGACAAAGATAGCAATTTCTTTTCCAAAAAGATATTATGTTATCAATAAATAGCTATAATATTGAACTAATTCGCAAATCTTATTGCAAATAGTCCTATTGAAATGATGGAAAATAGATAGGCTTTCTTATCTTTGCATGTAACGAAAGAAAATCCTTATGGAAAAAGAAAAAGACATAAACCGTATCAAGGTTGTGCTTGTGGAGAAAAAGCGAACCAATAAATGGTTAGCTAAGCAATTGGAGAAAGATCCTGCTACTGTATCCAAATGGTGCACAAACACTTCCCAACCAAGTCTTGAAACATTATTAAGAATATCTTAAATATTAGAAGTCGATATTCGAGAACTGTTAATAAGCTCAAAAAAACAGAACGATTATATACAAATATGAATATATTAGATATATACAAAGAACTAAAACGAAGCTATAAAAATTATATCGGTAGTTTCGTTTCCATAAAAGACGAACGGATAAGAAAAGAGGTTAGTGAGGCCATTCAAAGCGAAAAATTGTGGCCGGATGCCTTAATTCAGTTTAATCCTAATTTTGCGTCTGGAATCGATGTCAGTCAAATGATCAAAAATGGCTTCCCTATCCATAAAGATTTAGGATTATTTTTTAAGAATTCCTTCTATAAACACCAACAGGAGGCGATAGAATTAGGATGTCAAGATAAAGAATTTATTGTAACCTCAGGTACAGGTTCTGGCAAATCTCGTACATTTATGGCTACCATCTTCAATTATATACTACAACATCAAGAAGATTCTATCAATAAAACAATAGCCATTATTGTATATCCTATGAATGCGCTCATCAACTCTCAATCCGAAGAGTTGGCTCGATATCGTCAACAGTATGAAAATGCAACAGGAAAAGAATGCCCGTTTACATTTGCCAAATATACAGGACAAGAAGATTCACAAGTTAGAGAACGCATACAAACTACGACTCCCAACATCATATTAACCAACTATATGATGCTGGAACTTTTAATGACTCGCGCTGGCGATGAAAAACGGCTCAGAGATTGTTTCCTTGAGAATCTTCATTATTTGATATTTGACGAATTGCACACCTATCGTGGTATGCAAGGTAGTGATGTCTCATTTTTGATTAGGCGAATAAAGGCACAAGCTAAAAAGCTAGTGTTATGTTTTGGAACATCTGCCACAATGGTTGCAGATGATAAACTTAGCTATAAAGAACAGCGTCAAAAGGTTGCAGAAGTTGCTTCTTGTATTTTTGGCAGTTCTTATGATATTAATCAAGTTGTAGATGAAACTTTGAAGGTTGGCTTATCCAATACAAATTATTCTAAAGAGGATATACTATCAGCTATAAATTCTCCTATTCCGTCAGATTTAAATGCTGATATGCTTCGTAATCATCCTACAGCCAATTGGATTGAGCAGAACATTGCGCTGCGCTTTGACAAACAGGAACAAAAGTACTTCAGAGGAGCTCCTTGTTCTATTAAGAAAGTAGCTGAACAATTACATAATTATATTGATAGAAAAGTCTCAATAGATATTTGTATTCAGCACATTATTGATATATTAAACTGGTGTAATGATATTAATATTAATCAAGGGGCTAATCTATTACCTTATAAAATCCATCAATTTATTCCTCAGACCGGAAATGTATATGCAACATTAGGAAATCCTGAAAACCGTTACATTACAATTGATGAAAAATTATATTGTGAAGAATTGTCTGATAATGAGCATAAAGTACAATATTATCCTATCATGTTCAGTCGTTTAAGCGGACATGAATTGTATTCTGTAAAAATTATAAACGATACTCTTCTCCCCAGAAATTACGATGAACGTAATGAATTAGATGAAGAAGAGCAAGAGTTTACTATAAACAACGGTTATATTATCGTTCCCCACAAGAATGAATCTGTTGAAGATTTCTTATTAGATCCAAATTCAGATGATATTCCAGAAGACTGGTACACTATAGATAAAAATGGGAATCGAAAATTTAAGAAAACTTATTTAGATCGTTTCCCCCAAAGAGTTTATTTTACAATATATGGGAATATTTCAGAAATACAAGATGTTAATAATGAGTGTATTGAAGGAATATATATACCTAGTCCATTAAAGTATGATCCAACGGCAAAAGCTATCTATTCAGGATCAAGTAAAGAATGGTCTAAGTTATCAAAAATTGGTAGTGAAGGTAGAAGCACAGCTACAACCGTACTTTCATATGAGAATGTCATAAAAATGAGAAATGCAAATGTAGAACCTGCAGACTGTAAAGTCATGACTTTTGTAGATGCTCGTCAGGATGCTGCCCTACAATCTGGCCATTTTAATGATTTTATACGCATAGGTAAAATACGCTCTGCCATTTGGAATGCTGTAAAAGAAGCAGATGAACCTATTGGTAGTGATAGGATTGCTAGACTCGTATTTAAGTACCTTCATCTTTCTCATAACGATTTTTTTCGATTCCCCAATTGGACTGGAGGGCGTGCAAAGAAAGTAGAAAACGTAATGGAAAGATATTTAGGAACTATCATCTACGATGATCTGGCTGGAAACTGGCAAGTAAACATGCCCAATCTTGAAGAATGTGCACTATTGAAGATTAATTATGAATATCTCCATGACGAAATTACAGGTGAAAATGGTTGCGACCGTCTCTATGATATACCTGAACTAGACGGATTATCTGATGAAAATAAGGAACGCTTCATCATCCAAATATTGGATTATATGCGTCACAAATTGTGCATATATTCTGATGATAGAACAGAAGAGGCTGCAAAAGACATAGAGAAACAAGTTAGAGAAAATCTCAAAAGTCCATGGACATTAGACGATAACGACAGAATTACTGCCTCACATGCATTATGCTTTGTAAAACCACAGAATAAGCGCAAGGCTTTTGGAAAAGAGGTCGCTGGCTATCGCTCTAAATTGGCATTTTTTGTTCGCGATTTCTTGAATATAAATGGAGGTACTGCAACAATCCGTAATTCAGAAGATTATGTTTCCTATATGCAATCTTTATTTGCTGCATTGGGTAATTACATTCAAGAAAATGACGGAGCTTATCAATTATTTTATTCAAGCATTTTATGGGAAAAAGGTGATGAAAAAAATGTGAGAACAGATCTTACAAGAATTAGGACTATTGGGGATGAAATTGTTTATACCCCTAATAAATATTTTCAGAACTTCTATAAAAATATTCCGCTTTCCAATATAAATTTGGAAGCGAAAGATCATACAGGTCAGGTTCCTAAAGATGAACGTGAAAAACGAGAACAGCAATTCCGTAATGGAGAGTTTCCTGTACTATACTGTTCACCTACCATGGAACTTGGTATTGACATTAAAGACCTATCTATAGTGGGTATGCGCAATGTTCCACCTACTCCAGCAAATTATACTCAACGTGCCGGTCGTGCAGGACGTAGCGGTCAAGCAGCTTTAATCTATACTTACTGCCGTACACGTAACTCTCACGAAAATTATTATCTTCGTCATCCTGAAAAGATGGTGAGTGGTGAGGTAAAAGCACCACGTATGGAATTGGTTAACGAAGAATTATTCTCGACCCATTTGCATTCTACTATATTATCCATATGCCCCATTCCTCAATTATCTAACGGGATTGCAGATTTGGTTGATTATAGTAATGCAAATAACATTGCGTTAAAACCCGAAGTTGTTCATCATCTCCAACTTTCAAAAGAACGAAAACAAGAGATTAAAGCCATTTTTAAGCAAGCTATATCAGACTATTATTTGTCTAGTAGAATCGACAAAGAGATGCCATATTGGTTCTCTGACAGTTGGATGGACCGGATTTTGGATAGTTATTTGTATGATTTTGACAAAGCTCTCAACCGCTGGCGTAGCTTATATAAATTAGCTCAACAGCAGATTGAAGAAGCACAAACTGTTACCAGAAATAATATATATGGTGAAAATTCCAAGGAAAAGAAAGAGGCACTATTAAAGGAAAGACGAGGAATCGAGCTTCGCGATATGCTTCTCGGACAAAATCAAGGGAAAAATGCGGAAGAGAACGAATTCTACCCTTACAGATATTTTGCCAGCGAAGGATTCTTGCCAGGATATAATTTTACAAAATTACCTCAGAGAGCTTTACTGCAATATAAAAATAGCGATAAGGTAGAATATCTTAGCCGGGCAAAATCATTGGCATTAACAGAATTTGGTCCTCAAAATATCATCTACAATGATGGTGGCAAATTCCGTGTATCTCGCATGATGTTAACGGGAGAAGTAACGCCTAACAAATTTTTCTACAATCCCAAAACGGGAGTAATTTATAAAAATCAAGAGAATGCTTCACATCATACAGATATAATAACAGGAGAGAGTCTTGATGGTGTCTCTAAAATGATACCAGGCTATTGTATACAATTACAAGACATGGTAGCACAAGAAAGCGAAAAAATTACGTGTCAGGAAGAAGAACGAAGTCGAAAATTCTATCAATTAAAAACCTATTTCTCTTCAGATGATACTCGAGCAATAAGCATGTGTGAACTAAAGACTGATAATGGAACTCATTTAGCCAATATTCGTTACATCCCCTCATGCCGCTTGACATATATTCTGGAATCAAAGAATGATGACAATGCTAATGGCTTCGCCTTTGATACAAAAACAGGTGATTGGATTAGTGCAGAACGTATGGCAATTCATATGCAAAAACAGCAACAGCATCCTGAAGAGCCAAATAGTATCAAGTACGTCAAGTTATTTACAGAGACAACTGCAAATGCTATTTATATTCAGCCTCTTGACACGCTTGCTTTATCAGATAAAGGAGCAGTTCGTACATTTTTGTATGCATTTAAGCAAGCTATAGAAGATGTCTTTCAAATAGAAGGTAGTGAAATAGGAGCCGATGTAATGGGTGAAGAAAAAGTTCCCAATCTTCTCATTTACGAAAATGCAGAAGGTTCATTAGGCGTACTGGAACGCTTGGTATTAGAGCCAGCATCTTATCACGCTGTAGTAAAACGAGCTTATGAAATTTGTTATGGAAAAACTACACCACTCTCTGAGGAAGAGCGTGCCAAGTTAATTCCTGCAGATTACACTAATTTGCTTAATTACTACAATCAGCCATATCATCAGCTTATTGATATTAGAAAAATATATAATACATTGTCTATCATGATGAATGCTGATATAGAAGTGCGCAATGCTGGCCAACTTCAAAGCTACGATAAACAGTATGAGGAACTCGAAGCAACCCGTGACCATAATAGCAGCACAGAATACGAATTCTTAAAATATTTATATGAGCATAAGCTTCGTCTACCAGATAAAGCCCAGCCAATGTTTCCAGAAAAATATTATGTGCAACCAGACTTCATATATGGTGATAGAATCGTGGTATTTTGTGATGGTACACCCCATGATTTACCAGAAGTGCAGGAAGATGATAGAAAGAAAAGAGAAGTGCTTGAAGATGCCGGCTATGTAGTCATCGTTTGGTACTACAAAACGCCATTGGCAGAGTTCGTATCTGCACATTCAGACATATTTACTCCAATAAGTTAATTGAGATGGAATATAAAACAGGAACACTTGTTGAATTTCGCTCACGTCCATGGGTGGTTCAACAGTCATCAGATAAAGATATATTAATTATAAAACCTTTAGGTGGTACAGATGCCGAAGTTATCGGTCTGTATAAGCCATTATATAAAGACCAACTAAATTCAATGGTCTGCTCATATAATTTTCGCAAGCCCTCATCTGATGATGTGGGAGCGAATAGTTATCCTGAGGCAGCACGTATTCTTTATAATGCGTGCCGATTATCATTTCGTGACATAGCAGGACCATTCCATTGTTTAGGACGACTTTCTTTTGAACCTCGCCCCTACCAAATGGTTCCCCTCATATTGGCCCTGAAACACCAGGTTATACGTTTGCTGATTTCAGATGATGTAGGTATAGGTAAGACTTTGGAATCTTTATTAATTGCTAAAGAACTTTTGGATCGCAAAGAGATTCAACGTTTTGCTATTATATGTTTGCCACACCTATGCGAGCAATGGCAGAATGAAATTCGCGATAAATTTGGGCTGGAAGCCGAAATTATCCGCTCCAGCACAATAAGTCGTTTGGAAAAGAATATGCGTGCCAATCAAAATGTGTTCCGCGATATACCCTTCCAAATCATTTCTATAGACTATATTAAGTCTTCAGACCGAAAGCCAATGTTTCTACAACATTGTCCGGAATTTATCATAGTGGACGAAGCACATACTTGCGCGAAGCCCAAAGGTGCCAACAAGAGTCAGCAGCTACGCCATGCTTTACTTTCTGATTTGTCTAAATCAGAAAGGCATATCGTACTTCTTACTGCAACTCCGCATAGTGGAAATAATGAGGAATTTCAATCACTTATCGGGCTCTTAAAACCTGAGTTTGAACATTTCACATTGGAAGATGCTCGCCAACGTGAAGAACTGTCACATTATTTTATCCAACGCCGTCGTGCAGATGTTAAACCTTATGTAGGAAATGATATGATATTTCCTACTCGCGTTCAATTTGATGCCAAATATGAGTTAAGTGCTCAGTACCATGCTCTCCTTATGAACATTATAGACTATGTACGTGAAGGTGTCAAAGTTGCACGCTCTTTAGGTAAAATAAAACAACGCTATATTTACTGGGATCTATTGGCTCTTATCCGAGGTGTGATGTCAAGTCCAGATGCAGGTATTAGCATGCTACAGAACAAAATAAACAAACGCTCTAATGATTCTGAAAATGTAGCAGAAGATAACGACAAGATTTATAAATTTAATGATGCATTAAAAGATGGGCTTTTCAATGATGATGTAATTCCTGAATCATACGAGGAATCATCAAATAGTGAGAAGAACAAGTTCCGTTCATTCATTTCAATCCTTCGAGAAATCAAAGAAAAGGAACAAGATAACAAAGTTACAGAATTGGCAAAGAATGTTGAGTTTGCCTTAAATTCTGGATATGCTCCAATAGTCTTTTGCCAATATATACAGACAGCAGAATATTGTAAAGACTATATAGCCAAACATTTATCTGGTAATAAAAAATACAAAGATGTATCGGTTGAAGTGATAACCAGTCGACTTACGGATGAAGACCGTAAAATGAAGATTGAAGAATTAGCTAAAGCACCTCGCCATGTATTAGTATGTACTGATTGCCTTTCAGAAGGAGTAAATCTTCAAACGGGTTTTAATTGTGTTATTCATTATGATTTACCATGGAACCCCAATCGTATGGAACAGCGTAACGGTCGTATAGATCGCTTTGGACAGACTGAAAAGGAAGTTGCGATTTTTACGCTCTTTGATGAAGACACGAATCCTGTCGACAAAATCATCATGAAAGTACTTTATCGTAAGCAAAATCAGATTCGAAAATCATTAGGTATTTATATCCCAATTGCCGATAATGATTCTACGCTTATGGAGAGTATTATGGAAGAGATTATTGTACTCGACACGAAAAAGGAATTTATTAAACAGCCGACTCTTTTTGATATGGAGTGGGCTTCAGAAACGGTTGAAGAACATGATAAACGTATTCAACGAGCTGTGGAAATTGAAAAGAAATCACATACCTACTTTGCCCATAATACGAAAGCAATGGATCCGACCCGGTTGATTGAAAGTCTGAATGAAGCCAAAAAGGTTATAGGTGATATTTACGATACAAGGGATTTCGTTATCGGAGAATTACGACATGCCGGTATCAATGTGAAAGTGGATAGTATTCCACTGTGCTATTCCTTCCAATTTATCGAACTGCCAGAAAATTTGAAATCCTACTTTCAACGGACGGTAGATAAAAAAGGAACAGTGCGGATTTCATTTGCTTCGCCTACTCCTAAAAACTACATGTATATTGGACGTAATCACACTTTCGTAGAAGATCTTTCAAGGAGTGTTGTCAATGATACAATCAACGGCGGAGACTTGGGAGCTTGCCGTGCAATGGTTATAGAGACAAACAAGGTTGATATGGTTACTACCGTACTCCTTATGCGAGTCCGATCTGTAATTAGCGAGACAAAACACAACGATAATCAATTGGTTGGTGAGGAAATGATATTCTTTGGGTATAAGGGGAAAGTAGACAATCATGATTTCATTTCAGAGGCTGAATGCCAAAATCTTTTTTTGGATTCACAGCCAACCGGTGATATTGACTTAGCTGCTCAACGCAATATCTTCAACCACCGGTTAGAATGGATCAACAATGAAGCGACACTACGCCTACATACCGACGACATTGCCACAGAACGGGCAAATAACCTGGTACGTTCGTTTGCACGATACCGTACGTATCTTTCAGAAGCAGAATATCAGGTAGTAAAGCCTATTCTTCCCATGGATGTTATAGCTGCGTTTGTTTATACGCCCAAAGTATCACATTTATAAAGCAAACTATTGGATATGGATTATACTTCTATACATATATATGGCCATCTTCTCTCAGATGATATTTTACATGAAATAGAGACTGAATCTTCCATGCAAGGTAACCGTGAACAAGATTTTAATCTTGATGTTTCGCTCACGGCCAAAATTGATAATGCATGGAGCAGTCTGCGTAACGATTGGAAACTATTTTCTGAACGTAACTCTCTTCGCGACCCATACGGAACGAAAGCTGTACGTCGTCTCATGGAACGGTTCTTTTCGAGTCTTGATTATCAGTTAGATTATCAACCTACACAAATTGAAGTAGGCGAACGTAAGTTCGACATACCTTATATTTGTCCCGAATTGGACCAAATGCCAATTATTATAGTCGGTGATAAAACTGGTGATGCAGAATTAGATCTTCTCGACAAATGTACACTCGACCAGCGAATCAAAGGTGAACGCCGCCAAAAGTCACCTCAAGCTACTATGCTTGACTATCTCAATAATACCGAACATGTATATGGCATTGTCACTAATGGTCAAGTTTTACGCCTTATTCGTAACACCGGACAATTAGTCAAACTTACATACATTGAGTTCGACATACGTCGTATGGTCGAAGAAGATCATTATGCAGAATTCTGCCTGTTGTTCCGACTGATGCATACTTCCCGTTTCACACACAGCGGGGACGATGCCTGTATCATGGAACAATGGTTCAATCGCTCTATTGAAAGCGGCAACCGCATTCGTGCAGGGTTGAGTGATGCCGTTCAAAAAGCAATGGAAATACTGGGACGCTCAGTGGTATGTGGAAAAGGTGCAGGTAATGAAGTATTCAGACAGGCTGTCATCAATGGTGAAGCAAACGCACAGACTTTGAATAAAGAACTGATTCATTTTATTTACCGATTATTATTTCTCTTTATTATTGAAGACCGCAATCTGGTATACAATATCGGTGCTCCGGATACAGATAATGATTATGATCAAAAAGTTCGTTGCCAGGACATTTACAAGAAATATTATGCAGTGTCTCGCTTACGTGGCTTGTCAGAGTTACCCTATTTGCGCAATGAACGCTACTGCGACTTATGGGAAGGGTTAATGGATTCTTTCCGACTTTTTGAGGATGAAACATTTGGAGCTCCACTCTTTATCAAACCTCTTGGAGGCGTATTATTCGCTTCTGAGACATTGCATTATTTACGTCAATGCCAGATTACCAATGAGCAGCTTCTGGCTGCTTTCTCTTGCCTAAATGAGTTTAGGGACGAGAAGCAAAATCGGGTAAAGATTAATTATTCATCTCTTGATGTAGAAGAGTTTGGGTCAGTATATGAGGGTATTCTTGAAATGCGTGCTATCATTACGCAGGGAACATCCATCTCAGAGTGGAACTTTACTTTTGGCGCAGGTCTTGATCGGAAATCATCTAGTTCCTACTATACACGTCCGGACCTCGTGCAAAGTCTTATTCGTACAACCTTGGAGCCGGTAATTAAAGAGCGTATGGCCAAATGTCAGACCACTGAAGAAAAAATTCGTTCACTACTCTCCATGAAAGTCTGTGATGCCGCCAGTGGTTCAGGTCATATTATTTTGGCCATGGCTCGAACTTTAGCCTGGTATATATGTGCCTTACGTACCGGTGAAGACAATCCGGCTTCGCTCGACTATCGTGAAGCGCTTCGTGAAGTAATTCAGAAGTGTATCTATGCAGTAGACTATAATCCCGATGCTGTAGAACTTTGTAAAGTTGTGCTTTGGATAGAAGGCTATTGTGCTGGGAAACCACTTTCTTTCCTTGACCATCATATTCGTTGCGGAAACTCTGTTGTTGGAGTGACCAACCTTGACGTACTCCTTGATGGAGTTCCCAAAGAAGCCTTCACTGCTGATAATAAAGAAACCAAGAAAAGAATTATTGAGCTCAACAAACAGGCCCTTAAAGATGTCGACTTAGTTCGTAGTGGAAGAAATATAGGCTTATCTGTCACCTTGTTCAGTCAGGATATTGCTATTCAAAACATTGATAGCGAACAAATCGGACTGGCCGGTAAGGTAAAAGAAATAAATGATTTACCAGAAGACTCTCTTTTACAAGAGCTTACAAAGCAATCAAAATGGGAAGAATTGATGCAATCTCCTCGTGTAGAATGTCTACGACGAGCTTGTGATATATATGTTTATAGTTTCTACAAACAATTCCATGCAACAGATTTGACTTCTATATTTGATAGTGAGACCGAAACATTTACCCCATTCAATATTCCCTATACCCGTACAGTCTATAATGCTTTACAAGAGATAAAGTATCTTGATTATACAGCTGAAGAGATGGAAGGTTTACAGGTCCTTCCTGATTCGTTCAAGCAAGAAGTGAACGAAGTGGCACAGGCCAATCGTTTCTTCCACTGGTGCGTTGAGTTTCCCGAGGTCTTTGCTGATGGAGGCGGATTTGATGTGATGTGCGGTAATCCACCTTGGGATAAGATCAAGGTGGAGGATAAAAGATGGTTTGAACAGAATGGCCGTGCGGACATTGTAAATGCGGGAACCACAGCACAACGCAAACAGGCTATTGCAAATCTGCCAATAACTAATCCTGAACTTTATGAGGCATACCAGTTGGCATTGGCGAATGCCGAGGCCATGAGCCGTTATGTTCGCTTTAGTGGGCGTTTCCCAATGACAGCAACTGGAGATATTGATTTATATCCTTTATTTGCTGAACATTGTTATAATTGCACACGAGAAGCGTGGGGATTGGTATTGCCCACTGGTATTGCAGTAAATGATTCAACAAAAGACTTCTTTGCAAGACTCATTAATGACAATCGATTAATATCATTATATGATTTCGTAAATAGAGAAAAAATATTTGATATTGCTTCTCTAGCAAGATTTTGTCTTCTCACTGCTGGTCACAAACAAGATACTCCCCGTGAAGTCTCGGGCGGATTTTATCTAACCCGACTAGATCACCTGCTTGATCCGACAAAAATCTATAAGCTCAAAACATCAGACTTTGAACGCATCAACCCCAATACAAAAACATGTCCTGTATTTCGAACGAATCAAGATGCAATGCTTACCACCCAAATTTATCGACAGTGCAAGGTTCTAATAAATGATGCAACGAAAGAAAACATTTGGCATATAAAGTTTGCAAGGATGTTTGACATGTCCAACGATTCGCATCTTTTCGATACCTACTCTCAGCTCGTCGATAAAGGAGCTAAATTAGAAGGAAATAAATTCCTGTTGAATAATCAATTTTATGTTCCGCTATATGAGGGAAAAATGATTTGGCATTATAATCACCATTTCGGAACGATCAACGAAGGAACAAAGGAGAAGCCTGCTAGACAAATGGCTATGCCAACATCCGATGAATTAAAAAATCCCAATCATAACATTATGCCATGGTATTGGATTCCCAAAGAGGATATGGATAATAGACTTATAAAAACTGATGCCAAAGGTAATATTATATGGGAGTGGTCACATAAATGGCTTATTGGATTTCGAGACATAACAAATGCAACTCATGATAGAACATTTGTTATATCACTTATTCCCGACGCCTGCGGCGTCGGGAATAAGTGCCACGCTCCTCTTTGTGGAGCGTGGCACTATGCCCGGAGCGCTGCTTTTGGGAATGATGTCCTCATTAGTATTTGATTATACAACAAGACAAAAAATTGGAGGAAGTCATGCGAGTATCAGTTTTGTGAAACAATTTCCAGTCCTTACTCCCGAACAGGTTTCCACATCGGGTTACGAACAGGACATTGTGGAGCGTATAGCACGCCTTTGCTGGTTCAACCACGACTTGGATGGTTGGATGGAAGAGTTGCGAGAAGAGTGCCCAGCAGAGTATGACCTTCCTGAAGAACCAGTCATATGGGATGAAGGGCAACGAGCTGTGTGGCAAGCCGAACTGGATGCCATCTTTGCTCATTTATATGGTCTTACCACTGAGGATCTTCGCTATATCCTTGATCCCGAAGATGTGTGTGGCAAGGGCTGTATCAACGAAACATTCCGCGTGCTCAAAGAACGGGAACACCGAGAACTTGGCGAGTACCGTACCAAACGCTTGGTTATGGAGGCATGGAATAAATTTGGATTTGACAGATAGGATAACTATAAAACTTTCAAATAAATGAAAAATAAAGATGATTTAACTACTGGCTTATTTAGAATGTCCGCATTGATTTATGCAAATAATAATGACGGCATTATTTCAAGTAAGCAGATTTGCAAAAAAGTAATAGAAGATTCTTTGATAAAGATTTCAACGACGGCTATTCCCTTATCTGAACTAATGTTGTATATACAGGAAAATTATGGGGGATTATCTTTTTCATACGAAGAACTAGAAAACATTATAGACACTCCAAAATATAAGGAACATTTTGATTCATATATAGATAATGACGTTAAAATGGTCTCCTTAAACGAAAAAAGGAGAATAACTTTGGAGAATCTTCCAAAAGTAAAAAACCTCCAAACTTATATTGAGGAATATATTGCAAATAATGGCATAGATCCAAATAAAATTGAAATATTCAGACAATTTTTCTATGGTGTTTTCACTACCAACTTGTCAGCTTATAAAAAACTATTACAAGAGAATTACTCGATAGATGTACCAGATGAATCATATAGTGAAGAGGACAGATTATTAATTAATGGTTTCCTAAATAGTGAAGACCCAGAAAAAAATAAAGCGATTTATAACTTTGCAAGTTCCGCATTAGAGTTTTGTATGATGACAAATAAAAAAAATACGACTCTGGAATTTAACAATCTCAAAAACAAAAATCTCTATCTTGATACAAATATTATTTTTAGAGCGATTGGACTGAACGGTGAAGATCGGAAGATTAGAACTCAATCATTTTTGAGTAATATTGCTAGGAGTAATTTACAACAGCATATTTTCATCACAAAAAAAACTGAACAAGAATTTAGGGAAACACTGTCTTATCAATTAGAAAGATTGGAAGATGCTCTAAAACCGACGCCCAATGTTAATCCTAAGGTTTATAATGAATTTATTACGATTGATGGAATTTATAAACTCTATTTTAAATGGAAAGCTGGTCGCTCCAATAGTTCTATCGAGCTCTTTAAAACCCAAATTTTAGCATCATATGAATCTTTAAAAGAAACATATAAAATAACTAAAGACTCAATGGTGCCTTTTGATGAGAATAATGAAGTAATTAAAGAAAATATAAGTACATATGCATCTTCTCTACGTAATTTTGATCCTGAGAAACAGTTTACTGCTTCTGAAATTGATGCATATAATATAATGTGGATTGAACATAAACGAGAGAATTTAAATAATGATATTTTCAATACTAAGGATTTCCTTATTTCATCAGATCAGGCATTACGGATATGGGATTACAATAGAAATTCGAATGATGCCCCTATCGTTATGTTACCAAGTCAATGGCTTAGCTTAATTTTGAGATATCTTTCACGTACAGATGATGACTACAAAAGTTTCGTATGCTTTCTTAATATGAAAGTCAATAGCAGTGTGATGTCTGAAGAACAATTATTATATGCAATTGAGGGAATAAGCGAAACCACCTCAGATATCTTACAACAAAAACACCTTATTACAGAGTTAATCAAAAGTGATTATCAAAAAGAATTACGTAATCTTTCTAGTACAGAAATTATAGAAAAAACAAAATCATTTGCTCAAACAGAACAGGACAAAATAATAAACTCTTTAGTAAAGAATAAAGCGCAAAATGAAGACAATATATCCCAACTAGAAGAAATTAATAGAACCCAATCTGCAGAAATAGAAAAATTAGAAACAGAAAAAACGGAATTACAGGAATCACATAAAATTGAATTAGAGCAAAAAGATTCTGAAATATCCCAGCTGGAAAGCACTATAGAAGAACAGAAGTTAAAAAATTGGAAAAGGCCTAGATTTATATTCATATTAATAGTAAGCATATTACTTCTGTCTCTTATACACATCTGACGCT
>ENA-OZKB01000293-OZKB01000293.1-human-gut-metagenome-genome-assembly--contig:-NODE-293-length-30606-cov-8.716638_pt1 | contig 30606 bp, 23 predicted proteins | sample MGYA00244821_ERZ653753 | MGnify/ENA primary metagenome ERZ653753 (study PRJEB26926, sample SAMN06165256) | human gut metagenome | biome: ENVO:00009003; feature: ENVO:2100002; material: ENVO:00002003...
CATACGATATTGCCTCTTGTCTCGTGGGCTCGGAGATGTGTATAAGAGACAGGGCTTGCCTCCATGCTGGGCGTTGAAGCGGCCCGGTGGCTCCATCCGGAGAGCCTGCGGCGGTTTTACGCCGTCTGCGCCCTGCTCTGCGGCGGGGGCTGCGCGCTGGTGGGTGCCGCCCCGGCGCTGGGCTGCATCTTCGGTTGTATGCTGGTGCAGGGCGTCATCGACGTCTACCTCCTGCACGAGGACCAGAAGCTCAACGACGTCATCCCCAGCGACCAGCGGGCCACCCTCATCAGCGTGGACAGCATGGTCTACAGCCTGCTCATGATACCCGCCAGCCCCCTCGTGGGCGCGGTGGGCGACGCCTTCGGGCAGGCCGGTGCGGGCCTTGCCGTGCTGGGCGTCCTCGTGGCGCTGACCGGCGCGGCGGCGCTGGACAGAAGGGCGCACTCTTCTTAAGCAAAAAAACGCACTGCCGGGTTTCTTGACAGCTGTCCGGCAATGCGCTATAATAGCGATAGAAAAGGCACTGTGACAAGCGGTTTGGCCTCTTTCTAAAGTTTGGGTTAAATCAAAACCGTCACCTTGGCAGAGGTGGCGGTTTTACTTTTTGATTCGCAGTGTGAACGTGAGTCCAAACAAGTGAAACGTCAAAGTAATCGGCATCTTCTCACCTCCTTTCGGAAGTGAGAGACCAAACCGCCTGCCGTATGTACAGTGCCTTACCGCCTTGCGGCGGCAGTATCCGTGTATCATAAACGCTGACAGAAAACAAGAAAATCCCCCACGAACGTGGGGGATTTCCTGTTTCTGCTCGTTTTTACTTACTCAGCAGCTCATCCACCATCGCGTCCATCTGCGCCTCAGCGGCGGCGTTGGAAGCAGAGCGGAGGGTGACGACGGTGTCGCAGACGGTGATGTTCTTCATGCCGTCCAGCTCGGCGCGCATGAGCTTTGCAGCCATGGGCGCCCAGGTGCCGTTCTCCATCAGGGCGATGGTGCGGCTCTGGAAGGACTTGGTCTTGAGGTGGGTCAGCAGATTCTCCATCGGCGGGAAGAGGAAGCCGTCATAGGTGGCGCAGGCCAGAACGGTCTTGCCGCAGCGGAAGGCTTCGGTGACGGCGTAGGAGACGTCGGTGCGGGTCAGATCCATCTCCACCACCTTCGCCCCCTTGGCGCGGAGCTTTTCGGCCAGAATGTGGGCGGCGGCGCGGGTGTGGCCGTGGATGGAGGCGCTGGCGACCAGCACCTTCTCCGGCTCTTCGGCCTTGTAGCTGGACCACAGATCGTAGTAGTTCAGGTACTTGCCAAGGTCGCCGGTGAGGACGGGGCCGTGGAGCGGGCAGATGGTCTTGATGTCCAGTGCAGCGGCCTTTTTCAGCAGAGCCTGCACCTGCGGGCCGTACTTGCCCACGATGTTCAGGTAGTAGCGGCGGGCCTCGCTGGCCCAGTCGGCCTTCTCGTCGAACTTTGCCACAGCGCCGAAGCGGCCAAAGCCGTCGGCGGAGAAGAGGACTTTTTCGGTGGACTCATAGCTCACCATGACCTCGGGCCAGTGGACCATGGGTGCGAACACGAAGGTCAGGGTGTGAGCACCCAGCGAAAGGCTCTCGCCGTCCTTCACGACGACGCGGCGCTCCTTGGCGATGGCCTCCGGGCCGAAGAACTGCTCCATATACTGGAAGGTCTTGGCGTTGCCCACCACCTGCATCTCGGGGTAGAGGGCGGCGAGGCGGGCCACATTCGCGCCGTGGTCCGGCTCCATGTGGTGGACGACGAGGTAGGCAGGCTTCTCCCCTGCCAGTGCCTCGGTGACGTTTGCCAGCCACTCGTCGGTGGCGCGCTCGTCCACGGTGTCGAGGATGGCGATCTTCTCGTCCCGGATGACGTAAGAGTTGTAGCTGACGCCGGTGGGGACCGGGTACTGGCTCTCAAACAAATCGATGGTGGTATCGTCCACGCCCACGCCCAGAATGGCGCTGCTGATGTTCTTTACGCTCATAAGCACATTTCCTCTCTGTTATTGGTGTGTATGGTCTGCCATGGCTGGCAATTATTTTAAGAATCGTTCTCAGTATAGCACAGTCTGCCGCCTTCGTCAACTATTTATCAGGCCGGATGGCCGAATGCTGTTCTACTGCGGTAGATTATGTGGCAAAGTGACAAAATAATAATATAGATACGTTATATTTCCCCACTTTGCCAACTTGGCAAAGTGCTCACATATCTGGCAAAGTGGTCAGTTTGCCAGCTCAGGCCAGTTTGCCACCCTGGCAAAGTGCATTTTTCACCGTCACTACGTCAATATTCTTCCACTTTGCCAGATGTCTCGCTGGTCTCAGAGAGTGCTTTCGGCAGCTCGTTCATATCGTCTATCTCCAAGAGGGCGCTGGCGCTGGCCTCGTCGAGGCTCTGGACGCTGCGCAGCTTCCGGCTGATGGCCCGGCTGCGGACGCCGATGAGCTGGTCCAGCTCTTCGTCGGTCTGGCGCAGACGCTGCTGCATCTTGGAGAGGCCCTGCCCGAACTTGTCGAACTCCGTCTTCACCGCGCCCAGCAGATGCCAGACCTCGCCGGAGCGCTTCTGGATGGCGAGGGTCTTGAAGCCCATCTGCAGGCTGTTCAGCAGGGCCGCCATGGTGCTGGGGCCTGCCACATTGACCTGATAGTCCCGCTGCAAGACCTCCAGCAGCCCCGCGTTCACCACCTCGGCATACAGGCCCTCGAAGGGCAGGAACAGGATGCCGAAAGCCGTGGTATAGGGCGGCTCGACGTACTTTTCCCGGATGTCTCTGGCCTCGCTGCGGAGCACCAGCTCGAGGGCGTGGCGGGCATCCTCCACGGCCTGCGCGTCGCCGGAAGCGTAGGCGTCCTGCAAGTGGGCGTAGGTGTCGCCGGGGAACTTGGAGTCGATGGGGAGCCAGACGCTGCCGCCGTCTGCGCCCGGCATCCGGATGGCATATTCCACCCGCTGGGTGCTGCCCGGGATGGTGGCCACGTTGGTGTCATACTGCTCCGGGGCGAGGATCTCTTCCAGGATCGCGCCCAGTTGGATCTCGCCGAGGATGCCCCGGGTCTTGACGCCCGAGAGCACCTGCTTCAGGCCGCCCACGTCGGCGGCGAGGGACTGCATCTCGCCAAGGCCCTTGTACACCTGCTCGAGCTGCTGGTTGACGGCCTTGAAGCTTTCCGTCACCCGCTTCTGCAAAGCGTCCTGAAGCTGCTCGTCCACCGTGTGGCGTATCTCGTCCAGCTTGCGGGCGTTCTCAGCCTGCAATGCCGTCATGCTCTCGACCATGGCGCGGCGCAGCTGCTCCATCTGCTGGTTGTTGGCCTGCTCGAGGCTCTGCAGACGCCGCTCCAGGATGCGCTGCTGGCTGTCCTGCCCCTGGCCGAGGGTGGTGCTCATGCTCTGCACAGCCGTCTGCAGCGTCTCGCTGACGCTGCGGATGGCGGCGTAGTTCTGCTGGGCGATGGCGTCCTGACGGGCGTTGAACTCTCTGGCCTGAGCGGCCAGCTGCTCTTCGAGCCAGTCTTTCAGCTCTTCGCAGTCGGCTTCGTCCAGCCCGCCGGTGGGGCGTCCGCTGCGGAAGAGCAGCACCGCCATCATCAGGCAGATGGCCACCAGCAGGACGGTATACAGCATTGCGAGAAATTCCATTTATTCTACTTCCTCAAACTTCAAAACTTCTTTGGTGGTCACGGTATCGTCCCCGTACAGGCCCACGCCGTCGGCCTCCATCTCGCCGCTCTGGTTGTCGTAGGGGTCGCTGCGGAAGCCCAGCATCGGCGGGTCGAAGGGCGCTTCAAAGGCGCTGTTTGCCACCATGCGGCCCGTATCCAGACTGCCGAAATAGTGGCGGCGGAGCACTTCATCGCCCCGGCGGGCCATGGAGGCACCGTAGGAGCAGTCGGCATACATCCAGCCCCTGGGGGCGACGTAGAACCGCGCCCAGTCGTGACAGCCCGCGTCCCCCGGGGCCACTGCAAAGCCGCTCTCCCACCGGGCCGGGATGCCCGCGATGCGGCAGAGGGTGATGAAGGTCAGCGCCATGATGCCGCAGTCTCCCCGGCGGCTGCGGGCGCAGTTCTCGGCGATGGACTCATGGACGAAATAGGAGGGCTGGAAGTGATACCGGACGTTCAGGGTGACATGATCGTAGATGCGCTTCGCCTTCTCCGCCGGGCTGGCGATGCCCTCGGTGAGCTGAGCCGCCAGCGCCCGCAGGTAGGGCGTAAAGACGATGTGGGGCGCTTCCTCGCCGGTGTAGAGGTCGGGCTGCTCCGGGTCGGGCGTGAAGGAAAGCGGGTCGGCGTAGACTGCCGTCTCCCGGTAGCTGTACTCGGCCCCGAAGGTGCGGTTCTCGGTCAGGTCGGCCTCCCAGCAGACGGTGCGCTGGGGCGCGTCCTCGGCGGCGATATGGCCGGGCGTCTCGGTGAAGCCGTCCAGCGTGATATGGCTCTGGGACGGGCAGGCGGCAGGCAGGGCCAGCCATGCCCGGACGTGGACGGCGTCTCTGCCCTCGGCTTTCGCCTTTTCCAGCGCGGCGGCGAAGGCTTCGTCGGACATCCGGATGCTGGTGCGGAGGGTGATGTCGGCGCTGGCGCCCCCCTCCCGCTCCATCTTCTCATGGAGGCGGTGGCGCTCTTCGTTCTTGTTGTTGGGGGCGTCCGGCGTCAGCTTCCGGGCGGCGAGGTCGGCGTGGGTGGCCAGCAGCGTCTCGGCGAACCGGGCCTGATACCGCTTCTCCCCTTCCACGAACCGCCAGTCCATCCGGCCCTCCCAGTCGAGCTTCTTAAATTCCTCTGCGGTGAAGTCCTTGACCCGCTCCTGCATCCGGGCGATGGCCTCGGCTTCCGTCCAGCAGTATTCCCCGGGCAGCCGGCGCATGATCTCCTTCTGAACAGTCAGGGCCTCCCGCAGGGCGTCCACACCGTGGGGCGTGGGGTTCTCGGGCGGGACATACCCCTCCGGCGGGGCGATGCCGTTGGACGCCGGGCCGTTCTGGGTCTTTGTCCAGTCCTCGGCCAGCAGCCGGTCGATGCGGGCGATGGCCTCCTGATAATATCCGGCCGCTTTCAGCCGGGCGATGTCGTCGGGCAGGCCCACATTCAGGCTGCGGACAGCTTCATTCCAGTCGTACATATTCTTTCCCTCCTGTTATTCCGAAACGCTCTGCCAGAACTCGGCAGCACGTTCCACCCAGCCTTCGGCATCCGTCCCCGCGCCGATGCCGATGCCATGTCTGGCGTTGTCGTAAACTTCCACCCGGTTGGGGACGCCGCTGGCTTTCAGTGCCTTTGCAAGGGTCGGCCCCTGCAGGGGGTAGACGAAGGCTTTCAGCATGGTGTCATTCCTGCCGTACCACAGGAAGGTGGGCGGATAGTCCGGCGTCACCAGCTTCGAGACGGTGTAGGAATAGTAGCGTCTTTCCAGCCGGTCGGTATCCATCAGGAGATGGTAGGCAGGCTTTGCCCCAAGGAAGTTGTTGATGGGGTAGACCAGCAGCAATACGCCGGGCTTCGGCACACCATAGCGGCCCCAGCCCTTTTCCTCATTGCCAAAGACGCCTGCGATCTGTCCGCCGGAGGAGTAGCCCAGCAGGGCGTAGTCTTCCGTGGAGACGTCGAAGGTGTCGGCATTGTCCATCACGAAGCGGATGGCCCGGGCCAGGTCTTCCAGCGGAGCGTCGTCCCCGGCCTCCCATCCGATGCGGTAGCGCAGCGAGAAGACGGCATAGCCCCGCTCGTGCAGCTCCCACGCCGTGGACACGCCGCCCCGCAGCTCGCCGCTGTAGTAGAGCGCGTTGCCCGACAGCACGATGGCAAACTTAGCCCCCGGCTGCTGGGCCGGGCAGTAATACAGCTCCGCATGAGCGCGGGCAGGCACGGCGGCGATCTCCTCTTCTGAATAGAGCGGATAGGTCACCCGGGTGCCGTCGTGGTAGACCTGCGCCAGATAGTTGAGGCCCGCTGCGCAGGCTTCGGCGGAGGTCTTGCCGACCACCTCGGCCAGCGTCTCGTCGTCGCGGCTGGTGGAGAGCCTTTCGCAGTCCCGCTCCCACACGTAGGTATATGTATAGAGGCCGCTGGCCTTGATGTCGGGGTCGTCGCGGATCTCCTTCATGGTGGTCTGGGGGGTGATGCTGGCTGCTGAGGCCGGGACGGCGAGGACACCGAGCATCAGCACAGAGGCAGCGATTCGTTTCCAATCCATCTTCATTTCTCCTTTTTCAGAGCAGCCTTCATTGCATTTTTCGGCAAAGAGGTCTATAATAGTCCCTGCCCCGAACGGGTATTTATATTCTATTGTATCACAACGGTGCTGATTGTCAAAAAATTTCTGCCCGGGAGGGAGCCCTGTCATGCTGACCAATTACCACACCCACACCACCCGCTGCGGCCACGCCGAAGGCACCGAGGAGGAATACATCCTCACGGCCCTGCGCTGCGGCTACAAGGTGCTGGGGTTTTCTGACCACACCCCCTGGGCCTACGCGACGCCGGGCTTCGTCAGCCGCATCCGGATGCTGCCCTCCCAGCTGGACGATTACGTCCTGACCCTGCGCGGGCTGCGGGAGAAATATGCCGACAAGCTCCACATCCGCATCGGCCTCGAGGCGGAGTATTTCCCGGCCTATCTGGGCTGGCTCAAGGAAGAGATGGAGCGGCTGGACATCGAATATCTCATCCTCGGCTGTCACTACGACACCACCGACGAGCAGGACGCCAGGGCCAGCCGCTTCGGCGGCAGCACCTCCACCGCCCACGGCAGACGGTATGCCGAACAGGTGGTGGAAGCGCTGGAAACGGGGCTTTACCGGTATCTGGCCCACCCCGACCTCTTTTTGAACCGGGTGACGGCCTTCGACGCCGACGCCGAGAAAGCCTGCCGGGACATCTGTGCCGCAGCGGCGCGGCTGGACATCCCCCTCGAGTACAACATGGCCGGTCTGACCCTGCAAGGCCGCCCCGACGGCTCTTTAGGCTACACCCGGGACGAGTTCTGGCACATCGCGGCGGAGTACCCCGTCAAGGCCATCGTGGGCTGCGACGCCCACGCCCCCTCGGAGTTGAACGTCGTCCCCGCCATCGAGGAAAAGAAAGCCTTCCTGCACAGCCTGGGCATCCCGGTGCTGGACACCCTGCCGGGGCTGGAATAAGCGGCCATTGCGCGGATGGGCTGCATCTGCTATACTGAGATAAGAGGAATGATGCAGGGCGCATTGGGGCGCTCTGCCGGGAAAGAATATCATGAGCAATATCGCCATCCGGCCCATGGAGCCGGAAGACTGGAACGCTGTGTCCGAGATCTATTCAGAGGGCATCGCCACGGAGCACGCCACCTTCCAGACCACCTGCCCGCCCTACACGGCGTGGGACGCCTTTCACATCAAAGAATGCCGCCTCGTCATTCTGGACAGCGGCGAGCTGGCCGGTTGGGCCGCACTGCGGCGGATAGACCCCCGCTGGTGCTACCGGGGCGTGGCCGAGGTGAGCATCTACGTCGGCGAGAAGTTCCGGGGCCGGGGCCTCGGCTCCCGCCTGCTGACGGCCCTCTGCGACGAATCGGAAAAAGAGGGTTACTGGACACTGCACTCCACCGTTTTGCAGGACAACACCGCCAGCCTCGGCCTCCACACGAAGTGCGGCTTCCGGGTGGTGGGGCGGCGGGAGCGCATCGCCCGGGACTGTCATGGCCGCTGGCTGGACACCTACTTGATGGAGCGCCGCGCCAAAGCCGACGAGCCTGCGGGGTATAAGAAATTATAAAAAATGAGCTGCTGTACGTAACGTACAGCAGCTCATTTTCGTATCAGACAAGGCCCTTACCATTCGTTCTCCCCGGCATCCGTATCGGCCACCCGGGTGCGCTGGAACATGCTTTCCAGCACGGCGCAGTATTTGTCGGCCAGGCAGACGATGACCGCCTCCCGGCAGGTGGGGACATGGCGGAAGGTCAGGGGCCACATATGGCTCGAGATGATGTTCTGCTCTTTTCTGGTGATGGCGAAGCAGCGCTCGGCATTGACGCAGGCAGAGCCGGGATGGGCAAAGCCGTGCATCTCGAACAGGCGGCGCAGACCCCGGAAAGAGCTGTGCTTGTGCCAGTCGTAGAGATAGAAGTCATGGAGGAAGGCCCCCACGGCCAGCGACGTCTCATCCGCGCCCAGATGGAAGCGGCGGTTGAGCCAGAAGCTCACCAGCACCACATTCTTGCAGTGCTGGTAGGTGGTCACATCGCCGTGCTGGATAAATTCCCGCATCCGCTGCACTTCGGGGTGCTGGTCATACTGGGCCAGAATGGCGGTGAGGCACTGACGCTCCGTATCAGAAAGCTGCATTGAAAAGTTCCCTTTCATAAAGAGGTTAAACCTCTCCGTCACGCCTGACGGCGTGCCACCTCCCCTATTGAGGGGAGGCTTTGGCATTTCGTAAAGCTTTTTCTCTTCGCCAGAGGCTCCCCTCGGTAGGGGAGCTGTTGAGCGAAGCGAGACTGAGAGGTTAGCTTCTCAGCTGCACCGGGTTGGAATTGCCGAAATTCTCGGCCTCGGTGGGGTTCGTGCGCTTGCGGCTCAGATCCACGAGGTACTGCTTGCCGTCGCCCAGCTCCTCGAGCTGTGCCAGTTTTGCCTTGGCGGATGCTTCGTCCGGGTACCACTGGATGAGGAAGAAATTCTCCGCCTCCACGCCGTAATACAGCCACTGGCCGTCGGCCCGGAGCAGGTCGTCCAGATGGTCTACCTCGTCGCCGTCGGTCAGGCCGAGGCCCTCTTCCGCGTAGACGTTTTCCGGCTCCACCTGCAGCACTTCGATGACCTGAATGGCGCTCTGCAGATATTCGTCCTGCGCGATGCTCTTGTCGGAGAGCTCCCAGCCCGTCAGGAATGCCTGCATCAGCAGGTCTTTGACCGAGATCTTCTTTTCCATGTATGTTTCCTTCTTCCTCGTTTGTTTCCGCTGACCAGTATACGCTCAAATCTTGGACAGGTCAACCATAAATTTATGAATTTTTTGTAGGAATGTCCAAATTCAACTCAATTTGAACCCAAACGTCTCCCCCAGCCACTCGAGGGAGAGAGCCACCCAATGGGCGCGGTGAGGGTCGGCGGCATCCACTTCGGCGGTGCTGATGCTGGTGCCGTGAGCGCCTTTCTCGAACAGATGTGCCTCGCACGGCACGCCCGCCCTCCGCAGGGCGGCCAGCAGGAGAAGCGTGTTCTCCACCGGAACGGTCTTATCCTCCATGGTATGCCAGACGAAGACCGGCGGTGTGTCGGCGTTCACCTTATCCTCCAGGGTGAACGCCTGCTGTGCGGCAGCATCCTCGCTGCCCGCCAGCTGGACGAAGCTGCCCCGGTGGGCAAACTCCCCTGCCGTGACGACCGGGTAGCCCAGGATCACTGCATTGGGCCTCTGCTGGGCCGTCTCGCCCGGAATGTCCAGCACCGCGCCGGACAGGGCCAGATGTCCGCCCGCCGAGAAGCCGCAGACGGCGATCTGATCCGGCAGGATGTGCCACTCTCCCGCATTCTGCCGCAGCAGACCCAGCGCTTCGTTCAGCTGTCGAAGAGGCCGGTAGTTCTGCGCCCCCTCCCCCACGCTGTAGGTCAGCACGGCGGTGTGATAGCCCGCCGCCGCAAACTGCAGGGCCACCGGGTCGCCCTCCCGGGGGCTGACATGGTCGTAGCCGCCGCCCGGCACCACCAGCACCAAAGGCCGCTGCTTCACGGCGGGCATGGCGTCCAGCGACGCCCGCAGGGAAACCGTCAGCACACCGCCGCCTGCAAGTTCCAGCTCTATCTGCTGCATCCTTCATCCTCCTTATAAACAGGTCTGTCATTCCGGCCCATTATACGGCTTTGGCGCGGGAAAGTAAAGGCGGCTTTGGCCCCGAAAGGAAAGTTTTTTGAACTTTTTATGAAACCCCTTGATTTTTGTCTCTCAGCGGTGTATATTAGCACTCGAAAGTTATGAGTGCTAAGTTCCTGCAAGCAGTCATGTGCTCCAGGTGCTGGCATTGAATCTGATAAAAAGAGGTTTTGTATTATGGCGAAAAAAGAATTTCAGGCCGAGAGCAAAAAGCTGATGGACATGATGATCAACTCCATCTACACCAACAAGGAAATTTTCCTGCGTGAGCTGATCTCCAACGCTTCGGACGCCATCGACAAGCTGTATTATAAGAGCCTGACCGACACTTCCGTCGGCATGAACAAAGGCGATTTCCGCATCCTGCTCACCCGCGACAAGGACAGCCGCACCCTGACCATCTCCGATAACGGCATCGGCATGACCCGGGAAGAGCTGGAGCAGAACCTCGGCACCATCGCCCACTCCGGCTCCCTCGACTTTAAGAAGGACAACAAGGACGAGAACATCGACATCATCGGTCAGTTCGGTGTCGGCTTCTACTCCGCCTTCATGGTGGCCGACAAAGTGACGGTCATCTCCAAGGCTTACGGCTCCGACGAGGCCTGGCAGTGGGAGTCCAGCGGTGCTGACGGCTATGAGCTTGAGCCTGCTGAGAAGGAGACTGCCGGTACCGACATCATCCTCCACATCAAGCCCGACACGGAGACCGACAACTACGACAACTTCCTCGACGAGTACGGCATCGTGGCCATCGTCAAGAAGTACAGCGACTATGTGCGCTACCCCATCCAGATGGAGCGGGAGAAGAGCCGTCAGAAGCCCGAACCCGACCCCAAGCCCGACGACTACAAGCCCGAGTGGGAGACCTACACCGAGCTGGAAACTCTGAACAGCATGGTGCCTATCTGGAAGAAGCAGAAGAGCGAAGTCACCGACGAGGAGTACGCAAACTTCTACAAGGATAAGTTCAGCGACTACGCCGACCCCGCCCGCGTCATCGTGAGCCGCACCGAGGGTACTGCAAACTATAACGCCCTGCTCTTCGTACCCAGCCACCGCCCCTATGACTTCTACACCAAGGACTACGAAAAGGGTCTGGCTCTGTACGCATCCGGCGTCCTCATCATGGAGAAATGCGCCGACCTGCTGCCCGACTACTTCAGCTTTGTCAAGGGCATCGTGGACAGTCAGGACCTGAGCCTGAACATCAGCCGTGAGATGCTGCAGAAGGACAATCAACTCAAGCTCATCCACAACGCTCTGGAAAAGAAGATCAAGAACGAGCTCCACGCCATGCTGGCCAACGACCGCGAGAAGTACGAGAGCTTCTGGAAGGAGTTTGGCCGTCAGCTGAAGTTCGGCGCATACTCCGACTACGGGATGCACGCCGAGCTGCTGCGCGACCTGCTGCTGTTCTGGTCTGCCAAGGAGCAGAAGATGGTCACTCTGCAGGAGTACGTGGACAAGATGCCCGCCGAGCAGAAGTACATCTACTTCGCCGCCGGCGACTCCACCGACCGTCTGGCAAAGCTGCCTGCCGCTGAGCTGGTCATGGACAAGGGCTACGACGTCCTGCTCCTGACCGAGGATGTGGATGAATTCTGCCTGCAGATCATGCGCACCTACCCCCGCAAGGATGCCGAGGGCAAGGACGGCACCGTCGAGTTCAAGAACGTCAACAGCGGCGATCTGGGCCTTGAGACCGAGGACGAGAAGAAGGCCGCCGAAGAGGCTACCACCGCCAACAAGGCTCTGTTTGACGCCATGAAGGACGCTCTGGACGGCAAGGTCAAGGAGGTCAAAGTCTCCACCCGCCTGAAGGACCACCCCGTCTGCCTGTCTGCCGACGGCCCGCTGTCCATCGAGATGGAGAAAGTGCTCTCCAAGCAGCCCGGCAGTGAGGGCGTCAAGAGCGACAAGGTGCTGGAGCTGAACGTCAACCACCCCGTCTTCGCTGTGCTGAAAGCCGCACAGGAGGCTGGCGATACCGAGAAGCTCAAGAAGTACAGCGCTCTGCTCTATGCACAGGCACAGCTCATCGAGGGCCTGCCCGTGGATGACCCCGCCGCTTACGCCGAGGCCGTCTGCAGCCTGATGCAGTGATCTTTCCCTGTGTTCCCGGGCCGGAGGGCGCTGCTCCCTCGCCTTCCGCCTGACATCATAATTTTCTTCCCTTAACAAGAAGGCCGCGCTCCGCTGGAAAAGTGGATCGCGGCCTTTTCTTTTGCACTGCCCGCCGCAGTAAGGTTTCTCCATGTCGCGGCCCTCTCCCCCGCCGGGACGCGGCAGCGGGAAGTTTTGGCGCAGTTACACAATGCTTTCCCGGTTTCGAAAAAACTTTTGTCTCAGTTGTAATTTATCCGAGATTTTTATTTTGCATCCCCGCCGGACAGCCCCGGCGGGGATTTTTTGCAACTTTTCATTGAGATGCAACAATAACACATGGTTTTTTCCGGGCAAATCCTTTACTATAGGAATAGAAGCGGGCTGTATCGCCCACATGAAATAAAAAAATATCTGTCTGTCAGGAGGAAGATTCCATGATGAAGTCCATTCCCGTATGGAAGCAGGAGCTGTCCGACGGCGTCCACGCCGCGCGCCTCGCCTCCCTGTATTGCTGTTCTCCCGCTGAGACGGCCTCCGAAGCCGCCCGTTACGCCGCTGTGCTGGACGGGCTGGAAAAGACCTTCGGCTCCCACGCTGAGGCCGGCCTTTACAGCGCGCCGGGCCGCACCGAGATCGGCGGCAACCACACCGACCACCAGCATGGCCGGGTGCTGGCCGGCAGCGTGAACATCGACATGATCGCCGCCGCAGCCCCCAACGACAAGAACCAGCTCCGCGTCCAGAGCGAGGGCTATGATCTGTGCGTCATTGATTTGAACAACCTCGAGGCCCGCAAGGAAGAGGAGAACACCACCGCCGCCCTGCTGCGCGGCGAGTGCGCCGCCTTCACCCAGCGGGGCGCAAAGCTGGCCGGTCTGGACATTTACGTCTCTTCCAACGTGCCGAAGGGCAGCGGCGTCTCCTCTTCTGCCGCCTTTGAAGTGCTCATCGGCGTCATCCTGAACGACTGCTTCATGACCGAGAAGGTCTCCCCCATCGCCATCGCGCAGATCGGCCAGTGGGCTGAGAACGTCTACTTCGGCAAGCCCTGCGGCCTGATGGACCAGATGGCTTCCAGCGTGGGCAACATCATCACCATCGACTTCGCCAGCCCCGCAAAGCCCGTGGTAGAGCCTGTGGCTGTGGACTTCTCCAAGGCTGGTCTGGCCCTCTGCATCCTCGACTCCGGCGCAGACCACGCCGATCTGACCGACGAGTACGCCGCCATCCCGGCTGAGTGCCGCGCCGTAGCCGCTGTCTGCGGCGGCGAGGTGCTGCGGGATGTGCCGTTCGAGACCTTCCTTGCAAAGCTTCCCGAATGCCGCAGGCAGTGCGGCGACCGCGCCGTCCTCCGCGCCTTCCACGTCTACGCCGACAATGACCGTGTGGCAAAGCAGGTGGCCGCACTCCACGATGGCGACTTCGACACCTTCCTCTGCCTCGTGAACGAGTCCGGCCGCAGCAGCTGGGAGTATCTGCAGAACGTCATCCCCGCAGGCTACAAGGAGCATCAGGAAGTGGGCGTGACCATCGCTGCCGCCAAGCATCTGCTGGGCGATAAGGGCGCTGTCCGCGTCCACGGCGGCGGTTTTGCCGGCACGGTGCAGGCTTTCGTGCCTGTGGAGATGCTGGATGAGTTCAAGGCCGGTATGGAAGCCATCCTCGGCGAGGGCCGCTGCCACGTCCTTTCCATCCGCCCGGAGGGAGGTGCTGTCCTGTGATCTCCACTGCCATCCAGCAGCTCGTCAACTACGGTCTGGACACCGGCCTCATCCTGCCTGACGACGAGATCTACATCCGCAACCAGCTGCTCATGACCATGCAGCTCGACAGCTTCACAGAGCCGGAGGGCGACGTCTGCTACGCCGACCTCGAGAGCATCCTGAAAACGCTGGTGGACGATGCCGCAGCCCGGGGCGTCTGCGACGACAGCCCCACGGCCCGCGACCTCTTCGACACCCGGCTCATGGGTGTGCTGACGCCCCGCCCCAGCATCGTCCGCGCCAACTTTGAGGAGCGGTACGAGACCGACGGCCCCCAGGCCGCCACCGACTGGTTCTACAAGTTCAGCCAGGACACCGATTACATCCGCCGCTACCGCATCAAACGGGACGTCAAGTGGGTCACCAAGACCCCCTACGGCGACCTCGACATCACCATCAACCTGTCGAAGCCCGAAAAAGACCCCAAAGCCATCGCAGCCGCAAAGCTGGCTCCTCAGAGCGCCTACCCCAAGTGCCAGCTCTGCGTGGAGAACGAGGGCTATGCCGGCCGGCTGAACCATCCCGCCCGGGAGAATCACCGCATCATCCCGCTGACCATCAACGACAGTGCGTGGAATTTCCAGTACAGCCCCTATGTCTACTACAATGAGCACTGCATCGTCTTTAACAGCCAGCACACCCCCATGAAGATCGAGCGTGCCACCTTCCGCAAGCTGCTGGACTTCGTGGCCCTCTTCCCCCACTACTTCGTGGGCAGCAACGCCGACCTGCCCATCGTGGGCGGCAGCATCCTGAGCCACGACCACTTCCAGGGCGGCCATTACGAGTTCGCCATGGCCAAAGCGCCCATCGAGAAGAAGTGGGTCTTCCCCGGCTTTGAGGACGTGGACGCCGGCATCGTCCACTGGCCCATGAGCTGCATCCGCCTGACCTGTGCCGACGACGAGCGCCTTGTGGAGCTGGCTGATCAGATTTTGACCGCATGGCGGGGCTACACCGACGAGAGCTGCTTTGTCTACGCCGAGACCGACGGCGAACCCCACAACACCATCACCCCCATCGCCCGGATGCGGGACGGCAAGTTCCAGCTGGATCTGGTGCTGCGCAACAACATCACCACGCCGGAGCATCCGCTGGGCGTCTATCACCCCCACGCAAAGCTCCACCACATCAAAAAGGAGAACATCGGCCTCATCGAGGTCATGGGTCTGGCCGTTCTGCCCAGCCGCCTGAAGCAGGAGCTCTTTGACCTGGCCGACCTGCTGGTGGCCCGGGCTCCCACCGCCGGGTACCCCGAGGCCCTGCAGAAGCACGCGGAGTGGGCTCAGGACATCCTGGATCGCCACCCCGAGCTGAACGCCGACAACGTCCATCTGATCCTGCAGGACGAGGTGGGCCATGTGTTTGAGCAGGTGCTGGTGGATGCCGGTGTCTACAAGATGGACACGGCAGGCCGCGCAGGCTTTGAGCGATTCTTAGCAAGTATCTGAGCATAAAAAGGAATGCCTCCCCGGCGGGGAGGCATTCCTTTTTCGTTTATTGTTTGCCCAGCTGCCAGAACGCAACGGCGCTGGCGGCAGCGACATTCAGCGAATCCACGCCGTGGGACATGGGGATCTTGACCGTGTAGTCGCAGGAAGCGATGGTGCCGGCGGCGAGGCCGTCGCCCTCCGTGCCAAGCACGATGGCAAGCTTCGGCTCTTTTGCAAGCTGCTCGTCGTCGATGCTCACTGAGCGGTCGCTGAGGGCCATCGCGGCGGTCTTGAAGCCGAGGGAGTGGAGGATGTCCATCCCCTTCTCCGGCCAGTCTGCCGGGGTCTCGCCCAGCTGCCCCCAAGGCACCTGGAACACCGTACCCATGCTGACGCGGACGGCGCGGCGGCAGAGCGGGTCGCAGCAGGAGGGGTTGATGAGGACAGCGTCCATGTTCAGCGCCGCCGCCGAGCGGAAGATGGCGCCCACATTGGTGGAGTCCACGATGCCCTCCAGCACGGCCACCCGGCGGGCGTCCCGACACAGCTCCTCCACCGGGCGGGGTGCCGGGCGGTGGAAGGCGCAGAGGACGCCCCGGGTCAACTCAAAGCCGGTGAGCGCCGCCAGCAGCTCCCGATCTGCCGTGTACACCGGCGCGTCGCCGCAGCGGCTCAGGATGCCCGCTGCCGGGCCGGTGATCTGCTTGCGCTCCATCAGCAGAGACACGGGCTTGTAGCCTGCGTCCAGCGCCCGGTCGATGACCTTGGGGCTCTCGGCGATGAAGATGCCTTTCTCCGGTTCGAGGCGATTGCGCAGCTGGTTCTGGGTCAGCCGGGCATAAGGGTCCAGCTCCGGCGCGTGGAAATCCGTGATCTCGATGATATTGGGCATACAGAAAGCCCCTCCTTCTCCTGAAAAGCTGTTTTTTGTGTGTATTATACCATGAACGCAGTGAAATGGTATAATTGCGCATTCAACGCCGGTTGCCGTGCAGCTCCGCAGGAGCAAGCGGCGAGGCGTTGCGCATAAAACTAGAATATCGCGTTAGCGATATTCTACCACAGTCTGCGCCGCATTGCAAAACAAAGCGCATCCTGCGATACCTGCCCGGAATCGTCATTATCTATAAAAAATATGGCGCAGTTTTTGACAAAACGCCGGTTTTGCGTTATAGTATGGCATGGAATTATTTTCTGGATATAAGGAGGAGCTTTTATGCCGTCTCTCAAACCTCACGGACAGATGTCCGAAGCTTTTATCACCGCCCTGTTTCTCTCCGTCTCAGGCGGCTTACAGGATGTTTATACCTATTTATACCGCGGCAAGGTCTTCGCCAACGCCCAGACCGGCAACATCGTGCTGATGGCCGTCAAGCTGTTTGCGGGCGAGTGGGGCGAGGCACTGCACTACCTGATGCCCCTTTGCGCCTTTGCACTGGGCATTTTTGTGGCTGAGTTCATCCGCCTGAAGCTCAAGCGGATGCAGTGGCTCCACTGGCGTCAGCTGGTGGTGCTGTTCGAGATCCTGCTGCTCTTCGTCGTGGGCTTTTTGCCGCAGGAGCTGAATCTGCTGGCCAACTCCCTCGTTTCCTTCTCCTGCGCCATGCAGGTACAATCCTTCCGCAAGGTGAACGGCTATGCCTTCGCCAGTACCATGTGCATCGGCAATCTGCGCGGCGGCATGGATTCCCTCTGCGCATGGCTGGTGGGCGGCAACACCAAAGCCTTCGGCAAGGCGCTTCACTACTTCGCCATCATCTTCCTGTTCGCGCTGGGTGCCGGCCTCGGCAGCCTTGCTCTGGCTCCCATGGGCAGCCGGGCCATCTGGCTGTCCTGCCTGCTGCTCTTCATCAGCTTCTGCCTGATGTTCCTGAAAGAGGACATCGAGGAGCTGGAAGAATTTGAGCACCTGGAGCACGAGGAAGCTCTCAAAAAATAATTGCGCCGAAGCCTGTCGTATGCTATACTATAGAGTGTTTGTGTGACCTTCCGGCCCGCCGCACCACCGACGTGCCGGAGATGAAGTTGTAGAATCAGGAAGAGGAGCATTCCATGAAAAAAGGCTTTGACAACGCGAAATATCTTCAGATGCAGTCCCAGCACATCCGGGAGCGCATCGCACAGTTCGACAACAAGCTCTACCTCGAGTTTGGCGGCAAGCTGTTCGACGACTACCACGCCTCCCGCGTGCTGCCGGGCTTTGAGCCGGACTCCAAGCTGCAGATGCTGCTGCAGCTCAAGGAGCAGGCCGAGATCGTCATCGTCATCAGCGCGCAGGACATCATCAGCAGCAAGGTGCGCGGCGACTACGGCATCACCTACGACCTCGACGTTCTCCGCCTCATCGACGCCTTCCAGGGCATGGGCCTGTTCGTGGGCAGCGTCTGCGTGACCATGTACACCGCCGCCCCCGAGGTCGAAGCCTTTGAGCACAAGCTGAACAGCGTGGGCGTGCGCACCTTCCGCCACTATAAGATCCCCGGCTACCCCAACGATGTGGCCCGCATCGTCAGCGACGAGGGCTACGGCAAGAACGACTACATCGAGACCCAGCGTCCCCTCGTCGTCATCACGGCCCCCGGCCCCGGCAGCGGCAAGATGGCCACCTGCCTGTCCCAGCTCTACCACGAGCACAAGCGGGGCGTCAAGGCCGGTTATGCCAAGTTCGAGACCTTCCCCATCTGGAACCTGCCCCTCAAGCACCCGGTCAACCTCGCCTACGAGGCCGCTACCGCCGACCTGAACGACGTGAACATGATCGACCCCTTCCATCTGGAGGCCTACGGCGTCACCACCGTCAACTACAACCGCGACATTGAGATCTTCCCGGTGGTCAACGCGATGTTCGAGCTCATCGCGGGCAAGAGCCCCTACAAGTCCCCCACGGATATGGGCGTGAACATGGCCGGCAACTGCATCGTGGACGACGAAGCCTGCCGCGAGGCCTCCCGTAACGAGATCATCCGCCGCTACTTCAAGGCCCTCTGCGACCACAAGACCGGCAAGAACGTGGACAGTGAGATCTTCAAGCTGGAGCTGCTGCTGAATCAGGCCGGTCTGGCTGTCGGCGACCGTGCCGTGGAAAAGCAGGCTCACGCCGTGGCCGAGCGCACCGGCGGCGCACCCGCTGCCGCCATCGAGCTGCCGGACGGCACCGTCGTCACCGGCAAGAACGGTCCCCTGCTGGGCGCAGCCTCTTCTGCCCTGCTCAATGCCCTCAAGAAGCTGGCCGGCATCGACCATGAGATCGACCTGGTCTCCGCCCGCGCCATCGAGCCCATCCAGACCCTCAAGACCAACTACTTCGGCAGCCGGAATCCCCGCCTGCACACCGATGAGATCCTGATCGCGCTGTCCAGCTCTGCCGCCGAGAATGAGACGGCTGCTGTCGCTCTGCAGCAGCTCTCCAAGCTCAAGGGCTGCGACATGCACTCCACGGTCATCCTGTCCAGCGTGGATACGGACACCATCAAGCGTCTGGGGATGTACCTCACCTGCGAGCCCGCCTATGAGCAGGAAGACCGCAAGTATCACAAGAAATAAGCGCTCCGGCGCATAAGAAAAGCCGCACAGTACAGCGAAAACTGTACCGTGCGGCTTCTTTGTTTCTTCTGTAGTTTCTCAGACGTGAGACAGGCTGGGCGCACCGCCCGCGATCTCCTCGGCGGTCAGGGGCTTCGCCTCGGCAGGAGCGTTCAGACGCTCCTTTGCTACGGCCAGCATCAGTTTGATGCGGTTCTCCTGATTGACCTTGGTGGCGCTGGGGTCGTAGTCGATGGGGGTGATGTTGGCGCTGGGGTACATCGCGCGGATCTTGTTTACCATGCCCTTGCCCACGATGTGGTTCGGCAGGCAGCCAAAAGGCTGTGCGCAGACGATGTTGCCGTAACCGCCCTGTACCAGCTCGATCATCTCAGCCGTCAGCAGCCAGCCCTCGCCCATCTTGGCACCCAGCGAGATGATGCCCTCGGGCTTTTCCACCAGCTCCTTGAAGGGGCCGGGGGCGTAGAACCCGGCGTCGGCCTCGGCCTTGAGCATGGAGCGCTCCACGCTGTCCAGCCAGTTGAGCAGCTGGTCGGTCCCCATCTTCATGGCCAGCTTGCCGCCGTAGAGGACATGGTCCTCGCCCATGTTGAAGATGCAGTACTGCACAAAGCCCATCAGACCCGGGAAGTTGACCTCGCAGTCCTGGCTCTCGAGGAACTTCTGCAGGTCGTTGTTGCCCAGCGGGCTGTACTTGACGTAAATTTCGCCCACGACGCCGACTTTGACCTTCGGCACACGGGTGACGGGAATAGACTTGAAGTCCTTTGCGATGAGGGGGAAGGTGTGCTTCATCTCACGGGAGGTGAAGCCCTTGCCCGCCAGCAGCACACGGCCCAGACGCTGGACCCAGAGGTCTACCATCTTATCGGCAGCGCCTTTTTCGTTCTCATACGGAGCGACCTGATTGCGCAGGGCGCAGAGCATATCGCCGTAGAACACGCTGGCGATGGCCCGGCGGGCCAGAGGCAGAGTCATCTGGAAGCCGCTGTCCTTCTCGAGGCCCGAGAAGTTCAGGCTGGCCACCGGGATGTTCGGATAGCCTGCCTTGACCAGTGCCTTGCGGAGCAGGTGGATGTAGTTGGAGGCACGGCAGCCGCCGCCCGTCTGGGTGATGAGCAGGGCCGTGTGCTCGAGGTCATATTTGCCGCTGTTCAGCGCATCGAGGAACTGGCCGATGACCAGCAGTGCCGGATAGCAGGTGTCGTTGTGGACATATTTCAGGCCCAGCTGCGCCACAGCGCTGCCGCAGTTGCCCAGGATCTCGCACTTGTAGCCGTCGTAGCGCAGGGCGTATTCCAGCAGGCGGAACTGGGTGATGGCCATGTTGGGGATGAGGATGGTGTGGGTCTTCTTCATCTCCGGGGTGAATTTGGGGTAATTGTATTCCATAGGTTCCTCCTATGTTACTTCTTATCTTCGTCTCGCTCATCCAGCGCGGCGAACAGGCTGCGCAGGCGGATATTGACCGCGCCCAGGTTTGTAATTTCGTCAATTTTCAGCTGGGTGTAGAGCTTGCCGCCCTCCTGCAGGATCTCGCGGGTCTCGTCGGTGGTGATGGCGTCCACGCCGCAGCCGAAGGACACCAGCTGCACCAGGTCCATATCGTTCTGGGTGGTGCAGTACTTGGCGGCGGCATAGAGGCGGCTGTGGTAAGTCCACTGGTTCAGCACGCTGGTGGGGAACTTCTCCACGCGGTTGGAGATGCTGTCCTCGGTGACCACCGCCGCGCCGTGGCGGGTGATGAGGTGGTCGATGCCGTGGTTGATCTCCGGGTCCACATGGTAGGGGCGTCCGGCCAGCACGATGATCCGCCTGCCCTGACGGCGGGCCTCATCTATAATCTCGCTGCCCTTGACCCGGATCTGTGCCATGTGGGCTTCATACTCGGCGTAGGCGGCGTTGGCAGCCTCCTGCACTTCCTTCTCGGAGATGCCGCCGAAATACTTGGGCAGCACGTCCTTCGCCATCTTGTGGACGAAATCCTTCGGACGGTGGATGCCGACGTAGTCGTAGATGAACTTCTGGCCTTCCAGCTCGGGGCAGTTGCCGGCGAGGACTTCGGGATAGTAGGCCACGACGGGGCAGTTGTAGTGGTTGTCGCCCAGACCCTCGTCGATGTTGTAGGTCAGGCAGGGGTAGAAGATGGCGTCCAGATGCATCTGGGTCAGGGCCTTGATGTGGCCATGGCTGAGCTTGGCCGGGAAGCAGGCGGTGTCGCTGGGGATGGTAGCCTGACCGGCCAGATAGAGGCCGCGGCTGGACACCGGGCTGGTGTGGACGGCAAAGCCCAGCTTGGTCCAGAAGGCATGCCAGAACGGCAGCAGCTCGTACATATTCAGGCAGAGCGGGATGCCGATGGAGCCGCGCTTTCCGGCCACGGGCTTATAGCTGGCCAGAAGCTGCTGCTTGTAGGCGTAGAGGTTGAGGCTGTTGTCCTCGCTCTTGCCGGTGACGGGCTTGTCGCAGCGGTTGCCGGAAATGAACTTGCGGCCATCGGCGAAGGTGTTGATGGTGAGCTGGCAGTGGTTGCCGCAGCCGCCGCACTTGACGCTGACGACTTTCTGGTCGAAGCGCTCCAGCTCTTCCTCGCTCATCATGGCGGAGGTGGTCTGGCCGTTCTTGCGGCACTGGCGCAGGCCAAAGAGGGCCGCACCGTAAGCGCCCATCAGACCGGCGATGTCGGGGCGGATGACCTCGACGCCCATCTCCTTCTCGAAGGCGCGGAGGACGGCCTCATTGTAGAAGGTACCGCCCTGCACGACGATCTTCCGGCCCAGCTCTTCGGGGCTGGACGCACGGATGACCTTGTACAGCGCGTTCTTGACGACGCTGATGGACAGGCCCGCCGAGATATTCTCGATGGACGCGCCGTCCTTCTGGGCCTGCTTGACCGAGCTGTTCATGAAGACGGTGCAGCGGCTGCCCAGGTCCACGGGGCGGTCGGCGAAGAGGCCGAGGGCCGCGAACTCCTTGACGTCGTAGCCCAGTGCCTGCGCGAAGGTCTGCAAAAAGCTGCCGCAGCCGGAAGAGCAGGCTTCGTTCAGGAAGATGTTGCTGATGGCACCATCCTCGATCTTGAAGCACTTCATGTCCTGACCGCCGATGTCGATGATGAAGTCCACGTCCGGCATGAAGTATTTTGCTGCCGTGAAGTGGGCCACGGTCTCCACGAGGCCGAAGTCGCAGCGGAAGGCGTTCTTGACCAGCTCTTCGCCGTAGCCGGTGGTGGTCACGCTGGCCACCTTGAGGCCGGGGTGCTCTTTATAGAGTTTCAGCAGCTGCTGCCGGATAAGGGGCAGCGGGTTGCCGAGGTTCGGCTGATAGTTGGTGTAGAGGATCTGGCTCTTCTCGTCCACCACCACCAGCTTGACGGTGGTGGAGCCGGAGTCGATGCCGATATGCACCGGGCCGCACTGGGCGCCGAACGCCACCTGCGGCACGCTGTGGGACATATGGCGGGCATGGAATACCTCGTACTCTTCCTTGCTGGCGAAAAGGGGCGGCTCGCTGGCGTAGGTGGCCGTGGCGGCGTACTCATCCAGCGCAGCGGCCACGTCCGAGAGGACGAACTCCTTGTCGGCGTAGAGGGCAGCGCCCAGCGCGACGTAGAGCAGGCTGTTCTCGGGGCAGGTGCCGGTGACGCCCAGTGCCTCGTCGAAGCTCTTGCGCAGCACGGTGCTGAAGGTCAGCGGACCGCCCAGATAGAGGATATTGCCCTGAATGGGGCGTCCCTGTGCCAGACCGGCGATGGTCTGGTTGACCACGGCCTTGTAGATACTGGCCGCGATGTCCTCGGTCTTTGCGCCCTGATTGATGAGGGGCTGCACGTCGCTCTTGGCGAAAACGCCGCAGCGGGATGCGATGGTGTATGTACGGGTGGCCTGTTCGGCCGCCTTGTTCATCTCATCGGCACCCATCTTGAGCAACGTCGCCATCTGGTCGATGAAAGCGCCCGTGCCGCCGGCGCAGCTGCCGTTCATGCGGACTTCGGTGCCGTTGGTCAGGAACAGGATCTTTGCATCCTCACCGCCCAGCTCGATGACGCAGTCCGTCGCAGGGACGAACTTTTTGACCGCCACGCGGGTGGAGAACACCTCCTGCACGAAAGGCACGCCGCAGCTGTCGGCCAGGCCCATGCCGGCGGAGCCGGAGATGCTGAGCAGCGCTTTCCGGCCATGCAGCTGCTCTGCGTCGATGCGGCGCAGCAGCTCCTGCGCCTTTTCCAGAATGTGGCTGTAGTGGCGCTCATACGTCGAATATAAAAGGGTATCGTTTTCATCCAGCACCACGCATTTGATGGTAGTGCTGCCGATGTCAAGACCTACTCTCACAGTTGTTTTTCCTCCTGAAGGACAATGCACTCTCCCTCTGCACACAGGGCTCTCCGGCCCGGGCAGAAGTTGTTTGCTAACGAATCAAATTTCAGACTCGCATACATGGGTATTATAAACCAAATCTGGCTGACAATCAATCATTCGGGATTATTTTACACCTTAAAAACAGTAAAATCACCTTTCAAAGTTAAACATTTTGTTAATTTCGCAAACTTTTCTGTGAATTTCGGGCTGTTTCTACTAAGATTCTTTACCGTCTGTCAATTTTTCCGCTCTCTTCCCTGTCCCGCACACAAAGCAAAGGCATCTGCGCTGCGCCGTCCCGGCCGCATTGCAGATGCCTTTTTGTCTCGTTCAATATCTCCGCAGCAGAAGGATCTCCTGTGCCGCCCGGCTTGCGAACCGCGCTGCGCGGATGTCGTTCTCCTCGTCGGAGTGGAGTTCCATTTCCGGCGGGATGTCCTCGCAGGAGGCCAGCGGGAACACCACCTGCGCCCGGGTGCCGCCGCCCGGCCGGGCCGTCAGCGTCAGCTTCCAGCCTGCGCGGCGGCAGATAAGCTTGCAGATGCGGAGGCCCAGCTTTGCGCCGCTGAGGAAGCGGCGGTTGTTCTCGATGGGGTCTTCCTCCATCAGGCCGCAGCCGTTGTCTTCTACCCGGAGCGCGACGCCCGTCTTTTTCTGTTTCAGGCTCACCCACACCCTGCCGCCTGCATCGCAGGCCCGCAGCGCGTTGGAGATGAGGTGGAGCAGCAGCTGTTCGGCCTCATCGGGGACGCCCATGACGGCGCAGTGCTCGATGCCCCCGCTCTCCGCCGTGAGCGTTATTTCCAGCGACCGCTGGATGTCCGGGGCCAGACGGCCCGCTTTTTCCAACAGACCGCACAGGTCCAGAGGCTGCAGCTCGCTCAGCTCTTCATTTTCCAGCTGATAAAGTGTTATGGCATTGCGTACCGTGCGGTCCAGCCGGGCAGACTCTATCTGGATGTCTGAAAGTGCCTGCCGGGTGGGCAGGTCGGCCGACGCCAGCAGATGCATCTGCAGATACTCCCGGTTCTGGTCGATGATGCCAAGGGCATGGAAGCACACATCCCCAAACTCCTCCTGAGGGGAGGCTCCTGCTCCATCGTTTCGCCTGCGCATTCTGCTCTACCTCCGCGTCGTGTGGTCAGCACCTCACTGCTGACTCAGTCTACTTTCCAGCGCATAAAGCAGGCGGCCGATGGTCACCTTCCTGCGCTCTAAGCCATACTCTTTTCGAAAATCCCGCCATGTCTGGGTACCGGTCTCGTCCAGCGTCTCCAGCAGCCGCCGGAGGGCGCTGTCCACAGCCGCCACGGTGAGACCGTATTCCTCCGCCACCGGCCCTAATATCTCCTTGCGGATGGCCAGACGGTGGTCGGAGCCCATCATCACCCGAAGCGCACCGGTCAGGTAGCGCTTGTTGGCGTCGCAGGTGCTCACGCCCCAGCTGCGATAGATGCGCTCGCAGCGCTTTTCCAGGCTCTCCGCCGGGCGGTGGGCCGGGGCGCGCAGCTCCTGCAGCATATCTTCCAGTGTGGCCTGACGGATGAGGTAGCATGCATCCTCCTGACTCAGGCTCTCCACAGCCGACTTCTCGTTGCGTCCGTCGTCCCGCAGAAGCACCAGAGGCTTGCGGGCAAGGCCGCGTATCCTGGGCAGAAACTGGATGCTGTCCATGTCCTCCAGTCTGCCGCCCAGCACCAGAACGTCCACATCGCCCTGCTCGAGCCGTTCCAGCAGCGTCCGGCTGCTGCGGTAGCCCGTGCAGCGGATGGCCGGGTTGCGCTCCTCGAGATAGCGTGTCCATACCCGCATCTCTCTGGGGTCATAGCTGGCCAGCGCTACGCGCCATATGACGTCCTGTTCCTCATAGCTCACACGACGCGCCTCCCTTCCTGCAGGTGTTCTGCCTGCTTCGCCTGCGGATACCAGCAGGAAATAACATCCTGCCACAGCTCCGGCTGGACCGAATTCTCATACAAAAACTGCAGCAGCCGTCCGCACTCCTCTTCCGGGGCCGGGACCCATGTACGGGCTGTGTCTACCGGGTCGTCCGGAGCCTTTGTCCGGCTCACGGTCAGCCAGCAGCCCTGTCCCTCCGTCTCCAGAGAACAGGCAAGGGTATACGCCTCCTGATACGGTTCCAGCGTCGAAAATCTCCTCACCAACGGGATATCCTGTTTCATTCTGCATCCTCCTTGCCCCATCTGTCCGGCCCTTCCACTTATGCCGGACAAGCCACTTTATACGATACTGTATAAAATTGTATGGAGCGTCGAAAGGAGTTGCAACGACAAATTTGCGTCAGTTTTCGTCGAATTTTGGAACACTGAAAATATTAACATGGATACTGTCTCAAGAATACCATCAACCGCTCCAAAAATCAAGACACATCTGCCGCATTCTCCTGATTTGGGACGCTTTTCCGCGCAGGATGCAGCGCTTTTCCATCCTTCGGCAAAAAACACAGAACTTGGCACCCGTTACGACATAAAATGTTCATATTCTTCTGATAAAATCAAGCAGATACTATGTTTCCCTCTCCGTCCACAAATGCCGGGCGGAATAGGCCAGCAGACACTTCCCCGTTCTGCTGCCGGAAAGGCAGGCCAATGCTTCAGCTTATCAATATCGAAAAGAAATACACCACCGGCGATCTGACACAGGCAGCGCTCAACGGGGTCAGCCTCAACCTGCGCGACAGCGAATTTGTCGCCATCCTCGGCCCCAGCGGCTCGGGCAAGACCACGCTGCTCAACATCATCGGCGGCCTCGACCGCTACGACAGCGGCGAGCTCATCATCAACGGCATCTCCACCCGCCGCTACACCGACCGGGACTGGGACTCCTACCGCAACCACACCGTCGGCTTCGTGTTCCAGAGCTATAACCTCATCCCCCACCAGACCGTCCTCGCCAATGTCGAACTGGCCCTGACCATCTCGGGCGTATCGGGCGCTGAGCGCCGCCGCCGTGCCGCCGAGGCGCTGCGGCAGGTGGGCCTCGGGAACCAGCTCCACAAGCGCCCCACCGAGATGTCGGGCGGCCAGATGCAGCGCGTGGCCATCGCCCGCGCCCTCGTCAACAACCCCGACATCCTGCTGGCCGACGAGCCCACCGGCGCACTGGACAGCGAGACGAGCATCCAGGTCATGGAGCTGCTGAAGGATGTGGCAAAAGACCGCCTCGTGGTCATGGTCACGCACAACCCCGAACTGGCGGAGCAGTATGCCAACCGCATCGTCCGTCTGCGGGACGGCGCCATCACCGACGATACCCGCCCCTTCGAGCCGGACGACACAAAGCTTGCCCCTCCCATCCATAAGAACATGGGCCGTTCGTCCATGTCGTGGCTCACCTCGCTGGCCCTGAGCTTCAACAACCTGCGCACCAAAAAGGCCCGCACCCTGCTCACAGCCTTTGCGGGCAGCATCGGCATCATCGGCATCGCCCTCATCATCTCGCTGTCCACCGGCGTCAACGCCTACATCGCCGACATGGAGCGCTCCACCCTGAGCGAATACCCGCTGCAGATCCTGAGCAGCGGCGTGGACATCACGAGCTTTCTGTCCTCGGGCAGCAGCGGCGGCACCACAGCCACCGGCCTGCCCACCGACGAGGACGGCAAAAAGGACACCTCCGGCGGCGTGGAGGGAATGGTCTCGGTCCGCCAGCTCATCACCAAGATGGTGTCGGGCCTGACGTCCAACGACCTCACTTCCTTAAAGAAATATCTCGACAGCGACGAGTCCACCATTGCGGATGACGCCACCTCCATCGAGTATTCCTACAGCGTCTCGCCCCAGATCTACCGGCAGGACGCCGACGGCAGTGTGCATCAGGTCAACCCGGACTCCACCCTCTCGATGCTGGGTCTGGGAAGCTCGGGTTCCGGCTCCACCTCCGTCACCAGCAGCCTGATGAACAGCATGGGCAGCAACACCAGCGTTTTCTATCAGCTGCCCGCCAACAGTGACCTTTATAAGTCCCAGTACGAAGTCAAGGCCGGCCGCTGGCCCGAAAAGCCCACCGAATGTGTCGCCGTGCTGAGCAAATACGGCACTGTGACCGACTACGCCCTCTATTCCATGGGTCTGCGGGACTCCGCCGAGCTGGACAAGATGATACAGCAGTTCGCCCAGAACCAGAACGTCGATGTCCCCAGCGACTTCCGCACCTACAGCTACGACGAGCTGATGGGCCTGAAGTTCAAACTGGTGAACAGCGCCGACACCTACGTCTACGACGACACCTACGGCATCTGGAAGAGCAAGGCCGACGACAAGGACTATATGAAGCAGCTGGTGGAGAACGGCGAGGACATCACCATCGTGGGCATCGTCCAGCCGGACTACACCGCCTCCGCTTCCATGCTCACCTCCGGCATCGCCTACCCCGCCTCCCTGACCGAGAAGGTCATGAAGGACGCTGCCGACAGCGACATCGTGAAGCAGCAGATGGCCGACCCCGCCACCAACGTCCTCACCGGCGAGAGCTTCGGCAAGGCCGAGAGCCTCCGCGACTTCGATTTGACCAGCCTCTTCTCCATCGACACCAACGCCCTCAAGAATGCCTTCTCTTTTGATGCCGGTGCCCTCGACTTCGATTTGAACGGTGCCTTCGACCTCAGCAGCGGCAGTTTCGATTTGAGCAGCCTCATCGACTTCTCGGATTTTTCCCTCGACATCGACGAGCTGCCCGACATCGACCTCAGCGACGCCTTTGCAGAGCTGGACCTCTCCGTCTCGCCGGAGGCTCTGCAGGAGCTCGTGCAAAAGATCTTCAAGGACTATAAAAAGTATATCATCGGCAACGGCATCCTCAACTTCAAGAAGTGGAGCTTCTCTGCCTACCTCAAGACCGAGCGGTTCCAGAAGCTGATGGCCGAGTCCATGAAAGACCTCGTTGACCCGGACAAGCTGCAGGGGCAGCTCTCGAGCGCTCTGCAGACCACCATCCAGACCGTGATGGAGACCTACTCCGACCAAATCACAGAGGTGCTGAAAAGCCAGCTGGACGCTGCCATCCAGAAGGGCATCGTCACCTTCCAGGATCAGATACAGTCCCAGCTCAAGACGGCCATCCAGCAGAACATCGGCAAGCTGAGCAGCCAGATGGAGAGCGCCATCAAGATCGACGCGTCGGCTTTCCAGAAGGCCATCCAGCTCAACATGACCGCCTCCGAGCTGACCGAGCTGATGCGCTCCACCCTCCGCTCCTCTTCCGCCACCTATGAAGCCAACCTGACGGCCTTCGGCTACGCGGACGAGGCCGCCCCCAGCCAGATCAAGATCTATCCGAAGGACTTCGCCAGCAAGGCCATCATCCTGGAAAAGCTGGATGCCTACAACGCCGGGATGTCTGCAAAGGGTGAAGACGAAAAAATGGTGCAGTACACCGACCTCGTGGGTACCCTGATGACCAGCGTGACCGAGATCGTGGACATGATCAGCAGCATGATGGTGGCCTTCGTCTCCATCTCGCTGGTCGTCTCCTCCATCATGATCGGCGTCATCACCTATATCAGCGTCCTCGAGCGCCGGAAGGAGATCGGCATCCTGCGCGCCATCGGCGCTTCCAAGCGGAACGTCTCCGAGGTGTTCAACGCAGAGACCTTCATCATCGGCCTCTGCTCGGGCGTCATGGGCATCGTCCTCAGCGAGATACTGCTCATCCCCGGAAACATCATCATCCAGAAAGTCTCCGGCACTTCGACCCTCGTTGCCTCCCTGCCCGTGGATGCAGCCCTCTTCCTCGTGGCACTGGCTACCCTGCTCACCATTCTGGCCGGCATCATCCCGGCCCGCGGCGCAGCCAAGTGCAACCCCGTCAAAGCCCTGCGCGCCGAGTAAACCCCAGAGATCTCATTCCCGGTATCCTTTCCGCTCCGGCGGCAGGGATACCGGGATTTTTTCGGCTTATTTTTGCTCCGGCCCGTCGGTTCAGCTTGTATCCATCCCGCGTGAGAACGCGCTTTTTTGCTCTAAAAGTTACAAAAGAGTACGGTCGTCCCGGGAGGTTCTGATGTGTACCGGGAATTACCGGAAATCAATTTGCTTTTCGCTCTGCGGGCAAATCAACCTGCACAAAGGAGGGTCGATTTGTTATGCAATTCTGCCAAAAGTGTTTCAGGGTTATTGATTTATTCCACAAATTATGCCATACTATAGTCACTGAAACCGTTCCCGACATCGTTCCCGCACGATTTCAGTAAAAACCAGAACTTCGACCGAAAGAGAGGTGCTTCCCGGAATGCCGAACATGACCATCAAAGACATTGCCCGTCTGAGCGGCTGTTCCGTCAGCACCATCTCCCGCGTCATCAATGACCGGCCGGATGTGCGTCCCGAAACGAAAGAAAAGGTGCTTCAGATGATGCGGGAGTCGGGCTTCGTGCCGAACACCAACGCCCGGCAGCTGAAGATCCAGCAGTCCCGCAGCCTCGTCTTTGTGGTCAAAGGTACCCGGAACCTCTTCTTCTCGGACTTCCTCGTTCAGCTGCAGCGGGCCGCGACCCTCTACGGGTACAGCGGCATCGTCTCCTACCTGGACGAGAATGCCAACGAGATAGACGCCGCCCAAAAGATCCTGCGGGAGATAAAGCCCAAAGGCATGATATTCCTCGGCGGCAGCGTGGCGAACTTCCAGCAGGGCTTTGCGAACATCACCGTCCCCGCGGTGCTGACGACGCTGGTCTCCGACGAACTGGATTTCCCGAACCTCTCGATGGTGGGCGTGGATGACCGGGCTGCGGCCCGCACCGCCGTCTCCCACCTCATCGCGCAGGGCCACCGGAAGATCGCAGTTCTCGGCGGTCCGACCACCAGTTACCCCAGTCGGATGCGCCGCCTCGGCGCACAGGATGCCATGGAGGATGCCGGGCTCACCTTCGACGACCGGCTCTACGGCCTGTCCAACTACGATTTCGAGTCTGCCTACCACGCCATGAACAGCCTGCTGGCCCGCCGGGCCGAGTTCACCGCTCTGTTCGCCATGAGCGATGTCATCGCTTTCGGTGCCATCCGGGCGCTGGTGAGCGCCGGGTTCCGGGTGCCGGAAGATATATCGGTCATCGGCTTCGACGGCATCTCGATGTCCCGCTACTGTGTGCCGGTGATGACCACCATCGTCCAGCCCGGCGAGCAGATCGCGCTCCAGAGCATCGAGCTGCTGGTGCGGCAGATCGAGCATGGCGCCCCGGCCCAGAAGATCACCCTCCAGCCTGAGCTGCAGGTCGGTGAGAGCGTAAGGGCCATCTGATTTATTTCGTCTCATTTCCGCTGCCAGGCGGAATGTGTATATCACATGATGAAGAAGGAGAACAATTATGAAAAAAATGATCTCTCGTCGTAATTTCCTGAAGGTCGCCGGCGCTTCTGCTGCCGCCCTCGGTCTGGCTGCCTGCGGTGGTTCCTCCAGCAGCACCGCTGCTTCCACCGCCAGTTCTACCGCAGCTTCTGCCGCTCCCGCAGCTGCCGGCAAGGTCTACTACCTGAACTTCAAGCCCGAGCAGGATCAGGATTGGCAGGAT
>ENA-OZKB01000342-OZKB01000342.1-human-gut-metagenome-genome-assembly--contig:-NODE-342-length-27920-cov-6.108128_pt1 | contig 27920 bp, 30 predicted proteins | sample MGYA00244821_ERZ653753 | MGnify/ENA primary metagenome ERZ653753 (study PRJEB26926, sample SAMN06165256) | human gut metagenome | biome: ENVO:00009003; feature: ENVO:2100002; material: ENVO:00002003...
TCTACACCTATTAAGTCGTCGGCAGCGTCAGATGTGTATAAGAGACAGGCACAGATTATTTTAAATTTTTTAGTCCGAACAGTTTTGGGAGCCATCCTGATTCTTCTGGTCAATGACATTTTGCAAAAGCAAGGCTTCGATATATATGTCGGTTTAAATCCGGTTACCCTTTTGACATCCGGAACCCTTGGATTTCCTGGGGTTGCGCTGCTTTATGGAATTGAGGCGACAAAGTTTTTGTAGGAAACTGCCAAAGTTCGACTTTTTTCACAATTGCTATAGACAAGCGAAAATGCGGTTGCTATAATGCGACTTACAACAAAGCGAGGTGATGAATTGGGGCGATTACAAATCTGACACTGCTGACATTTTTATCGATTGCAGTGGTAACAGATGTGCAATGCATGAAGATCAGTAACCGGCTGATCGTGTGTGGATTAATATGGGGACTGGTACTCAAAATTTGGGGAAATGGGTACGTTGGTATTCTGTATTTTATTCTTAATATTACAATTCCGGTGGTTCTTTTATTTCTTTTATTTCAGATGCATGCTCTTGGAGCAGGCGACATCAAATTATTTTCCTTAGTAGGTAGTTTTTTGACAACAAAGCAGTTATTTCTGGTAATGTTTGATTCCTTTCTTTTTGCAGCAGTGCTTGGCATGGGAAAAGTAGTGCAGCTTTATCTTTCACAGGGAGGGAAAAAGGAAAGATTCACAAAAATTCATTTTTCCATCGAAATCCTGCTGGCAGTTGTGTATGTAACAGGGAGGTGTGTAGTTGCAAAAAATTAAAATTGCCCTTTGTGATAAGGACAAGTTTTATTGTGAGCGCTTTGCGGCTTATATGATGAATCATAAAGCGCAGGAAATTGAGTTGAATATTTATTCCACGATCGAGCAGTTTACCGGAGATGAGAAAATGGGAAACTTTGATCTGGTGATTGCAGGGAGTGGATTTGAGGAGTTTTCTTCGGACGTAAATATCATGTATCTGTCTGATCTGTGTGGAAATCAGGCGGCGGAGGAGGCAATGTGGGAAAAAGATACGATACCGCAGAAGAAAATTGTTACGAAATATCAGCCGATGGAACAGTTGCTGCATGAAATTTATGTGCAGGCAGGGATGACCAAAAGGGAACCTGTGGGAGTGCAGGTTGCGACACATGGGAAGGTGATCGGGGTAGTTTCTCCGGAATGTCATGAGATGCAGGAACTGTTTTCGGTGATGCATGCGGTAAATCTTGGCAGAGAGCAGAAAGTACTGTATTTCAATTTCCTTGAGTTTTCGGGCTTTCGGAAATTATTCGGACAAACAGGGAATTTTGATTTTACAGACGTAGTTTTAAAACTCCGCAGTGGGGAACTGACGACAGAGTATTTTTGGAACTGTGTCTATGAAATGTCCGGAATATCTGTGATTTTGCCTTTTGAAAATCCGGAAAATATCAGGCAGATTGGCAGACAGGAGTGGGAACAATTTATTGATTTTATGGAACAAAATACGGACTTTGAGGTGCTTGTCGTAGATTTTGGCGTGAGTATGCCGGAACTGGCAGATTGCATGAGCCGCTGTGATGAACTGCTTCTGATTGGCAGGGAAGGTTATTTTTACGAGTGCAGGGACAAGCATTTTTATGAGTGGCTGGAAAAGACAGGACATCAGGCAGTGGCAGAAAAAATTCACAAAGTCAATGTGCCATATACGGCTAAAAATATTCATGGCGGTGGAAATGTCATCGAGCAGTTACAGTGGAGTGAATTTGGTGATTTTGTCAGAAGATGGAAGGAGATCATGGATGAGTAGCAAATGTTTGGAGTGCGTATTGTGAGGAAAAGGAGAGTTTGGGAGGAATTATGCAGACATCGGATGAAGAAATTCAAAAGCTGAGGGAACATATTCTCGGGGAAATTGACCTCACCAGAGAGATGAGTGATACCGAAATCCGGGCAATTGTCTCAGAAAAATGCAGTATTTACGGAAAACAAAAATTTTTAAAACTGTCAGAGCAGGAAGCGTTAGAACAGTATCTGTTCCATTCGCTCCGCAAGCTGGATGTGTTGCAGGAATTACTGGATGATCCGGAAATCACAGAGATTATGGTAAATGGGGCAGAGCATATTTTTTACGAAAAAAGAGGGCAGCTGTTTGAGTCAGATAAGCATTTTACTTCCAAAGAGAAATTAAATGATGTCATTCAGCAGATGGCAGGAAGTAATAACCGTATGGTGAATGAGGCATCGCCGATCGTGGATACGCGCCTTGCAAATGGTTCAAGGGTAAATATTGTGTTACAGCCGATCGCAATTGACGGTTCGGCTATCTCAATCCGTAAATTTCCGGAGCAGCCGTTTGTGATGGAAGATCTGATCCGATTTGGAGCAATCACAGAGGAGGCAGCAGAGTTTTTAAAAGTGCTTGTGCTTTCCGGGTATAACATTTTTGTTTCCGGTGGGACAGGTTCCGGAAAAACAACATTTTTAAATGCATTGTCACAGTTTATCCCAAGGGAGGAACGAATTATCACAATTGAGGATTCGGCAGAACTGCAATTGATCGACAAACCCAATTTGGTGCGGTTGGAAACAAGGAATGCCAATACCGAAGGGGTTCTGCCGATCACGATACGCGACCTGATCAAAACGGCACTTCGCATGAGACCAAACCGGGTGATTGTGGGAGAGTGTCGTGGAGCGGAGGCACTGGATGTGCTGCAGGCGATGAATACAGGGCATGATGGAAGTTTGTCCACCGGACATGCCAATTCCTGCAAAGATATGTTAAGCCGATTGGAAACGATGGTTTTAATGGGGATGGAACTGCCGCTTCCAGCGATTCGAAGCCAGATTGCGTCCGGCATTGATATTCTGATTCATCTTGGACGTATGCGGGATAAGAGCCGAAAGGTACTTTCAATTACAGAAATTGCAGGATACGAGGAAAATAACATCATTTTGAATGACATATACCGCTTTGAAGAAGAAAAAGCGGAAGAAAATACAATACATGAAAATACAGTACATAGAGCAATGGAAAAAGTCGGTGATCTGATACACACAGAGAAAATGATAAGGGCAGGGTATTGTCTGGATGGATTATAGTACATATTTTTTGAGCAAAAAAGAAATGATGGTTTGCATTGGAAAAGGAATTCTGGCGGGAATGCTTGCGGCGTGGATTTTATATCAGTCTGTATATGGCATGGTCACTGTTTTTATTTTCATTCCACTGTGTATTCAAAGAGAGAAAAAGAAACGGCGGGAACAGCAAAAAGAGACACTTCTTTTGCAGTTCCGCGATGCAATGCAGAGTGTTGCGGCAGCACTTCAGGCGGGATATTCCATGGAGAATGCATGGCGGGAGAGCGAGAAGGAGATGACGGAGCTATATGGACAGGATGGGATATTTGTCGGAGAACTGCATCAGATCAATCAGGCGGTTGGAATGAACCAGCCAATTGAAAAACTGCTATATGAATTTGCGCTTCGCAGCGATTGTGAAGATATTCAGAATTTTTCCGATGTTTTTTTGTTCGCGAAACGCAGTGGCGGTGATTTTCACAAAATTATAGCAACAACCATTGAACATATCAGCGATAAGATCGAGGTGGAAAGAGAGGTTCAGACAGTAATTTCTGCAAAGAAGATGGAACAGAAGATTATGAATGTAATTCCTGTTTTCATTATTTTATATCTGAATCTGACATCAGGAGAATTTTTGGCACCATTGTATGGAAATATTTTTGGAATTAGTGTTATGACAGGCGCGTTGGGTGCGTATCTTGCTGCAATAAAAATTTCCGCAAAAATGACAGCTATTAAGGTCTGACAGATATGTGGGTGGAGTGTTAAGTGTATTCTGAAGAGTTGAGTGAAATCTGGGAAGGAATATATGAAGAATAGAAAAAGTGAAAAGCAGGGACAGAGCCTTTATCGAAAAATGGGGAAGGTCTTTGCGTTATTTGCTGTGTTGGCGGGGGCAGCGCTGATACAGGAATCTATGAATCCGGTGTTAAAGCAGGGAAATGTATTGGAGCGGCAGGCATATGGAGATGGCAACTACGATGCAGAACTTATCTGGGAAATTCCAGAGAAGGAACTGGAACAGGAACTGTCAGTGCACGTGGCAGAGCAGGGGCTGACGAAGGAAGAACAGCAGGCATTGCTTGCGGCGGCAGAGCAGGAGATTGCAGAGACTTTTCCTGGAGAAAATGAATCTGTAGATGAGATCCGAAAGGATGTCTGCATCCAGTCACAGTATCAGGACGGACAGGTGACGGCAGATTGGAGTTTTGATTCTTATCAGTATGTCGATCTGGAAGGGCATGTAATGAATGACAGTTTAGAGGAAGAGGAAATATTGGTGAAGGCTGTCGTGGAATTAGGCTGTGACAGTCAGACGTTGGAGTATCAGTTTTTCTTTCAAATTTGTCCAAAGATATATTCAGAGAAAGAAAAAATCAACAATAAATTAAAACAGGAATTAATAAAAAAGAACGAAAAAGCCAATGATTCTACGCTGATTTTGCCGGAATCCATAGATGACCAGACAATTATATGGAAGGAAAAAAGTGAGAGAATGCCTTTAAAATTGCTGTTTCTTGGGATGATTGCAGCGGGCTGTGTCCCATTGGTCGAGAAATCCAGAAAGCAGGAGGAGGAAAAACGGCGAAAAGAAAAATTGCAGTCTGAGTATCCGGAGCTGGTGAGCAAGCTGACAATCCTTCTTGGGGCTGGAATGACATTATTTAGCGCATGGAACAAAATTGCAACGAATTACAGCAATAAGCGGAAAAATAATACGATACCGATACATCCGTTATATGAGGAGATGCTTATCACATGTCATGAGATTGAGAGCGGAGTTGGAGAGGCACGGGCTTATGAACGCTTTGGAGAGCGATGTGGATTGCATCGTTACCGGAAATTTTGCAGTTTGCTTGTCCAGAATCTTCGAAAAGGAACGAGGGGACTGGTGCAGCTATTAGAACAGGAAGTTTCAGATGCCTTTGAAGAACGCAAAAATCTGGCAAAGAAAAGCGGGGAGGAGGCAGGGACAAAAATGCTGTTTCCAATGATGATGATGTTTGGAATTATCATTGTTATTATTATGGTTCCCGCGTTTCTTTCGTTACAGTAAGTAATTGTTTCTCAAAATGATTATCAGAGAATTGTTGGATCTGTAAAATGCAGGGCGGACAATGAAAGGTAGATGTAAGCAGTTTTTTAATTTTTAAAAATAGGAAAGCGAGGAAAAAGAATATGAAAGATCAAATGGTAAGAGTGGCAAAAGAATTTGCAGCAGATGAGAGTGGAGTGGGAGTTGTGGAAATGATATTGATACTTGTGGTTTTAATAGGGCTTGTAATCATCTTTAAAAAGCAGCTCACAAATCTGGTGAACAGTATTTTCGAAACCATTAACAGCAAGGCGGGAAGTATCTAGTGAAAAAGGGAAGTATTACGGTATTTTCAGCGCTATGTATGAGTTTTGTGTTTTCAGCCCTTTTTGTATTACTTGAGGCAGCAAGATTTTATGGGCTGTCTCAATATGCGGACTGGAAGGGAAGGCAGGGTGTGGAATGTGTGGCTGCAGAATATCAGCCTTATTTATGGGAAGAGTTTCATCTGCTCATGCTGGATGGTGGCTATAGTACAGATTTTTTTGAAATCGGCAATGTGACAGGGAGAATGAAAGAGAAACTGGATGAAAATTTGAATCAGAAGAATTTTGGATGGCAGTTTCCGGATATGAATCTGTTTCAGATGGAGACCAGCCACATTTATGAGCCAAAATATTTGCTTGTCACAGATGCTGATGGCGAAGTGCTTCTCGATATGATCTCTGCATATATGAAGAAAAATCTGCCCAGAGAGGCAGCAGAAGAGATTCGTCAGAGATATATTAACCAGAATGACATGAAAAATAATACGACAAATGTCGAAGAAACCATTGATCAGGCGAAAGAGAGCATTGAGAGTGCAAGGGCAGAGAAGGAAAAGACAGAGAAAGCAAAGACAGACAATGGAAAAGCAGAAAATGGCAGGCAGGAAAATGAATCTATTGTGAATAGGACAAATGAAAAAGATACACAGCCTCTGGAAGAAAATCCGTTGGATGTTGTGAATGAAATCAGAAAATCGATGAGTCTTTCTACACTTGGACTGGTTGTGGAAAACGCCGGCGAAATCTCTACGAAACGCATGAATCTTGCAGAGGCGATTGAAAAAAGAACCTGCAGTGAAGGAAATATAAATTACGAAGCAGAAAGTGACTGGTATCGGAAAATTCTTGTGCTGGAATATGCGGAATCAAATTTTTCCAACTACTGCAGCCCGAAAGAAAACCATGCATATTCCTATGAGTTGGAATATTTAATTGGAGGACATGAAGAAGAACGAAAGAATTTAGAAGAGGTAGTCAACAGACTGCTATTGTATCGCTGTGCTTCGAATGTCACATATTTACTGTCGGACAGAGAAAAAATGTTACAGTCCGAGACAATCGCTGCTGCATTAGCTGGCTTTACCGGAAATCCGGCAATCATTAAGACGGTACAGATCGCGGTTGTCGGTGCATGGGCATATATCGAAAGTATCCAGGATATCAGGGCATTGCTCATGGGAGGAAAAATTGCGCTGGTGAAGTCAAAAGAGCAGTGGACGACAGATTTGGCGCATCTATTACAGTCGTTTCAAAGCCAGACAAGGGCAAAAGAATGCAGCAATGGTCTAAAATATCAGGATTATTTAAAGCAGATTTTATTTTTTGCAAAGGATGGAACATTATCCTGCCGCATGCTCAATGTAATGGAGCAGGACTTGATTCAGAATGAGGAATATAAAGATTGCAGAATGGATCATATGATCGTTTGTTTCAGGTGTGAGGTGGAATTTGCGGCAGAACCTCTTTTTTCCAGGTTGTCTTTTATAAATAGTGAAAAATTAAAACAATATTCCTTCCGAAGAGAAAATCAGATCAATTACATTCCATAAGAAAGGCAGGTGTGTCCGGGTGTCTCTTATCTTCTCCAAAACTATAAAAAATGAACAAAAATCTCTCCCTGAAAGATGTTCTTTTAGGAAAGGTCCGGCTTGGACCAATGCACCCAAAGAGACACCCGGATGCACCTGTCCGTCCGGTTCTATGACATTGGAGGCAGCAGTTGTGGTGCCGATACTTGCCTGTCTGTTTACATTTGTGTTGTTTTTCTTTCGTGTTATGCAGGTGCAGCTCTGCGTGCAGGATGCATTAGAAGATACGGGACGCACGCTGTCTGTCTATGCAGCCGTAAAGGACAGTCAGGATGAGAAGTATGCGGTACTTGCAAAAAGTATGTTTATTGCAAAGGCGCGCGAAGATGATAATATCCGAAAATTTGTGACGGGAAATGTTTTCGGAATTACATTTTCAGAATCGTCTTTTGAGGGAAATGATATTTGTCTCAGAGTCCATTATCAGATGAAATTTCCAGTTAGTCTGCTTGGGAAAAAGTCATTCTGGCTCTCGCAGCAGACAATTTATCGAAAGTGGACAGGATGGAAAGACGAACTTGGCATCCAGGATGGTGACAGATGGGTATATATTGCAGAACAGGGAACCGTGTATCATAAGACTTCGGGCTGTACGTATCTGAATTTGTCAATTCAGTCGGTAGAAGATGTGCAAATAGCGGAATATCGGAATGAAAACGGAGAGAAATACCACAAATGCGAGCTTTGCGCGGATAAAATTAACAAATTTGAAAGGGTATATATCACAAATTACGGAAATAAATATCACACAGATTTAAACTGCAGCGGTATTAAAAGAACCATTGAGATGGTACGCTTATCTGATGTGGAGGGAAAGGGGGCGTGTTCAAAATGCTGGAAGGAATAAGGATGATTGTTTTATTGGTCAGTTTGTTTTTCTGTGCATGGATCGATTGGAAAACAGAGCGGGTGAGTGTGCCGCTACTTCTGCTGGGAGGAATGGCAGCCGTATTATTGCATTTGTTTGCACAGGAAGAATCCGTTTTTTATTTAATGACGGGAATGTCTGTTGGTATCGCATTATTACTTTACAGTCTGGTTACACATGAAAGTATCGGATATGGAGATGGATGTTTATTTGTGATGACAGGTTTATTTCTTGGAATTTGGGAGAACCTTGTGCTGCTTTTGCTGGCATCTGTTTTAGCGGGAATCGGCTCGGCAGTGTTGCTTTTTTTTAGAAAAAAGAAGAAAAAGGAAAGAATACCGTTTGTACCATTTGTATTTACGGCGTATGTTTTATTGTTACTTTGATGGAAGGAGCGGGTTATGCGGGGAAGTTTTTCAATAGAGGCATCATTGATCGTGCCACTTGTGCTTGCGGTCATGGTACTTGCGCTGAGAACCGGAATCGATTGCTATGAAGAGACAAAGGCGCAAGTGGCAAAACTGGGAACAAGAGTATCATTTGATATTGTGGATACGATGTATCTGCTGGATGAGATCACAGATATTGGAGATTTATTTCATGGAGATTGAATATAAAAGGGAACTGACAAAAAGTTATATGTGTGTCAAGACGGATCAGGATTTTCTTCCTTTTGAAAAAGAAATATTAACAAGAAGCAGCATATTAGGGATAGTGCCAGTCAATACGATTTTTGCGGATGCTGCTACAGTCTGCTGGTACGATATTACAGGAATGCAGGCATTTGATCATGCGTTGGAAATGGAAATGATGGACAGTCAGATGCTGACACAGTTTCTCGTAAGCTTATGTGGAACGCTTGAACGGTTAGAAGGTTTTCTGTTAGATCCAGGTCATCTCTGGTTTTCCCAGGAAAGTATTTTTAAAAACAACCGGGATGGAAGTTTCTGGTTCTGCTATTGCCCGGAAGGGAAGGAGAATATTACAGAGGGATTTCAAAAACTCATGGAATATCTTCTCACAAAAATCGATCATAAAGATCAGCGGGCGGTAAAAATGGCATACCATATTTATGATCAGGTTATAAAGGAAGGCTATAGTCTGATCGCAATCCGGGAAAGTCTTACTTATGATCGTGTGGATATAGAACCTGTGCCGGACAGAATACTGGAAAATAGCAGAGTAGAGCTTGAGCAGACTTCAGATCAGACGGAAAAAGAAAAAAACGTTCACAAAGCAGATAAAGCAGATGGTAAAGCAAAAGTGATTTTTCAAAAGGCAATAGAACATTTTTTCCCGGATCTTGCAAAAATCAAAGAATACAGGCAGGAACTGGCAAAGAAAAAAGAGAAAAAGAATGAAATCCAGCCCATTGTTTTTGAGCCGGAAGAAGAGGAGGTAAAAATGGGACGCCCGACAGTTCTTTTGGCGGATCAGAGAAAAACAATCCGGGGAGTTCTGAGATATGAAGGAAACAACCAGCTGCCGGATCTGAAAATTGATACGTTTCCATATGTGATCGGAAGCGCTGCTGACTGTCCCGGTCATGTCGACTGCGCTACGATCAGCCGCCATCATGCAAAAATCACGAAAGTAGAAAATGTATACTTTATTGAAGATATGAATTCTGCCAATGGAACAAAGGCAGGAGGGACGCTCTTGGATTACAAGATGAAAGTGAGTTTACAGGCAAACGAGATCCTTGAGTTTGCAGATGAAAAGTTTAGATTTATTTAAGAAAAACATCGGAGAAATATCATTGCTTCTACCTCTGGAAATCTCTATAATATCCATGAAAGGCTATGAAATGGAGTGGACAGCGAATGAGAAACGAATGGATGGAGATATTTTCTCAGGAAGGATATCGTTTTTGTAAAGTAAAACCGGAAGAAACCGGTGTTTTCTATAAATATTATGAGGAAGGGTTTCATCTTGTAATGTTCATTGATGGTACGAATGGATATCTGCCGACGATGGGACAACTGCAAGTGATGCAGGAGCGGGTGCAGGAATTTTTTTATCATCCGGTGGGAAGGTTACAGGACTTCCCGGAAGGATTTCCGGTGTACCATGTGGAACTGCTGACCATTCTGCTCACGAATCAGTCTGAGAATGCAAAACAACTTTGCTCTGAAGAAAAAAATATGTGGATATATGATCAGGACAGAAAACAGCTGATCATATATGAGAATCAGCCGGGAGATTTCTGGGGACTAAAGAATCGAATTGAACACATGGATGTACAGCAGAACAGCCGGGCATCTGCACCGGTAAGTGGAAAACATTCCATCATGCAGCTGCCGTTTGTCACAGGGCTGATCGCACTTGCAAACATTCTTGTATACATTATATTATCTTTTGGCGGAGCAACAGAAGATGCGTTCTATATGGCATCGAGAGGTGCCATGTATCCGGAGTTTCTTACGATCAATCATCAGTGGTGGCGTTTATTGACAGCAATGTTTTTACATTTTGGAGTGACACATCTGATGAATAATATGGTAATTTTCTGTTGTGTCGGATCAAGACTGGAGAAATACATAGGTCATTGGAAAATGGCAGTGGTTTATTTTGCCGCAGGAATTGGCGGAGGACTGCTCTCTTATATCATGATGCTATTGTCGGGAAATTATGCCGTATCCGGTGGTGCTTCCGGCGCAGTATTTGGTGTGATCGGTGGTCTTTTGTGGGTTGTGATATACCATAGAGGAAAGCTGGAGGGAATGACGACAAAGGGAATTCTCATCATGGTCGTATTAAGTCTCTACTTTGGATTTACAAGTACTGGCGTGGATAACTGGTGCCATGTGGGAGGCATGCTCTGTGGATTTTTGGCAACATTGATTTTATATCACGGAAAACGCCAAAAATATTGATTTTGTCTGCAAAACTTAATATACTTAAAAAAGATGTTGCGGATGAATCCATGAATATAAATCCGCAAATACAGAATAATCTGCTTCGCAGATAGAAAGGGCAGATCAATGAAGATAAATATTTATTATGGCGGCAGAGGGTTGTTAGACGATCCAACTCTTTATGTTTTAAATAAAATGGAGGAAGTTTTAAAAGAACTTCGTGTGACTGTAGAGCGCATCAATATCTATGAACATAAAAATGAGATTGCAACACTTCCACAGACTATGAAAGACGCGGATGGAATTATTCTGGCGACGACAGTGGAATGGCTTGGAATTGGCGGATACATGCAGCAGTTTTTGGATGCGTGCTGGCTTTATGGAGACAAGGAAAAGATAAAGGTTACTTATATGCAGCCAATCGTTATGTCAACCACTTACGGAGAACGTGAGGGAGAGATGACGCTTGCCAATGCATGGGAGATTCTTGGCGGACTGCCATGTGCAGGACTTTGCGGTTACGTGGAGGATCTCGTCACGTTTGAAATGAATGAGGATTACACCGTCATCATTGAGAAAAAGGCCGAGAATCTTTATCGCACGATTTCCCAGAAAATCAAAAATCTTCCGACAAGCAATCAGGCAGTAAAGCGGAGCATTTCACGTACGCCACAGTTAGAACTGACTCCACAGGAGAGCGAGCAGTTATCCAAATATGTTTCCGATGACTCTTATGTGAAGAAGCAAAAAGAGGATATCGAAGAACTGGCATCCATGTTTAAGGATATGCTTGGAAAGAATCCGCAGCCACAGGATGCATTTATGAAAGATTTTCAGGGACATTTTACACCTCAGCATGATTTTGCTGCCCGCTATTTATTTATGATTGATGGGATGAAAGAACCACTGTTTATTGCTGTAAAGGATGACAAATTAGAGATTAGTTACGGAAAGCAGGAGAATATCGATGTGATCGCAAAGCTTTCAGATCAGGTTCTTGAGAGTATCGTGGAAGGCAGAATGACATTCCAGAGAGCTTTCATGACAGGTGAGATGACTGCAAAAGGTAATTTTAAGACACTTCGTATGTTAGATACCATGTTTAACTTTGTGTAAGAGGTAAAGTGAGCGTAAAGGTACAGCCGTCACCAGGTCTGGAATCACAGTGAATCGTTCCGTGATGGGATTCCACAATCTGCTTGGTGATGACAAGACCTAAACCGCTGCCACCGTTTTTGGAAGTGATAAAAGGTTCAAAAATACTGTCTGCAAAGGCAGGATCTAACCCTCCGCCATAGTCGGTTACAGCGATAAGGACAACGTCATTTTCGGATGAAACGCGGATGGTTACGGTTCCTGATTTATCCATGGCTTCATAAGCATTTTTCAGTAAATTAATGAGAGCCTGTTTGAGTAGTTGGGGATCAATATCGATTTCGGGAAGATTTTCTTCCGTTATGATGTTGCAGTGAAAATCAAGAGCTGTGAAGGCGGAGATGGAATCATGGATATCTTCCATATAATCATATAAATCAACATGGCGAAGGTTTAAATGATTGCAGAGCCTTGCAGAGGATAACTCTGTGACCATGTTCCGTAATGAGGTGATTTCGGACATAGTTTCTGCCCAATACGCAAAATCAGACACTTCAGGATGTTTCTTTTCAACTAATTGTAAAGAACTGCTGATCAATGTAATAGAATTTTTGATTTCATGGAAAATATTTAGGTAGTCCTCGCTATTTAACAAAATTTCACCCCGGTCTCATTCAGATTTTTACATTAGACAGTCACAGTTTAGCACCAATACAGGGAAACTGCAATCATTAACGAATTACAAAATTCGACAACATAATTTAATATAAGAAAGAAGGATAAAAAAATGAGAGATGAAAATTGTATTTTCTGTAAAATTATTGCAGGAGAAATTCCATCCAACACAATCTATGAGGATGATGAGTTCAAGGTAGTTTTAGATGTCAGCCCGGCGAGCAAGGGACATGCGCTGATTCTGCCAAAGAATCATTATGCAGATCTGTATGAGATCGACGAAAATGTAGCTGCAGATGCCATGAAGCTTGCCAAAAAGCTCGCAATCCATATGACAGACGTATTAAAATGTGACGGATTCAATCTGGTTCAGAACAATCACGAAGTGGCAGGACAGACAGTATTCCATTTCCATATGCACCTGATCCCAAGATACCTCAATGCAAAGAACAATGATATCTTAAACTGGTCTCATGAAACTTTCTCGCCAGAAGAGATGGCAGAGATTCGTGATTCTTTAAAAATGGAATCATAAGCAAAAAAGGCTGTTGCATGATACGAAAATCACAGTTTCACGCAACAGCCTTACTACTTTATTAAAAATAGATCATTTTAGTTCTTTTTAGCGGCGTCATCGATCAGAGAGACAATGGCAGCAATTGAATTCTTACCATTACTTTTTTCCATGGCTTCCACATAACGTTCTTTGTGTGAGAAAACATGGTCAATGGCCTCTAACAGAGCGGTGTTTGTCACTGCTTCTTCCTCAAGCACATAACTGTAACCGGAAGAACGGAATGAAGTTGCATTTAAAATCTGATCTCCACGGCTGGCAGCAGCGGACAGCGGAATTAAAATGTTAGGTTTGTGCAGTGCAAGCAGTTCACAGATGGCATTGGCTCCGGCACGGGAGATGACTAAAGATGCAAGTGCGAACATATCTGCAAGTTCTTTGTTTGCGTATTCGAACTGTGCATAGCCATCGGTATCTTTTAAAGTTTCGTCAAGGTTTCCCTTTCCACATAAATGGATAATGTTATAGCGTTTCAGTAACTCTGGAAGAAGATCACGGATTGCGGTGTTGATCGCACGTGAGCCGGTACTTCCACCAATAATTAAAATAACCGGTTTCTCCGTATTTTCAAAGCGGCAGAGTTTGATCGCATTCGAAGGATTTCCATTTAATAATTCCTGACGGATCGGAGAACCAGTGAGAACTGCTTTTCCCTCAGGAAGATACTTCATTGTCTCAGGAAAATTGCAGCATACTTTTGTAGCACTTGGAATGGCAAGTTTGTTTGCAAGACCAGGCGTAATGTCGGATTCATGGATAATTGCAGGGATTTTACAGTGTTTTGCTGCCAGAACAACAGGAACAGATACAAAGCCCCCCTTGGAAAATACAACGTCCGGTTTTATCTTTTTTAACAGGCGGATTGACTGATAATAGCCTTTGATCACCTTAAATGGATCAGAAAAATTCTTTACATCAAAATATCTTCTCAGTTTTCCGGAAGAGATTCCGTAATAAGGAACTTTTTGTGCTTCAATCAACCCCTTTTCAATTCCCTCATAGGAACCGATATAAGAGATTTCATATCCCTCGCTGCGAAGCGCAGGCATCAGGGCAATATTCGGTGTGACATGTCCGGCTGTACCGCCTCCGGTCATTACGATTTTTTTCATAAGAAGTCCTTTCTGTGCAAAAAAGCATGGATTCTGCACTTCAATTCTTCCATATTTATAATACCCATATGCAAAAAAGTCAAGAAAATGACTTGTGCTTTTCTTGTCGGAACTTGCGATTGATTTTGCAGGCAAGTCCCTTTTCAAAAAATAAAAACATTTTTATAATGTAAATATGAAGTAATAGCAATCATGAAGGACAGTAATTATGAAGCTGCCGAAGAATGGCGGGGATTGAATAATTACGAGAAAGAGGTAATGTACGATGGAAGTGGTGATGCAGATGATGTATTCCTATTCACTTGAGCTTCTTGCAGCAGCAGTTGGGCTGATGCTTTTGCTTGAACTTGTCACATTACGAAAGATAAATAAATGGAAAAGGAAAGAAAAAGAACAATTTTTTGAACTGGAAGAAAAACTGAGCCGTATATCCGAAAAGCAGAACGAGACGGCACGGGAGATCACGCAGCAGGCGCAGGATGATAAAATGGCGCAAAAGTCCAGTGAGAATCCGGAAAAAGAGGCTCCGGAGAAGCTGATCGATGCTGTGCTCACTGAGGTGTTTTCCTGAAAACTTGACAATTTTATATCTGTTTGCTATAATCGCTCCTGTAACAAATCCGTAACAATTGTAACAATTATGAATAAAACACAACAAAGGTGTAATATTATTTAGTAATGAACACTGATGGAGGTTTCTATGAATTTAAAGAAAAGAGCGGCAGGAGCCATTGCAGTTGCCATGTCAGTGGTAGTGATGACCTCGGTCGCACAGGCTGCACCAGCGGATTATAAAACAGGTGTGGCATCACAGGCAACAACGACGGACTTAGCTACAAATGGAATTGCAGGAATCGCAGTATCTATGAGTCAGTATGAGAGCGATGCCTACGAATATATCGGGCTGGCAGATGCGAATGTGGAGCAGATGAATGTTGCACGTGTTACATCCGGTGATGCGGCAGAGCAGGATGCAGAGGGAGGTCTGACTGAAATGTCTGCAGATGTGGCAGATGCGGATACTGCCGTACAGGCAGAGAATGCGGCATCTGGTACAGAGACGGATGTTTCGACAGAAACAGCAGACAGTGAGCAGACAGAGGAAGAAGAACTCTGGCAGAACCGCCTTATGGCAGACGTCAATGACTATTTATATGTCAGAGCTTCCGCAGATGCTGATGCAGAGATCGTAGGAAAATTATACAAAGGTGATGTCGCAGAGATCCAGGAGGAAGGAAGCGGCTGGACACATGTTGCGTCAGGAAATGTGGACGGATATGTGAACAATGATTACTGTGTAACCGGAACAGAGGCGCTTGCCTACGCACAGCAGAATTTTGATACAGAGGCAGAGGTTCTTACCAATGGACTTCGTATCAGAAGCGAAGCGGATGAGAATGCTTCCGTTATCACAGCAGTTTCCGAGGGAACTACTTTGAAAGTTGATTCCGGTGTGGAGACAGATGATAAATGGGTAGCTGTTGTATATGGCGGAACAACCCGTTATGTCAGCGCAGATTATGTCACAACATCCTTAGCTTTGGGCGAGGGTATTACGATTGAAGAAGAACAGGCAGAGCTGGCAAGAATCGCTGAGGAAGAGGCGGCAAAAAAAGCAGCACAGGTCACGGAAGTGACAACGGTACAGAATGCAGCAGTTGAGGCAACTGTGGATGATGTGACACTGCTTGCAGCAATTATTCAGTGTGAGGCTGGAAATGAAGTATATGAGGGACAGCTTGCAGTCGGTGCAGTTGTTATGAACCGTGTCAGATCAGGCGGTTATCCAGGTACCGTGCATGATGTTATTTACCAGAAGAGTCAGTTTCCACCGGCTGGAGCAGGATCAGTTGCAAATGTAGCGGCAAAAGGACCAAAGCAGTCCTGCTTACAGGCAGCACAGGAAGCATTGAACGGAACTGACAATACAGGCGGTGCAACCTGTTTCAGACGTGCAAGTTCAGGTCATGCAGGTGTTGTGATCGGAAATCATGTATTTTATTAAGATAAGTTGAACGGGTTACCGGAACAGGGTACGGGTGAACAGCAGCGTTGAGGGTGTCTTTGGAAGGCATCCTCAATTTTTTATTTGTATTCTGATAGCAAATATAGTAATATGGAACGTAACAGAGACAGATCGTGATCAGAAATGTATGGATGGATTACGAATAGCAGGGTCTCTGAAGTCAAAAACTAAAACAAAACAAGATGACGGAGGGAATGTTATGGGTTTACTTATCGCACTTATTGTGCTCATTCTGGTTGCACTTGCAATCGCAGTTTCATGTATTAAGATCGTGCCACAGGCTAATGCAATTGTTGTAGAACGTCTGGGCGGATATCTTACCACCTGGTCGGTAGGACTTCATTTCAAAGCACCATTTATCGACCGCGTAGCGAAAAAGGTTTTGTTAAAAGAGCAGGTGGTTGATTTCCCACCACAGCCGGTTATTACAAAAGATAACGTAACCATGCAGATCGATACCGTTGTATACTTCCAGATCACAGATCCAAAGCTTTATGCATACGGAGTTGAGAATCCGATCATGGCAATCGAGAATCTGACTGCCACAACACTTCGTAACATCATCGGTGATCTCGAATTAGATGAGACACTGACATCCAGAGAGACGATCAACACCAAGATGAGATCATCTCTTGATGTTGCAACAGATCCTTGGGGAATCAAAGTAAATCGTGTGGAATTAAAGAACATCATTCCACCGGCAGCGATCCAGGATGCAATGGAGAAACAGATGAAGGCAGAACGTGAACGCCGTGAAGCTATTCTTCGTGCGGAAGGTGAGAAAAAATCCACAGTCCTCGTTGCAGAAGGTAAAAAAGAATCTGCAATCCTTGATGCAGAGGCAGAGAAACAGGCAGCTATCCTCCGTGCAGAGGCTCACAAAGAGGCTACCATCCGCGAGGCAGAAGGTCAGGCAGAAGCAATCCTCAAGATCCAGCAGGCAAATGCAGATGGTCTTCGTATGTTAAAAGAAGCAGCACCGGATGCAGGCGTTCTTCAGTTAAAGAGTTTAGAGGCATTTGCAAAGGCAGCCGACGGAAAAGCTACCAAGATTATTATCCCATCCGAGATTCAGGGAATTGCAGGTCTTGCAAAATCTGTTGTTGAGGTCGGAAAAGAGAATTAAGCATGAAAACGAGGCTGCCGCAGGAAAATATTCCGTGGCAGCCCGTTCTATCTTATAAGAAAATGCAGCCGATAAACTTTTATTCGTGGAAAAAGGGATGCATTTCAAAATTCGAACAGAAAAGGACGGTAGAATGATGAACTTAAAAGGACGCAATTTTTTAAAACTCATGGATTACACACCGGAAGAGATCTTATATCTGATCGATCTTGCGGCTGACCTGAAAAAAAAGAAAAAAGAAGGCATCTTACATGACAGCCTGATCGGAAAAAACATTGCATTGATCTTTGAAAAGACAAGCACCCGTACCCGCTGTTCTTTCGAAGTTGCAGCGCATGACCTTGGAATGCATGTGACATATCTTGATCCAAGTGGTTCCCAGATCGGCAAGAAAGAGAGTATTCCGGATACAGCAAGAGTGCTTGGACGTATGTTTGACGGAATCGAGTACCGTGGTTACGGACAGGACATCGTGGAGGAACTTGCAAAATACGCCGGTGTTCCGGTCTGGAATGGTCTGACTAATGAATTCCATCCGACACAGATGTTAGCGGATATGCTGACTATCCGTGAACATCTTGGAACGTTAAAAGGAATTAAATTTGTATACATGGGCGATGCCCGCTATAACATGGGTAATTCCCTGATGGTAACATGTGCAAAACTCGGCATGGACTTTGTGGCATGTACCAATAAAAAATATTTTCCAAATGATGAATTAGTAGCATACTGCAAAAATGTTGCAAAAGAGACCGGGGCATCCATCACCCTGACAGAGGATGTTGCGGAGGCTGCAAAAGATGCAGATGTTATCTACACGGATGTCTGGGTATCCATGGGCGAACCGGACGAAGTCTGGGCAGAGCGCCTGAATGACCTGATGCCATATCAGGTGAACAAAGCAGTGATGGATCAGGCAAAAGAAACGGCAATTTTCATGCACTGCCTGCCGGCATTCCATGACCTGAAGACAAAAATCGGAAAAGAAGTTTACGAGAAATTCGGTTACAGCGAACTCGAAGTGACCGATGAAGTATTCGAGAGTGCGCAGTCCGTTGTTTTTGATGAGGCGGAAAACAGAATGCACACCATCAAAGCTGTCATGCTCGCAACACTGGCTGATTAAAAAGCAGCGCAATCAGGATCATACAGATTTGATTACAAATGTAAAATAATTGCGGTAGAAACGTGGAGTAATACATGAAAACAGAAATACTTACCCTGCTCCGTGAGACAGATGGATATGTCTCCGGGCAGGAATTGTGTGAAAAATTTGGTGTCTCACGGACGGCAGTCTGGAAAGCAATTAATCAGTTAAAAGAAGCCGGTTACGAGATCGAGGCCGTCCAGAACAAAGGCTATCGGCTTGTCTCAGTCCCGGATATTTTAAGTGAGAGTGAACTGCAGAGTGTCCGCAAAACCAGATGGATCGGGGAAAAAATTGCATTTTTTGATGTGGTGGATTCTACTAACACCAGAGCAAAACAGCTTGCAGAAGAGGGGGCGCCGAATGGAACCTATGTCATTGCCGAAAGACAGGATGCAGGAAAAGGACGCCGTGGCAGAGGGTTTGACTCCCCGGCAGGGCAGGGAATCTGGATGACGCTGGTGTTAAAGCCGGAAATCGATCCGAACCATGCTTCCATGATCACATTAGTGACGGCGCTTGCAGTATCTAAGGCGATTACGGATATGACAGGCAGACCGGCCGGTATCAAATGGCCGAACGACATCATCATGAGTGGAAAAAAAGTGTGCGGCATTCTGACAGAAATGAGTGCACAGTTTGATTATGTAAATCATATTGTAGTGGGAATTGGAATCAATGTGCAGAATAAAAGTTTCCCGAAAGACATTGAATCTGTCGCAACCTCACTTTTTATAGAGACAAAGGAACACTATCACAGGGCAGAATTAGTCGAGCGGATCTGGGAAGCCTTTGAACACTACTACGAGATTTTTTTGCAGACAGAGGATCTTTCCGGTCTTGTAAACGAATACAATTCACATCTTGTGAACATGCATCAGCAGGTAAAAGTGCTTGATCCTAAGGAACCGTTTGAGGGTAAAGCCATGGGAATCACGCCAAAAGGAGAACTGATCGTGGATACCTGGGAGAGTAGAAAGCTTGTCTCCACAGGCGAAGTATCCGTAAGAGGAATCTATGGATACGTGTAAATACCAATATTTATAAAACAGGAAAAGAAATATGAGTGAAAATAAGAAAACAAATCAAATACAGCCACCAGAGGAAATTGTGCTCTGTGGTGCGAGTGCGTACAATCAGAAATTCTATATCAATGAGAATTTCAAAAATCTTCCGGATGAGATCAAAAATCAGTTGAAAGTCATGTGTGTGCTTTTTTGTGCAGATATCGGAGGAATCCTTCAGCTTGTTTTTGACGAGGAAGGAAATCTGGAGTTCCGCACCGCATGCAATGAGGACGATCTTTTATACGATGATATCGGAAGCGGACTGAAAATCAAAGAACTCCGCCAGAAAAATGAAGATCTGCTCCGTGGACTGGAATTATATTACAAGGTAATTTTTGATAAATTGGAGGAATAACATGATTATTACAATTGATGTAGGAAACACAAACATAACAGTAGGTGTATTCAATGGAGATGAAATTGTAGCAAGTTTTCGTATGACGACCAAAATGCCGCGTACATCAGATGAGTACGGCATGCTTCTGACAAATCTTTTGGAGCAGAACCGCATTCACTGCGATGAGATTCAGGATGCGATTATTGCATCGGTAGTTCCGAATGTCATGCATTCCTTAGAGGGCGCGGTGATCAAATACTTAAACATCCGTCCAATCGTAATCGAGCCGGGAACAAAAACGGGAATCCGTATCGTCACAGAGAATCCACGTCAGATCGGTGCAGACCGTATCGTGGACGCTGCGGCAGCTTATGAGATTTATGGCGGTCCGGTGCTCGTACTTGATTTCGGTACAGCCACCACTTATGACCTTGTAGATGCAACCGGAGCGTTCGTATCCGGTGTCACAGCCCCAGGAATCCGTATTTCCGCAAAGGCACTCTGGGAGGATGCAGCAAAACTTCCGGAGATTGAGATCAAGAAACCGGACAGCATCCTTGCAAAAGAAACCATCACGAGTATGCAGGCTGGGCTGGTGTATGGACAGATCGGACAGACAGAATACATTGTCCGCCATATGAAAGAGGAAGCAAATTTAGGTGAGATCAAAGTGGTTGCCACCGGTGGACTTGGACGTATTATTGCGAGTGAGACTTCCATGATCGATGTGTACGATCCAAACCTGACATTAAAAGGCATGAACCTGATCTATAAAAAACAGAACCGTAAATCAGGCAGGATCAAACAGTCATAACGACAGCAGAAAATGACAAAAAATCAGTCATAAACACAGCGGGAGCTGTAAATCATCAGGACAGATAAGGAAAAACAATGAATTCAATTCGAAAGCTGCAGATCGGAAATGTAACTTTAGAGAACAATTTAATTTTAGCACCAATGGCAGGGGTAACGGACCTGCCATTTCGCTTGCTGTGCAAAGAGCAGGGGGCAGGGCTTTTATGCATGGAAATGGTCAGTGCCAAGGCAATCCTTTACAAAAATAAAAATACAGAGGAGCTTCTGACCATAGATCCAAGAGAAAAACCGGTATCTCTCCAGCTCTTTGGTTCAGACCCGGATATCATGAGTGAGATCGCAAAACAGATCGAGGAGAGACCGTTTGACATCTTAGATATCAACATGGGCTGTCCGGTGCCGAAAGTTGTGAACAATGGAGACGGTTCCGCTTTGATGAGAAATCCGCTTCTGGCAGGAAAAATCATCGAGAAAACGGCGAAAGCGATCAAAAAACCTGTGACGGTAAAAATCCGCAAAGGCTTTGACGACGATCATATCAATGCCGTGGAGATGGCACATATCGCGGAGGAGTCCGGTGCTGCAGCAATCGCAGTACATGGCAGGACCAGAGAGCAGTTCTATTCTGGAAAAGCGGACTGGGATATCATACGCCAGGTGAAAGAAGCCGTCTCCATTCCGGTCATTGGAAATGGGGACATCTTAACGGCGGATGATGTGATCCGTATGCAGGATGAGACAAACTGTGATGGTTTTATGATCGCAAGAGGCGCGGAGGGAAATCCGTGGATCTTCAAACAGATCCTGCACTACTTTGCGACAGGTGAAAAACTGGAAAAACCATCATTTGCAGAGGTCACGGACATGATCCTGCGCCATGCACAGATGCAGATCGGATTTAAGGGGGAGTACACCGGAATCCGTGAGATGCGCAAACATGCGGCATGGTACACGGCGGGTTATAAAAATTCCTCCCGTCTCCGTGCAAAAATCTGTGAAGTGGAAAATTATGAGCAGCTTCAGGCATTATTTGAAGAGGTATTGGCATATAATAATTAAAAATCTGTGGAGGGACAACATGTCTTATCCTAATGCATATCTTAGGGATTTCGTCCCTGTGCTCGGACAGATTTTAAAAGAGAAACAGATAGCACCGGAAAAACTGCATCTGGAAATTATTGACGAGGAATCCGAAGAAAAAAGTATCTTTGAGCCGGTGGGCGTGGATGAAGTGCTTGACCAGCTTGCGGATGAACTGAACCATCTTACGGTTTACACAGACCGTCCGGCGCATTTTCAGGCATTTGCAGAACAAATCTATGAGGAAAACGGTCTGATGCCGCTCATTTTCACGAAAAAACAGTTGAAAAGCCGTTCGTTTTCCGGTGCGCAGGGTGTGGCGGACAGAGCAGACATGCGGCCCGGGGTGGGAGATACACTCGTTCTGGATTTTGAGTGGGAGGGACAGTGCTATTTCCACCTTCTGGCTCAGGGAAAGAATTACATTCCAATCCACAAGAAACCTTGGAAAATAGCGGAAAATCTTGACATCATAGTGCCTTTCGGTTATAATACTGTGATTGTCAAGAGCAGACAAAATAAGAAAAAAAAGCCCGTAAGAGACAGATTTGAAGAGGCATTTTACTCAGACTGAGCAGAGAGACAACTCGGGCACAAGCGTGCGAGAAACCCGCACATACAAAATCCGGCAGCGCCGGAAAGGGAATAAGAAAGTAATTACAAAGAAGGGTAAACGAGATGGACAAGAAAAACATTCTGACTTATCAAGGACTTAAGAAGCTTGAAGACGAATTACAAGAATTAAAAGTAGTAAGAAGAAAAGAAGTTGCTGCCAAGATCAAAGAGGCAAGAGAACAGGGAGACCTTTCCGAGAACGCTGAGTATGATGCAGCAAAAGACGAGCAGAGAGATATCGAAGCCCGCATCGAAGACATTGAAAAAATCTTAAAAAATGCAGAAGTAGTTGTAGAGGAAGAAGTTGACCTCGACAAGATCAGCATTGGATGTAACGTTAAAATCTTAGATATTGAATTTGACGAGGAATTAGAATATAAAATCGTTGGTTCCACAGAAGCAAACAGCTTAAAGGGAAAAATTTCCAACGAGTCTCCTGTAGGAAAGGCATTACTTGGCAAACAGGTAGGAGATATTGTAAAAGTTGAAACACCGGGTGGAGAGTTTGAATACAAAGTGCTTTCCATTCACAGAGCAAACTAAGACAGACTTTGCGTATCCAGTTCCACAGTATTACAGGTGGGAGACAGGATGTGCGAAGAGGCAGTCGGATGGAGGATGAAAATGGCTGAACAGAACAACCAGCAGAAAAAAGGCGGACAGCAGCAGGATGCAAACCAGCTTATCCAGGTTCGTTATGACAAATTACATGAATTACAGGCAAACGGAAAAAATCCATTTGAGATCACAAAATATGATGTGACACATCACAGCACAGACATCAAAGACAACTTCGAGAGTCTGGAAGGCCAGGAAGTGACTGTTGCAGGACGTATGATGTTCAAACGTGTTATGGGAAAAGCTTCCTTCTGTAACGTTCAGGATTTAAAAGGACGTATCCAGGCATATGTGGCACGCGATGAGATCGGGGAAGAATCTTATGCAGATTTCAAGAAATATGACGTGGGTGATATTTTAGGAATCAAAGGTAAAGTTTTCAAAACACAGACAGGTGAGATTTCCATCCATGCACAGGAAGTCACACTTTTATCCAAGAGTTTACAGATCTTACCGGAGAAATATCACGGATTGACAGATACAGATGCAAGATATCGCCAGAGATATGTGGATCTTATCATGAACGAGGATGTAAAAGATACTTTTGTAAAACGTTCCAAGGTTATCAGCAGCATCCGTCGTTATTTAGATGGACAGGGATTCATGGAAGTAGAGACACCTATGCTTGTATCCAATGCAGGTGGTGCTTCTGCAAGACCATTTGAAACTCATTTCAATGCATTAAATGAGGATTTAAAACTCCGTATTTCCTTAGAGTTATACTTAAAGAGACTGATCGTTGGCGGTATGGAGCGTGTATATGAGATCGGACGTGTATTCCGTAACGAAGGTCTTGATACAAGACACAATCCGGAGTTCACTCTGATGGAGTTATATCAGGCTTACACAGATTACCACGGCATGATGGATCTGACAGAGAATTTATACCGCTATATCGCAAAAGAGGTAACAGGTTCTGAAATCCTCACATACGGCGAGCATACCATGGATCTCTCCAAACCATTTGAGCGGATCACAATGGTAGACGCAGTCAAAAAATATGCAAATATCGACTTCAACGAAGTTCCAGATACAGCAGCTGCAAAGAAACTTGCAGAAGAGCATCATATTGAATACGAAGAGAGACACGAAAAAGGTGATATCTTAAACTTATTCTTCGAGGAATATGTAGAAGAGCACCTGATCCAGCCAACATTTGTTATGGATCACCCGATTGAGATCTCTCCATTAACAAAAATGAAACCGGAAGATCCGAACTATGTAGAGCGTTTTGAGTTCTTCATGAACGGATGGGAGATGGCAAACGCCTACTCTGAGTTAAATGATCCGGAAGATCAGAGAAGACGTTTCGAAGCTCAGGAGAAAGCTTTTGCAGCAGGTGATGAGGAAGCAAACCACACAGATGAGGACTTCTTAAATGCCCTTGCGATCGGTATGCCTCCGACAGGTGGTATCGGATTCGGTATTGATCGTATGGTTATGATGATGACAAATTCACAGGCAATCAGAGATGTTTTATTATTCCCGACGATGAAGAGTCTTGACTCTGACAAAAAAGCAGGAAAATCCGGAGCAGTAGAAGAAGCAACTGCAAACGACAACAACGGATTCTTCAAAGACAACGCGAAGATTGACTTTTCCAACGTAAAGGTTGAGCCTTTATTTGAAGAAGAGGTTGATTTCGATACATTCAGCAAATCTGATTTCCGTGCCGTAAAGGTTAAAGAGTGTGTAGCAGTTCCGAAGAGCAAGAAGCTCCTTCAGTTCACACTGGATGACGGAACAGGTACAGACCGCACGATCTTAAGCGGAATCCACTCTTACTATGAGCCGGAAGAATTAGTTGGTAAGACACTGATCGCAATCACTAACCTTCCGCCAAGAAAGATGATGGGAATCGAGTCTTGCGGTATGCTGCTTTCAGCAGTGAATAACCTGAAGGATTCAGAGGATGAAGAATTACATCTTCTGATGGTTGATAACCACATTCCGGCAGGTGCAAAGCTTTATTAAGATGATGTAAAGATGTACCGTTTCACCAAATAGACGGGACGTACTTCATTTGATAAAAAACTAAAAAAACAGCGATTTACATCAAACTTACATCAATTGATGCAGAAATCGGTGCAAGCAAGAAAAAATCGCATAATTAGCAGAATGAATGGGCAGTCCTGAAATCGGGATTGCCCATTTTTAGAAGAAAGACGAAAAACCCTTGACCTATACGCAGCGTATACGCTTATACTATCCACATAAATCATAAGGAGGTGCATCCGATGTTATTGAATGAAATTGTAAATGAGGTTGGAATGACAAAGCGTGCAGTTAAGTATTATGAAGAAAAAGGATTGCTGTCAGTGGATAAAGATAACAATGGTTATCGTAACTATACTGCACAAGATGTTGAAACTTTAAAAAAGATTTCAGTATATAGAAAACTCGGTATTAGTATTAAAGACATACAGAGCCTTTTGGAAACTGGCGACAAAAGTATTCTTCTTCGTATTTATCAAGAAAAAGTGCAGGAAAAAGTTTTAAAAGACTCAGAACTTGAAGCTTTGAAGCAATTTATAGATGATGGCGACGCAGACAAAGCAAATGAGGCACTTGATTATCAAACCGTTGAAAATGCGATTGAGTCTTTGCTACCGGGAAAAGAATGGGGAGATTATTTTAAAAGCCATTTCAAACCATTTCTTAATGTAAGGTTGAAGACTCTGGAACAGAAGCAAGCACTACAGAATATATTAGAATATTGCGATGAAACGACATTGAAAGTTCCTTTTATCATGGGAATAGGTGCGAAGATGATAGGTGGGGTTGCACAAGAAATCAGAACCGCAGATGAGATGATAGCCTATTATCGTGATATGAGTGAAAGTGAATATGAAAGACTAAAAGAAAAAGTATGGAAAGGTGCTAAAATGAAAAACGGTATAATGAAATACCATCCAGCATTTATTGCACAGAGAAAAATGCAGAAAGAGTTACAAAATAAAGGCTATAACGATATATTCATTTCTAATTTGATGGTTCTGTCTCCAACGTATGCAGAATATAAGAAAGCGTTAGATAATGTGAACGATAGAATGTGTAGAGAACTTGGACTGTATTATGATAGCAATTATAACTTAGTTATTAAAAAAGATAATTCTAAGTAAAAGTTAAACTACCCTTTGAGAGAGGAGAAATCCTTTTCTCAAAGGGCTTTTTCTATTTATACGGATATTCGCAAACTACAAGATAAAGCCAAAACTTCATATACTCTAAGCACAAGGAGGTTGAGGTTTGGCTATGAACAACAGTTTAGCAGAAGTACACCCGGAGCTTGTTTCGGAGTGGTCGGAGAAGAACTTACCGCTTACACCTGATGACATTACTTTCGGTTCAAATAAAAAAGTATGGTGGAGAGGTGCTTGCGGTCACGAATGGCAGACAAGCGTTAAGGCTCGTTCTAATGGAGAAAAATGCCCAATATGTTCCGGTGCGAGAGTGATTGCAGGTATTAACGATTTGGCGACATTAGAGCCATTACTGGTAAAACAGTGGTCGAAAAAGAATAAGATAAAACCGACAGAGGTTTCTATTGGTTCTCATAAGAAAGTGATTTGGAGATGTGAGAAAGGACATGAGTGGGAAGCTGCTGTTAAGAGCAGGACAATAAATAAAACTGGTTGCCCGTACTGCTCCCATAATAAAGTGTTGGCAGGATTTAATGACCTTGCAACACTTCTGCCGGATATAGCAGCCGAGTGGTCGGACAGAAATTATCCGACACTTCCAACGCAGGTTACGGTCTTTGCCAATCGTAAGGCTTGGTGGAAGTGTAAGGATTGCGGCAGAGAGTGGAACACTCTTATTTCTACTCGTTCCGGTGGCAGTAAATGCCCGTATTGCAGTGGGTACATATTCCTGAAAGGGTTTAACGATTTGCAGACAACACACCCTGAAATTGCTTCGGAGTGGTCGGAGAAGAACTTGCCATTGAAGCCTGATGAAGTAAATGCAAAGTCGAGGAAAAATGTCTGGTGGAAGTGCAGAAAATGTGGTAATGAGTGGAAATCAGTTATCAATGCCCGTGTGAAAGGAACGGTGTGCCCCGTTTGTGCGGAGAGAGAAGTTCTTGCCGGATATAATGATTTGGCGACAACAGACAGTCAGCTTCTCAGTGAATGGGATTATGAACAGAATAAATTGAAGCCGACAGAAGTATCACGAACTTCAGCAAAGAGCGCGTGGTGGAAATGCAGGCACGGTCATTCATGGAGTATGAAGATAAATGAAAGGACGATATTGAATAAAGGCTGCCGAATTTGTGAGCAAGAATATTTATCTCTATTTCCTGCTTTGGCTGTCAGCTATTATTCTAATAAGAAAGGCTTGAAAGCAGAACTTGGTTCTGACCGATTGCTTGGAGTTCCGCTTGAAACATACATACCTTCAGAAAAGTTGGCTATTGAGTCAGGAAGTGCTGACGAGAATATAGAAATAATGAAAGCATATATGTGTGAGCAACGAGGAATAAGACTGATTAAACTGCCGATGAAAGGCAGTATACTCTCCAATGGTTGCTGAGCCGCAGGAGTATCAGTATAATGCAGAGTATCCGATTGTTACAGGAGATATGGATGAAACTGTTATCATCACATACTCCCCCAAATATAAAGCCTACCAGCAAAAAATCCGTGAAGGACAGATTCAAAGAGCTATGAAAATGATGCAGTCTCCCGGAAAATCCAGAAAAGGTAAAAATCCCAATGATCCTGCCCGTTTCATCCAGAAAACTTCCGCATCATGAAATCAGAATTCGAAGCGAGACCTGTATTTGTTAGACGCGAAGATCGCATCAAAGCTCATTTCCTGACCTGCTTCATTCTGTCTCTTATACACATCTCCGAGCCCACGAGACAAG
>ENA-OZKB01000362-OZKB01000362.1-human-gut-metagenome-genome-assembly--contig:-NODE-362-length-26901-cov-10.210758_pt1 | contig 26901 bp, 33 predicted proteins | sample MGYA00244821_ERZ653753 | MGnify/ENA primary metagenome ERZ653753 (study PRJEB26926, sample SAMN06165256) | human gut metagenome | biome: ENVO:00009003; feature: ENVO:2100002; material: ENVO:00002003...
GACCCTTTCTTTAGTCTTTTAGGATGCTCAAATTTCAGATTATAAGTTCATATTTCCAAAAACTAATTTGGACACACCCACTTACTTTTGAATAAAAACTACGGGAAAAGTTTAATTAACTAATTGTCAAGACGTAAAGAGTAGAAAGTTAGGTAACAGGTAACGAATTAGTAACGGTACGGGGTTCTTTGCGTTTCTTCGCTCTGCTCTGATAACTTGGTACAAATGTACAAAATTGGACTGAAAACAGGAAATAAATAAGGGGATTTTTTTATTGGGGGAATTTTTGAGGGGGAACGGATGGGATGGAAATGAGGGGTGCAGAAAATGAGGTTGCACTACTGCTTTTTTATAGTTTGTAAGTTGTTGATTTTCAGAGTGTATTTTACAGGTGCAGGGTGCAGCTATATATATAGATATAGCTGCACCCTGCACCTGCCCTTTGCATGTGTTGAATTAGCATGGTGGGAAGGGTTGGGGATGGACGGTTAGACTGGTTTGAAGAGGAAGAGTTTGCTTCTTCCGCTTTGGGAATGTGAACGAAAAAATGTATCTTCGTAGCCGGAATGTAAAAGACTGCCGTAAAATGAAAATTACCCGTGATGAATTACTGATAGCTGCATTCAAGCTGTTTATGTCCGTGAACTATGAGAAAGCCAGTTTTGCAGAGCTTGGCAAGATGCTCGGAATGTCGAAAGCCGGAATATTCAAATACTACAAGAACAAACAGGAGCTATTCATTGCCGTAGTGGATAAATTCTGGTTCAGCACGCAAAACCCACGAAACAAATTCACAGAAACGAACAGTACGCTTGCCGAATTTATAGACGAATATGTGCGTGGCGTGCAACGGACAATGGATATGCTGGGCGACCTGATAGGTGCAGACTGTGAAAAGGTGGCACAAGGGAAGTTCACATATCACACCCAATATTTTCATTTCCTGTTTCAACTGCTCCAATACGATCCTGATGCAAAAGAAAAACTCCGTAATCTTGCAGATAGTGATTATGCTTACTGGCGTGCCGCTATACAACGTGCCATAGCCACCGGAGAACTAAGAGAGGATGTGAATGTAGAGGATGCCGTAGTCTTATTTCGGCAAGTTTACATGGGACTTTCGTTTGAAATGGCATTTTGGGGCGGGTTGGATACCCAGCGGCTTGCCAAACATCTACATGCCGTTTACTCCTTGTTGAAGCGTTAAACAGTCCCCCATCTAACGTTGATCTCCTGCTGCCCTGATTGTCTGTGCAAAAAAAAGATAAAAAGAAAACGTTCGTTTACTTTGTTCGGAATAGTTTTATAACTTTGGCAATATCATTTTATTAATGAGAGTTGTAATGTTATAAAACAAGCCCTATATGGATGCAAGCAAACAACGGGGAAGTATCATACTGACAAAACAAAACACAGACGGTCAGGATTATATACGGATAGAATATACCGATAACCAGACTATTGCGTTGCTGCTTTCGCAAGACAACGGAATAAAAACAATCGGAAACGGAAGTGCATACATACAAGCATCCGCTTTCCTGCTTCCTAAGTTTTACACCCGTTACTCTCTCCATGCTTATATAGATTACAGCCGGGTACATATACGTATGTTACACCATTCTTTTGTTGCCTATTTACTGGAACAAGGTACTGATCTAAGAACCATACAGAAGTTGCTGGGACACAATGATATTAAGCTAACAAGTATATATCTCCATGTAATGAATGCCCACAAATCAAGCATATCCAATCCACTTGATACACTGGATGATTCGTGAGGTGTGGATATTAGAGATTAATAACCACACCATAAGGTGTAATTATTGAATACATTACCCACATAATAATATAAAAATGTTTAGAACAAGAATTGAAATATTTACTCCTCGTAGTTTCGAAAGGTTTCCAAGAGGTTCCGGTTATATGGCTGAAGATGTGACAGAATCCGTTATTCAGCAAATAATCGAGGAAAAACTTATAAGTGCAATTCAAATATGTGATTATATCCCTAACGAAATTCTCGAAAAATTGAATCGCATATTTATATCACGTCCTGATATTTCTTTTCGTGTATATGGAGAGTATGCTGAAGATTTCAATGGTTGGAATCTGAATTTTCTTCGTTATCTTCCCAATGTACAGAATCTCGTTATAGATTGCTTCGAGTATAAGAATACTGATTTATCCATTCTGTCAAGTTTATCCAACATTAAATCTTTGAAATTGGAAATTTATGATTTAAGGGATTTTACTTTTATCAAGACATTACCAACCCTATTGGAGCATTTGCATATAGATGCTGATTTGAAGAGTGGCAAGCCCGTGTTTGACTGTCAATGGCTTTTGCACCTCAAAAATCTACAATCCCTTTTTCTCGGAAAATTAGATAAGAATCTTGAAGCTATTGTTGGTTTAAGTCAGTTGAAAAAGTTAGAATTAAGAGCTATCAAGAATAAGGATTTATCTTTCTTAAAACAGATGTCTATTAAAGACTTGTCTATTCTATGGTGTGATAGTTCAAAAATAGACTTGACTGTTTTGAACGATTTTAGAGGCTTATGCCAACTGAAACTTTTTAGAATATCCAAATTGGACGATATTTCATTCGTCAGTACTCTTATCGGACTTGAAAAGCTCGAATTGATTTGGTTGGCTAATATCACTAAACTTCCGGATCTATCGAACTTGAATAAATTATCAGAGGTGTATATTGATACTTTAAATAAGCTGATTGATATTACGACTCTTATCAATGTTGGAAATTTGAAAAAGGTAAAAATGTGTAGTGTTAAAAGTTTGACTAAAGAATCTGTATATGCACTTTTAGATAATCCTAATATAGAGGAATTAGCGTGTTTTGGGGGAAAAGCAGAAATAAGTGATATACGTATAAAACGAAAATAAAGAATAAATATGTGGGAAACAAGCACCTGTTCCGCCTAACGACGGCAAGCTGCATCCCATTATGAACAACTAAAGAAGAACTAAACAGAATAGAAAGTATCAAATATGAAAAAGAACTCTTTTGACAAGGTTATTGATAAGAATTTGAATAAATATATCAATTTGCCTCTTGAAGAACACGAGTACCTCCAAGAATTTTATAATAATCCTACGGTTAAAATGCAAGATTATTATAAATGGCGTTCTGCCAGTATGCTTTGTTTTGGAATACATTATTATTCGTTTTGGTATAATCCTAATGAGGAAGATTTCAAAGGTATAATAGATGCGTTTGCAATGACATATATTGCACATATCATGTATTTGTATGATAAAGAAAAGAAATACATGAGAACCTTAGTTGAAGGTGTCCCTTTGTTTTTATCTATTCTTTCTTTTGGAAAAGAACGGGAGATAAACTTAATGTTCCACGCAATAATAGGTTTAATTCGTGATGCTTTGAACAAAAAATGTTCTATAAATCATCAAGATCGAACTTTGCAGGAAGCATTCTTGCTATATGACGCATATACCAATGCCGCAAACCATGAGATTTGGAAAGAATATATAACCAAACCGCTTATTCAAGATTATCAACGTGGATTTGACATTATCCTTTCTGACAATGAAGATGAAATTAACTCGGTTCTTTCTGACATGATGAAACACCACAGAAAAACAGCTCACATAGAGTCATTTATAAGTAATGAATTTTATTCTACTGAATGGCGTGTGTTTCCAATAGAAATTATTGCACTTATGCGTTATCGCTATTTGCAAGGAAAATCTATCGACTTTATAGAACATGAAGTGCTGTCAAAATTCATTCCATATTTAAAAAAAACTGAATATACCTCGTCACCAAAGATAGAAGCAGCTAAAACAAAAATATATGAGATACTTTCTTTGAGTTAGTTCTCCTTATTTAGAAAGTGAGTTCATAACGAGGTCGAGATAGCAGCTAAACGCTGTTCCTCACCAAACCATTAAGTAGCAAATAATTATGAAGAAGATAATGGTAACACCGGGAGAAATATTTTGTATTCCTTTATTTATGCCCAAAGATGATTGGAAATTAAAAATTAAACTGAACGAGGAAGATTTGAATAGAGAATATGTTTTTGGAAGAGTGATAGAAACCAGTTCTTCTGTCTTAGTTGAAATCTTTAATAAGATGGGTTCTGCCTATACGGGAATAGAAGATATTATCGAGTCAGGAGTCATGTTTTCTCCTATCCAAGTATTTTGGGATGGCGTTGTAAAAAAAAGATGGAAAGTTATTGGGCAAACAGAAAATTATAATAAAGTCATAGATTCGAATTACAACAATCTCAAAATGGTATTTGGTATAGGCGAAGAATTTCGACTAAAAGATTTTGGAACCCAAAAAGAAACTTTTATTCAAAGGGCTGAAATCGAAAAGTATGAATTTTCTATTGTATGGTTTCCGATTGACTTAGAAAATAGAATAATACAAAAATTAGCTACTAATAAACAGCTTAATTGCTTAAACTGCGATTAGCTGTCAAACCATTATCTGTAATTAAAATGAAGAAAAAAGAGCCGTAATATTTTAGAAGAATCAAATATGATATTTGGCTATCAATTATTGGACTATAAATAAAAAACGAAAAAATATGAATGGGATTAAAGTATTAGATATTTCCAATAATAATATCATTGTTATTGTGGGAGAAAATAACAAAGGTGGACAAGATTTTAAGAAAACCTTTAGTGGTTGCGAATATGAATCGGAATATGAACTTTTTCCCTATATAGTAGGAACAGACGCTTATGGTGAAGAAAGCATGAAAGATAATGTTCTTCATTTGTCTATTAAGGATTGGGATAACATAGAATATGTTCATTGTCTTATTGATGAAAACATATTACTTGCCTTGAAAGAAGACAAAGGTTTTCTTCTAATGATACTACCCGAACAACTTCTCTCCGAAGATATTAAGGAAACCTTGTATGGAAAAGATTTATATGAGATAGAGAAGTGGTTACATGATATGGAAACAAAATACAATTTAGAAGAATGTTTAGAAGGATATATAATGTGCTTCTATACAGAGGAAGATAAAGAAAAAATTAGAAATGAAGATTTTGACAGCTTATAATGATATAGCTAACAAGGTCGAGATAACAGCTTAACACTGTTCCTTACCAACCCATTAATAAGCAAAGTAAATTATAAAAGTATTTCTGTTGATAAGATGAATATAAAAATGAGAGCAAAAAAAATAGAATTAGTCAAGTTTAAACTGGACACTAACTATAATGATATAGAATTTATCATTGTAGATAGTTTCAGATTCTTTAATGGAGAGTTTTATTTTAATATCTCTCCATATAGTGATGCTACATTGGTTTCAATCCATAACATTATTTTGAATGATGGAGTTTTTCAATTCGATTACAAAAAACAAACCAAATATTATCATTATAAAATGAATTTGTTAGGATCTGAAATGGCTTTTCATGTAGCAGACTTTATACAACATGTAAATTCTATGAATAAACAATATAAATTAAATAGTGGTAATGATAGCTTTGAATTTTCATGTGATAAAGAAAATGGCATACAATTTTCAATAGAGAAAGCCAATCAAAATGAAAGACTTGTGATTTATCTCAATCAAAATGGGAATAGTTTTTTAGTTATTGTATATCCTGAACCGTCTAAACGATATAAATTGAAACAATGTAGTCTTGATAGAGATACAATACATATCCAAACAGTCGGTAAAAACTTATGGGATGATAAAGATACTGATGTTGATCTATCATTTGATTGGCATATCTGTTTACAATCAGATTTATTAGAATTAATCAAATATTTATTATCGACAGGAATACGGCTTATTAACGAACCAAGTTAGCTGCTAAACGCAGCCCCTTGTCAAACCATTATAAACAATATGTATCGCACTGCAAACATAGTATTATTTGTTCTTGCCATTTTCATGGTAATGGGATGTTCTTGTAGTAAAACTTTGTGTAAGTGTAACATACAAGATGAAATACTCAATGTAGATAAACTCCGTAAACAAAGTAAGAAAGAGTATCGGTATATAGAAGAAGATGCGGAAAGATTGTTTGCAAATTCAACATCGGTTTATCCCGATACATTATACTGCCAACAATACACGTTGTTGCAAGGCTACTTTTATGGGGAAACCGGATTTGACTTGTATTGTACATGGTATGCACAAGTCAATGCCAATAATAGGAAACAATATCGTGGTGAACGTAAGATATTAAACAAAATATTCTATTGTGTAAACGATATGTTAAGATGTATTGCCGGGGGTGGAACAGGTTTTGTACATGAAGCGTACCGCATACCTGCATACACAGAGTATTATATCTATAAATATCAGAATATGGAAACGAATAAGAAACTTCAAGATCATGATATTAGCCAAACGCTTTCAAATTTGTGGCAGATAATAGCTGCTTACAATAGCGAAGATATGCCCTTTGAAGTATTAGCTTATAAAATGAAATACATATATGAAAACATGGAGTATATAAAATCATTGCTTACTACTGAAAAATATCATTGTTGCCTGCAAGAATATATGTGCAGACTAATAAACGAAAATGTTAGTGGGCAAGAATAATTAAGTTTATAACAAGGTCGAGCCAGCAGCTATACGCAACTCCTTGTCAAACCGATAGCGACAGTGATATATGTGGTAATGAACGGGCATAATCAGTAATAACTAATAAAATATGAGAACAAGAAATTTATTCGGAATAGTATCGCTATTCTTTTGTACAGTCGCTCTTAGCGGTTGTAAAGACGATAAGGCAGAGGATGAGACATCTTATCCGCTGATTTTTGAAAAGGACTATTACGAGGTGCGTTATGATGTGGGTACAACGCTGCAACCGATTTCCTGCAATGATTACGGACTGCTGGAGTTAAAGGTCGGTGACACGGATATTTTGGACGCACGGACGGTTATCATCGAGAACGGCAGCCCGCATTCTTCGGGATATATCGAATTAAAGGGTTTGCAAAAAGGTGAAACGGTACTGAACGTTATGGACAGGAAAACGAAAGAGGGTGCGGACTTGACTGTTAAAGTGGTCGATAACTACTTGGGATTTAAGTTGAGAGATACCAATCATCCTTTGTTTCAGAAAGAGGGTGTGAAATTCCTTTTCCTGATTGACAATGAGGAAAAGAATTGTTACCTGTTCGGGGAAAAGTCCGGTTCCATGTTACCACACAACCAACTGGCAAAAGGGACTTATTCATTTTCGGTTGAAAACAATGTGCCTTACTTGACATTGACAGTAACGGATGGTGAAAACAACATCACACCTTATAAATTCAACCTGCTGAACAATTCCCACACTACCTATGCAGTGCTGAACAAATATTATCACCTGAACTGGTCTGTGGAAACCGGAAGGTCGGCGTCATTGGACAACACGGTCTATATGCTAATGACAGAGGACGCCACGGGTTACGAGGTTGCCTTTGCTATCACTCCCACCGCTGAAATACCGGATAATATACTGAAATAGACATAGTACCCTGCTGATAACGGAAAAGGAACTGCGCCATGCTGAACGTATGCTGCCGGAACTCGGCAAGCAGACTTTCGTGGAAATGGTGCGGTTGAAGGGTTACAGGGTGTACGACGTTGAAAAACTGGCGGAGAAGTGCGGCATGGAATACGGTGCGTTCCGCCGGAAGCTAAAGAAAATGACAGGGTACACGACAAGCCAGTGGATAAAGATAGAACGGGCAAGGGACGTGGAACATTACCTGAAAAATACAAACCACACGCTGACCGAAGTGGCGTTCATGACCGGGTTTTCATCCACATCAAACCTGAACGACTTCTGCAAGGATTATTTGCTCGATACTCCCGGCGAGATACGAAAAAAAGCATGGGAAACAAAGAATTGCACACTATGAAGTATAGAATGTGAAAAATGAAGAATAAAGTTGCGGAATATAGCTCGTAACTTTGCGCCCGATTATCAACACGGAGCAAATTATGGTAGAAATATACTTTAATGCCTTGTTACAGGAAATTGACCGTTACACGGCAACAGTCAATCTGGAGGGCGAAAACATCATTCCGGGCTGCCGGGAAATGATGATGTACCTGAAAGATAAAATGATTGAACTGAAAAATTACGTGTTGTCCCACGGGTTCGGGGACGAAACAGAGGAAATACGGTTCTTCAAACACCAGAAACCGCTCGTGCTGGGTAGGTTGCTGTACTTTTACAAGCTGTACCAGATCGAGAGCAACCGCCCGCCCAGTTATGAACTTGGGCTAAGTTATTACCAGTGCGAGATAGAGAAACTGAAAGCGGTCTTTGAACGAAACCTTTCTTTCTTCCAATATTACCGCAGCGGGGCTACTTACCGGGACTGTTACTACTTCAAACGGGAGCAGACGGAGATCAGCCCGGAAGCTGACACGTTCCTTTTCGAGCCGGAAACAGAGTTCTCCACGGGGTATGACCGACTGGTCGCCCGGCTGATCGCAATGGAACTGCTGTTAGCCTGCCTGACGAAACGGTTGCACGAACCTGCGGACGGCGAACCATTGTCGGGCAAAAAGCTGTACTGGACGGACAAGAAAGCGGCGGCGGTGGAACTGATATACGGAATCTACGCTTCGGGCAGCGTGGATAACGGGAAAGCGGACATCATCGACATCGTGACGGCATTTGAACGGACGTTCCATATAGACTTGGGCGACGTGTACCACACGTTTATCGCCATGCGTAACCGGAAGAACAGCCGGACGGTGTATCTCGATCAAATGACAGAGAAACTGCTGAAACGGATGGACGAAACGGACAGCTAACCTGTTGTAAACCAGCCAGAGGATTACCAAGTTCATAGCAAGCTGCTAAAAACAGCCCAATCATACTCTAACCAGTGAAGAAGCGGCTTGTAGCCGCCGGAACGAGCCGAAAGAAAGCTCCCCGGCGGCTTTTTTGTGCCCGGAAAAAATCTTTGGCAAGGTGGTACGGACGTGAAAAGAAAAGCCATCGAATAGAGGGACATTTGCGACCAGAAATCTAAATATCAACAGATTATGGAAGTAATAACTATCGAAAGCAAAGCCTTTGCCGTCCTCGTGGAAAAGATAGACGGGATAGCGGCATACGTGCAGGAATCCCGGCAAAGGGAGACGGAACAACAGGGACAGGATGAGAAGAACCGCCGGAAAGCGGACAAGTGGATGCAGAATGCGGAGGTGTGCGAATACCTTGAAATCAGCCCCCGCACGCTGCAACGCTACCGCACGAACCGGATTCTCCCGTTCTCCATCTGCGGCAAGAAGATCCGCTACCGCCGCACGGACGTGGAGCAGTTCCGGGAACGCTGGATGCGGGAAACACCCGACACGCTGATTGACCGGATGGCGGAACAACACCCTTTACACGAACGTAAAAACAAGCTGTATGGTAAGAAAAGAGGAAATACTGGCACGAACGAGTAACGGGCTGGACGTGTTCCGCCACTACCTGCCCGTGAAATGGCGGGTGGGCAGGAATTTCCTGAACCCGCTGTACGAGGACAGCAAGGCGTCGTGCAACGTGTACTATGACCGCCGGAGCGGGACGTACAAGATGAAGGACTTCGGAAACGGGGACTTTTCGGGGGACTGTTTCTTCCTCGTGGCGAAAATCAAGGGGCTGGATTGCAGGAACGCCGCCGACTTCGTGGAGGTGCTGGAAACGATAGACCGTGAACTGTGTCTGGGTATCAGCGAGGATGTGCCGCCGGAAACGGTACGGGAACGGCGGGCTGCCATGCAGGTTGTTCCCGTGGCGGAAGGAAACGAAACGGCAGAGCCGACCGGGACGGAAGAACGGGCGACAGAACCGGAACACAAGCCACGCCCGTACCGGACGACACAACAGGCGTTCACGGAAAATGAACTGGAGTATTGGGCTGGGTACGGGATAACGGAAGCGGTGCTGAACCGATATGGGGTGCAGTCGCTAAAGGAATACCGGAGCGAAACGAAAGATGGGAAAGCGTTCGGCTTCACGTCCACGCCCGCAGAACCGATGTTCGGGTATGCGGGGAAATGGGGCGTGAAGGTGTACCGCCCGAAATCGGAAGTACGGTTCGTGTATGGCGGTCATACGGGGGACAACTATTGTTTCGGGCTGGAAGAGTTGCCGCCGAAGGGCGATACATTGTTCCTGACGGGTGGCGAGAAGGACGTGCTGACGCTGGCGGCGCACGGTTTCCATGCCATCTGCTTCAACTCGGAAACATCGGTTATCCCGACGAAGATTATCCGCAAGTTAGTGTACCGTTTCAAGCATATCGTGCTGCTGTACGATGTGGATAAAACGGGGCTGGAAAGCTCCGAGAAGCACCGCCAACAACTGACGGAGTACGGGGTGAAACGGCTGGTGCTACCACTGACGGGAGAAAAGACGGACAAGGACGTGTCGGACTACTTCAAGGCTGGACGGACACGGGAAGAGTTCGTAAAGCTGTTCCTTAAACTACTGGACAGCCTGTACGGTGACACGATGGCGGTACTGAAATCGTGCGAGATAGACTACGACCACCCGCCACTGGCGGCGGTCAGCATCATTACCGCCGGGGACGTGCCGTTAGGCACGGAAGAGAATATACTCTGCATCACGGGCGGGGAAGGTACGGGAAAGAGTAACTACACCGCTGCGCTGGTAGCCGGGGCGATTCAGGAGAAAGAAACGGACACCGACCTGCTGGGCGTGCGGATTGAACCGAACCGGAAAAGGCGTGCAGTACTGCTCTATGATACGGAGCAGAGCGAACAACAACTGTACAAGAACACGGGGCGGCTGCTACGGCGTGCCGGACGGGAACGAATGCCGGAGTTCCTGCACGTGTATTGCCTGACGGGAATGTCACGGAGCGAACGGCTGACCGCCATCATGCAGAGCATGGACAAGTACCATTACCTGCACGGTGGGATTCATTTAGTGGTAATCGACGGGGTGGCGGATTTGATACGCTGCGCCAACGACGAGGGGGAAAGCGTGGCGTTGATCGACGAGATTTACCGATTGGCGGGGATTTACCGCACGTGCATCGCCGCCGTGGTACATTTTGTACCGAACGGCTTGAAGCTCCGGGGACACTTGGGCAGCGAATTGCAACGCAAGTCGGCGGCAATTCTCTCGATAGAGAAGGACGAGAACCCGGAAATATCGGTGGTAAAAGCGTTGAAGGTGCGGGACGGCAGCCCGCTGGATATTCCGTTGATGCAGTTCCGCTGGGACAAGCAAGCCGGGATGCCCGTGTACGTGGGCGAAAAGCCCCGTGCAGAGAAGGAGAAGCGCAAGGAAAAGGAACTGGCGGAAATGGCACGGGAGGCGTTCGCCCGGCAGGAGAAGTACGGTTATATCGAACTGTGCGAACTGATACAGGAAATGCTGGAAGTGAAGGAACGCACGGCAAAGGGTTATATCCGCTATATGCGGGAGAAGGAAATCATCGAAAAGGAAGGAGATTGCTATGTACACAGACCGGGAAGAGTTTGAAGGCTGGATGCAGCGGATCATGCAGCGGTTCGACCTAACGGAGAAACTGCTGGAACGGGTGCTGAAAAAGAACAGCCTGCTGGACGGTGAGGAACTGCTGGATAATCAGGACTTGTGCCTGCTGCTGAAAGTCGGCATACGGACATTGCAGCGATACCGGGCTATCGGGGCGTTGCCTTACTTCACGATCAGCGGGAAGGTATTCTACCGGGCGAAGGATGTACAGGAGTTCATCCGTAACCGTTTCGATGCGGTGACGGAGAAAAAAAATCCGGAAAGAAAAGCAAGCGGATAAGAGTATCAACAGACCATTACCCCACGTTCACCATGTGCTTAGGCGTAAGTGAAGAGTGAACGGTTGCCCTGCTTTGTCGTGAGATAAGGCGGGGCTATTCTTTTGTAGTTCGGCAGGTTTGCACTATATTTGCAACTGAAAATATGAAAGTTCATTGCCCGGCTTGAACGCAAGCGGGTTTTGATTATATAGATTGTACGTTCGCTAAACGTCTCGACACAAAAGACTGGTAATTTTTTGACAAATCAGACGGATGGCGCAATGCACATGTTGTATGTATATACAGCGTGCGCTTGCCTATTCGATTTGTCGGTATACCAGTGCCTTGTGTCGGAATAGTGTGAGTTCACGCTGTTTTTTGATGTAAGGTGAACATAACCGATAAAAAAAGTGTTATGAAACAGATTACCTTGTATGTGTACCAGTCCATTGACGGATGTCCTGCCCGTGCTGACAAGCAGGTGGATGATGCTATCGGGAAAGCCGACTGCCTGCTCTTGGATGAAGAAACTTATCTGGACGTATTTATGAATCACCTCGGCTGGCCGATCACGCAAAAGGACACTTTTGTCGTGGCGCAAGCAGACTGTAACCTGACGGGAAAAGAAAGCGTGCGGTTCATCACGGGGGATGCCGTGGCGGAAATCGGACGGATGAAAGCTGCGGGTGACGGTGTGATTGTCGCTTACGGTGAAGGAATTGCCTCCATGTTGCTGAATAGCGGGTTGGCGGATGAAATCGTGGTAATTACGCTGCCAAAGGTTGCAGGGGGTGAAGAAAAGGCTTTGCAGCATATTACGGCTGACGGTGCGGCATGGGTGGTACGGTCTTGCAGGGTACTGGACGGCGAGAAAGTAAGGACGGTGTACGGGAGGGTGTAATTACGAAACTGGCGGTTTCGTAATTTGGCAACGGGCGGTTACCAAATTGGAAAAAGATAAATGCGCAACCGCTTGTTGCGCATTTATTCTCTTCATTATTGGCGGATGGTCTTTAGGATTAAGTCTTTGAGTTGCTGCTCTGTCGGTAGTTGGAGCTTGTATTTGGAAACAAATATCTGTTCATCCAATCCAGCGGTAGCGTATTGTACCAGTGCATCGTTCTTGTCCGTTACCAATAAAATACCGATGGGCGGGTTATCATCCGTTTCCATGACCTCGGCTTTGTAGTAGTTCAGGTAAGAATAAAGCTGCGATACATGGGCGTGGTCGAATGGAGAAATCTTGACTTCCAGCAAAATATGAGCTTTAAGAATACGGTGATAAAAGACCATATCAATAAAAAAATACTCGTCACCGATAAGGATGCGCTTTTGTCTTGCCTCGAAACAGAAGCCATTCCCTAATTCAATAATGAAGTCACGCAAATGGTCGAGCAACCGGGTTTCGAGTTCGTTCTCTTTAAGAAGTAAAGCCCGTTGTTGCGGTATATTCAGAAACTCAAAGAAATAATCATCTTTGACAACATCGGTTACGGTTTGCGGATGTATTTTCTGCCGGATAGCGGTAAGCGCATATTCCATGTCACCGGACAATCCGACACGCTCGTAACTCAATGCTCCGATTTGTCGCCTTAGTTCACGAACGGAAAGCCCGGTCTGAATAGTTAGCATTTCGTAATACATGCGCTTGACCGGGTTGTCTATCTTTATCAGTTCGATAAAGTGAGAAAAAGAAATCGAACTGATTAATTTTTCCGGATTAATACTGTCTTCTTGTTTATAATCAGAGCTTTGTAATAAGTGCGACACTGTCGCACTTATTTGCATCAAGTCATTATTTCCTGATTGGTGCGACACTGTCGCACTTATTGAAGTTACTAAATTATTGATGAGTGAAGCAAATGAAGGATAAACCAAATAAAACTTTCTTGACCATTTGAACAGGGTGTCATTTAGTCCGTTTTGATTTATTCTTTGTTCCAATTTCTTTAAAAGTTGTTCACCATATTGCGCACGGTCTTCCCCGCTCTGCTCGAACTCCACGATATAAAAGCCAATAAGCCAGTTCCGCACGGTCTGGCATTGGTTTACGGCTTTGACCGCACTCTGTTGCAGTTGTCGATGCGTGTCGGTTATGATGGTTGCTAATTGTTCAAAATTCATGTTATACAATTATTGAAAGTTGGTTAAAAGCGTTCGGGGTGTTGCTGCCCTAAACGTCTGCCACCCGGTCACTGGAAAAGGCTAATTCGCCCTTTCGGAGTGACCGACCAGCAAAGGTACTAATTATTATGGGATTACGGGAATAAAACCTGAAAATCCCGTGGGCTTCCGTCGTCTATGAGTTCGTTCCGGTGAAGCCAGCGGAGAATTTCAGTACCGGACTGGCTGCCGAAGTTGCGGACACAATACAGGCGGGAAAGACGATACCTTTTCAGGTGCATGAGCAAGTGTTCGGTGGTGAAAATACCGAGTTCCCGGCAAGCCTTGACGACACGCTGCGAAAAACCGAGCCTGTCCAGCGGGGTATTCAGTAGCTCGCTGTGCTTGCCCGGTCTGCCCCTCTTCTTCTGACGTGGCGCATCGTCATAAATGGTGGCTACCCGGTTACGCTCGAAAAGGGCGAAAAGGGATGCGCCGTCAATCATCAGGACGGTATCGAAACGGGCAAAAGCGATGTGGTTGCCGTTCATCCAAAGGGTGATGCGCTGCTCGTCCGTACCGCAAAGGCGGGCGGCTTCCTGCACGGATAACCAGCCGTTCATCGTCTGCCCCCTTTCCCTTTGGGCTTGGGCGGAAAGTCGTACACAGTGCGGAAATCCTTGTCAAAGGTGACGTGCGCATCGAACGCCTTGCCGTCCCTGTTCTTGAAGCCTTTGATAAGGGAGGTCTTGCCTTTAGTTACAAGGTCGGTAATCTGACTGTCGGTGAGTATCTTCTCACCCTTGCTGCGGAAGACGGTAAGCCCACAATCGACGTTGCTGCATTTGGCGACCTTCGGATAAAAGAGGATGCGTCCGGACTGGCATTTGGGGCAAGGGATGTGTTTGCCGTCCGCAACCGATACTTGCACCTGCAAAAGTTCCTCGGTGATCTGTGCGGCATAGACTTCGATACCCTTGCGGAAGGTTGCCGCATCCATTTCGCCCGTTTCGATACGGGCAAGGGCGGTTTCCCACTGCCCGGTCATTTCAACGTCGGCAATCTTCCTGCCCTTGACGGTGCGGTACACGGCAAGCCCTTTTTCGGTAGGCACGAGGTTCTTCTTCTCCCGGCGCACGTAATCACGTGAAAACAGAGTTTCGATGATGGACGCACGGGTGGCGGGTGTGCCGATACCTATGTCCTTCAGGCTGTCCCGGAGTTCGGCTTCGTCCAGATTCCTGCCGCAACTCTCCATTGCCGAAAGCAGGCTGCTCTCGGTATGCAGGGGCTTGGGTTTGGTCTGTTTCTCCAACGGTTCGGCGGATTCGAGAGGGAAAGTTTCGCCCTGTTGCAAAGCAGGAAGGGCGGCGGATTCTTCCTCTTCGTCCCGCTCGCCACGCACGGCACGCCATCCGGCGGACTTGACAACCGTGCCTTTGGCGGTAAAGTCGCTGTTACCTGCCGTCAGGTGGACGGTGGTAACGTCCTTGACACAGCGGGCGGAGAAGGATTCGAGCAGGCGGGCTGCCACCATGTCGTAAATCTTGCGCTGGTCTTCCGGCAGTTCGCCGGGCAGACATTCGGTGATAATGAGCGCATGGTGGTCGGTGACTTTCTTATCGTCCACGCTGCGACGGTTGAGTGCCGTCCCTTTCAGGGTGGCGGCATAGGCGGCAAAAGCCGGGTATTGTTCCAGCAGGGCGATGCGGGACGGGATTTCGTCGAAAACATCATCGGAGATATAACGGGAGCCTGTGCGGGGGTAACTCAATACTTTCGCCTCGTATAACGACTGGGCGATGTTGAGTGTCTTGTCCGCTGAAAAGCCGAGCTTGCTGTTGGCTTCCTTTTGTAAACTTGTCAGGTCGTACAGTAGCGGCGGTTCCTGACTGACTTCCTTGCACTGCACGTCGGCAACCGTAACCGTACCTGTTGCAGTTACGGCACTAAGGGCGGTATTGACTGCCGGAAGGGTTTCGTACTTGTGTTCGGACAAGGCGGAGAAAGGTGTGCCGTCCTTTGCCGCCGTCACCCGGATTTGGTAGTAGGTCTGCGGGGTGAAATCCTTGTTCTCCAGATAGCGGGAGCAGATCATCATCAAGGTGGGTGTCTGTACCCGTCCGAGTGAGAAGATTCCCTGCCCGGCGGCGATGGAAAGTGCTTGGGTGGCATTTAGTCCAATTTCCCAATCGGCGATGGCACGGGCTTCGGCGGCACGGTAGAGGTTGTCGTAGCTGCTGCCGGGTTTGAGGTTCTCCAGCCCTTCCCGGATGGCACGGTCGGTCAGCGAGGAAATCCACAAGCGGACAAAGGGCTTGCGGCAATCGAGGTAGTTGTAAATATAGCGGAAAATTCCTTCTCCTTCACGACCTGCATCGGTCGCTACGATGATCCGGTCAGACTGGGCGAAAACTTCCCGGATCACCTTTAGCTGTTTGAGTACGCCGGGATCGGATTTGTACTCTTTGCCTTCCCGTATCTGGCGGGGAATGAACTTAAATTCCTGCGGGATGATGGGCAGGTTTTCCCGGCGGAAGCCCGTGTAACCGTAAGCGTCGGGCATAGCCAACTGTACAAGATGGCCGAACGCCCAGGTAACGAGGTAGTCGTTGCCTGAGAGGTAGCCATCGTGACGTTCACGAACTCCCAACACGTTTGCTATATCCTTCGCCACGGAAGGTTTCTCGGCGATAATTGCTGTAATCATAAATGTTCAATTTTTAATGGTTTGACAAAAAGTGTCCCGTCACTTGGGGCGGGACAACTGAATCGTAATAAAAAGGGGGAAAAGGATTAACGACGAACGCCCTTGCGCTGCTTGGGCTTGTCCTGCTTCTGCTCCTGCCGTTGTTCCTGTTTCTTATCCTCTTTCTGCTGCTCCTTGCGGTCTTTCTGCTGCTTCTGTTCCCCGGTGGGCTGGGTTTGTGCAGATTGCAGGGCTTCTTTCAAGCTCTTGGTGGATTCGGTGGTTTTACCTTGTGAATTGACCGCCACCTGCACCTCGTTCTCGACTGCGGGCTTGACACGCCCCTCTTCGAGTGCGGTCTTGTAGTCTTTGGGGAACATGAAAGCGGGATATTTCTGTCCGGGCTGCCATGTGATATAGCCGTGGTAGGCTTTACCTTGTTTATCCACCAGACCGGAAACCTTGACCGTCCCGCCACCGGAGAGTTCAAGCTGCGACTTCCCGGTGAGTTCCTGCTTGCGGAAGGTCTTGGGGACTTCCTGATTGGCGGTTTGCTTCTGCATTTCCCGGTGTTCGTCCATCGCCAGTTTGCCCCTTTCGCCAAAGAGCAGTTCAAGCTGCATCTTGGCGGCACTGAACTGTACGGGGGCTAAATAGGTCTTGGGCTTCTGCCCCTCTTTCGCTTTGGTCTGGAACTGGCAGACGACGGCTTCGCCCTGTTTCAGCTTAGCAACTTCGTCGGGGGTGAAGGTGTGCCCGTTCTTCTCGGCAGGGATGCGCACTTTGTCCAGCGGGAACGACACCAGTTCGTTTGTTTTCAGGTTACGGCTGATAAGGGACGGGATTTTCTCTCCTGCCCGGTTGGTAACCTCGGCGGGATGTCCGATATTGCCGGAGAGCTTCACGGCGTCCATGTCCTTTTGGGAAAGATCGTACCCGAAAAACTGTTTCTGCATCTTGTCAAGGTCGAGAATGCCGTGGCTGCAAATGACGAGCTTGCCATCGGCGTTCTCACGCAAGGAAAGCTGGCTGTCGTTGCTGTGGGAAAGAGAACCGAGGTTGAAGTACACACGGGCTGTCTTGTCGGTCTGGAAACCTTTTAGCATCTGGTCGAGCATACCGTTCTGTTCAAGCTGCTCCCTTTTAATACCGATGGATGCGGCGGCTTCCCAGTCAATCTTGTTCACGTCGTATTTGTACTGCGGCTGTTGCTGCTGTTCCTGCGGTTGTGGTTGCTGTTGTGGCGCATCGGTCTGTTGCTGTTGTTGTCCGGCGGCAGGTTGCGCCTGCTGTTGGCTCTGTTGTTGTGCCTGCTGGGGCGGCTGTACTTCGTACTGTGCCATGCGTGCCTGTCCTTCGGGCGTGGGATTTTGCACAGTCTGCTGGAAATCTGCGGCTACCCGTTGTACTTCCTCTTCCGGGACACGGAAGAAATGGAAACGGGTGGGATCTTTAATCTGATTCCAGAGATTGGAAAAGAAGTTGGAGAACATATCGCCGTGGCGATCCACCCGGAGAAGGTCGTTGTTGTCCTCCAACGGGTTCTTGGTTTGTAACTTGCCGTCCTGCACTCCGCTGACGGCTTGGATGGTCTTTTCCTCCTTGTCCATGACAAGAAGGATGTCCATCAACTGCTGGCTGTTGTCCGGTCTTTCGTCCATAAACTTAAATTTTTAAATGGTGAATACTAATGGTTTCCAGTGAAACCGGACGTAAATATATAGGGGAAAACATGGGTTATCAGCAAGTTTCGGGCAGGCTGTCGCTACTTGTCGCCGCATCGGTATGTTTGTCGCTGCCGATGTCCGGCAAAGGCTGAATTGTGCCTGTTTTTCATTTTTTACTGATTTCAAGAAATAAAAATCGAACAGCCGTTTACTTTTTCGTGCTTTTATTTTATCTTTGGAGGGAACTACACTTTGCAGGTGTCGTTTACTGAAATAAGCAGTGCTTGAAAAGGGTGGTTATTAGAGATTAGGAACAACACCATGAGGTGTGGTTATTTATACATTACCAATAATATAGGACAGATATGGAAACAGAGCTAAAAGAAACTATACAAAATTTGTTGCTTCAATTCATGCAGAATATGCACGAGTGGGAAGTTACATGTAATGATATTGAAAAACAGAGTGAACTTTCATTTGAAGAACAGTTTAACAAGCAAAAAGAATTGGTATCAAAAATCTTTTTGACCTACTGTACTCCTCGTGAACGAAAGTATGGCAGACCCAACACTATATCTTATGGTGTGAAAGGTTCTTATGAATATGATGTTGATGAAGAGAAAATAACCGATATAGTAGATGAAGGAAAAAATAGAATTGTAGTTCACACATACAGAGAAGTGCCTATGCAAGAAAAGAGGCAATATATATTCTTATTGAAAAAAGGCAAATGGCTTTTGGATTCTAAGAAAAGATATTCTTCATGGAAGCAAAAATGGCTGTCTGTTTCCTTATAAATTATATTGGTAACAAGGTCGAGATAACAGCTTAACGCTGTTCCTCACCAAACCATTATAAACAACGTTTGGAAATAGCTTAATTCGTTTTTTGTAAATAGAGTTCATCATGCTAATAGAACAGTTTTCATATTTCACTTTTAGTTGTTTTCAATGTCCGTTAGAGGATATTGTAAAAACTTTAAGTGCAAATTTCTTAGAAAACGGTAAACGAAAGTTATCGTTAAAACCATTCATGTTTGATTTGTATAATAACAGCCCCCTAAAAGGTGGAGCGCATTTTGAAAAAGCATATTTCTTTGCACCTGCAATAAATAGAAATATCAGCGTCATGTACTCCAACTATTCGGACGGTTGGAATACTTTGGCTCGTTGGCTATCTTCAAAAATACAATGTGATTGTTACAATTTTCAAATCACTAATATAGATAGTTCTGATAGCATGAACTCTTTTAATTTCATACAAAATGGAGCAGATGTTAGAACTGTGTATGCTATGAAAGATTCCAAATGGATTTTTTATGAAAATGGTATTATCCAATGGTTTGAAGATGAAAGCTATTATAAACGTAAGCATATCAAAAATAGATTGAATAAAGATATTCTATTATCGTATTGTGTAAAGTTGGGATTTGCGATAACAGAAGCTAATTTTTGGAAAAGTGAGGATGCTGTTTTACTTGAACGAATACAATAAGCTATTTCTAAAATGAAAATTGAGTTTATAACAAGGTCGAGATAACAGCTAAACGCTGTTCCTCACCAAACCATTATATTTAATTAGGCAGTATGGAAACGATAGAATATATTGAAAACTACATAACGATTAGTCTTCCTAAGATATTGGAAAAGTTATCAGAGGAAGAATTTCACACCATTTTGGATAAAAGAGATTGTGATACTTTCAGTGAGCAATGGATGCAGGTATATAATATTATCGAACAGTTAAAAAAACAAAAGAATATACCTGCGACATATAATGAAAATATCAGAAAAAAGGCTTTTTGTATCGTTTTTGATATAACTAATAACGATGATTTAGCAGCATATATATCTGATGATTTAGGTTTGATTATAGATGCCATAAAAGTAGGTGCAAATGATTATTTGATAAATGCCTTATGGCTATCCTATAAAAATGGTGTAATTCCTACGCAAATATAAATATAACAAGGTCGAGATAATGCTTAAACAGCATTCCTTACCAAATCATTAATAACAATATAATTACGACAATAATATGACGGCAATAGCAGAACTAAAGACAACGGATTTCCAAAAGATTGATACTCCTTTTGGTTATGAGCATTGCGTATCTATATGGGGCGTGGATTGTAATGTTACAATTTATCCGAATGGTAATGAAAACGCAGATTTGTCAATACTTCTATTGAATGTGCAGAAATGCCTACAACAAATAAACGACACCCAAAAAGAGTGTTTCCAATCCATTCTTGATACCGGTATGATAAATCTTGCAGAGGAATGGATTGCGGATGATGAATTTAAGGTTGAAGATGAAACACAAGAGTGCTATCTGACAGATGAAGGTGAAAAAGTCTTTGTGCCAATAGCACAGCAAGATTTCTTACAAAGCATAAAACTTCAATCTATAAATTTCGTGCTTAATGAAAACGATGAAAATCCGTTGGTTGAATTGTATTTAGGCTGCAAACCTGATTACTTCTTCGGTCATATTATTCTTTGTCGTTTTATGACCTCTAATCCCGTTCTTTATAAATGTTGCGGTTTAGAGGGATAATTAAGTTATTAACAAGCCAAGTTAGCTGCTAAACGCAGCTCCTTGTCAAACCATTATCGTTAATTCATGGAAGATATGCAAATAGAATATGATAAATTATCTGACTGGGAAAAAGTAGAATTTCTAAAACAGATAGAATTTAGTGAGCAACCGAATAAATGGAAACTTATATCAACCATTATAACTAATTCGGAAGAATTTGATCTGGCAAGAATAGAGGCTCTAAAAATACTGGAGATAGCTTCTTTTTCTCAATCAGATAAAGAAATGGTATCGCAATCCCTTTTATGGGTTCTTAGGCATGAGAAAGATTGTGATGTGAGAAACTATGCTGCTTGTGCTGCTATAAACTTCACTGAATATGTGGATATTCAAAAAGAAATCATAAATGGAGTATTAGATATACATGAAGATATAGATATTAGATATGCTTTCTTTTCAGCTTTAGAAGTCATGTCTAATAATATCAAATCCGATGTACTACAAAGATTGCAAACTGATAAGGTGTTAGGCAAGTCAGCGATACGAAACTTAAAAGATAACGATAACAAACCGGGATAACGCCTAACGACGTTCCCCGCTAAACCATTAAATGTAATTACTTGATTAAACAATATAGATATGGAATTTTATACAACTTTATGGTCTAATGATTGGGCTAAACAGATACAGAAAAATGATAAGGATAGTATTTTATCCGTCATTTATGGCGGTCCACACTCTTCTCAACCATCATTGGGCAGAGTAAAAGCAGGTGATGTAATCTTCCCCGTAAGAGTTGAAAGTGGTAAATTGTATATTATGGGAAGAATGACAGTTGATTATATTATAAGTGCGGATAAATATACTCAAAATCTGGGTATTCATACAAATGACTTGTGGGATAGTTATACCTACCAACATCAAGATACAATCACACATAAAATTCCACGCACTTGTGCGGATAATGCTGCTATTGGGATAAATGGGACTATAATTAAAGACCGTTTAGTACCAGCATATAAACTTACGTTGATAAAGTTAGGTACAAAGAAAGGTGAAGAACAACCTTTGAAACCTAAATTGTCATTGAGTTTTCAAGGACATTTCCGCAGATTAAGTGAAGATTCGGCTATGTTATTTAATCAAATAATAGAACAAAACATTTAACAAGGTCGAGATAACAGCTAAACGCTGTTCCTCACCAAACCATTATGTGTAATTTGTAGAACTATGACAAAAGAAGAAGCAAAAGAAATGATAAATGAAATAGTGGAAAAGACTATCAAGTTAATTCCTGCTATTTACGAGAAAAATTTGCCGTCCTCAAAGCAAATTCCAGATGCTCCACAATGGCATGATTACGAGCATGAAATATGGAAGAATGGAGAGCAAATCAGACAAATTTTGTTAGAGCATAAACCTCTTCGGTCTGACAAAGCACTTCTAAATTCATTCTTGCCTATTGCTCTAAATAGAAATGCCAAACGTGGACGACAGTCTTTTATTCTTCTTTTTGGATATAAGTTTTGTGCAGAATATTCTAACTTCTTCATAGAAGAACTTGATGATGTTTTTGTTCGGGGACATATTATCAATGTTTTGAATAAGATGAAAATCCCTAACTATGTTTCTTTAATCATGCCTTATACAACAGATAAGACAGCTTGGATAAGAAACGAAGCAAAGAAATACGTTAAACAGCACATAACGAAGCAGGATAACGGGCAAGCCATTCCCTACTAAACCATTATCAGTAATTGAACAACTAACAAACTAATATATGGAATTAAAGGTTTTAGAAATTTCTTATGAGTTAGATAATGAAGAAGGTCTTAATGCCTTATTCTTTCAAACGAGTGAAGGTTATTATACTATATCAAGATTGAAGGAAGAAGATAAACTTTATATGGAACTAAATAGTCAAGAGGACGGAAAATATTTTGATACCGAATATTTTGATTGTAGTGTTAGAAACGGCTATATCTCTTTTCATGTACCTGAAAATAGAAATTGGGATTTAGGAATATACCAAAATATAACTTTGCTGTTCTCTCCTGTGAATATAGATGAATTTAAGAGAATATCAATGGTAGTCAGAAATATATTCACAGAAAGAACAGGTATGTATTATACAAATGAATAGATTAATAAAATTCACTGATAACGAAGTAGGTTAACGCTTACAGCGTTCTCTGCTGAACCATTAACATCATAATGACAATAAAATTAACAACAGTATGGATAAAGAAAAATTAATTACTTTATGGAATGGTAAAAATTGGGAAGTTGAATCTTATGGTGTATATTTCATAGGGCAATATGATAACCATGATATTCAGATTAACCTTACTGATTATTCGGAGAATGATGTTCTCTCACTATCTGATAGTTTTTGGAGTAAACTTTCTTCAAAATTAAAAGATTTGGATCAGCAGGCTCGTGATATTATTCAAGACGATTCACCTGATGAAGATGTGTCAGAGTTAGTATTGACTGATATTATGTTTGATAAATCCGGTTGTTATAGTGCATTTGCACTTGGATATGATACCGGAAATTCTCCAGCAGGAGAGCTTTATCTTCTAATAAAATATGATGACGACTTTAAGCCTAACAAAGAGGTAATTTATGAGACTTATTAATCTTTTTCAGCTTAATTATTGCAAGATAATTTTAAGATATTGGTACGATATTGAGTATCATATTGCATCCACTATTTGGTAAAACGAGAGAAGATGAGTATAAACTTCTCGTGGTAAAACGTAAAAAAGAATTGCAGGACTTTCAGAGGGACTTCTTCATAGGATTTTTTTTGAATATGATTTCTTGCAGTATCTCAATAAAAATAAATCGGTAACAAAGCGTGATAACGCTTGACAGCGTTCCTCGTTTAGCCATTATCCGTAAATATAAAATAATAGAAAAAGAAAAGTAATATGGAAGCAACAGAAGGAAGAGAGATTTTGAAATATGAGTATGTTCAAATTTACACAAATGGTTATGGTAACATAGTCTTGCTTTTTGAAGACGAAAAAGAGAAGCCTTTGGCAGTAGGTCAAAAAATGTATGAGATAAACAGAGAAGCATACATGAATGGCTATAATTGGGACGCTTTCTTGAATTACTATCTTGCTGAAAATGCGCCTGATATTTTGCAAAGTATTGATAGTGATCCCGAAGCTGGTACATACGCCGCTTACTTTGCAGAAAATGAAGAGAATGAGGAAAAAGCAAAACGCTTTGCTAATATTATTATCTCCTTAATTGAAAATGAAGAGGAAATATATAAAATCCTCCAAGAAAAAGGAGATAAAATAGAATGGGACTAACCATTTGTATAAATAGGAATTATGCAGATAACAAGTGAATGAGCTGCCCTAACGGTCAGCTATTCACAACCCATTAGCTGTAATAATTAGAAATATATAGATATGAAACTAAAAGCGATATTTCATGATGCTTTTCTTTTTTTAGGCATAGCCATCGAAGGTTTGCTATTATTGCAAACACACATATTCATGGAAAAAGGGAAATTCGGCTATATGCTGGTGACTGGAAGCCTTGCGATAGTTCCGATTGCTATTGTTATCTTGGTAATGCGAAGAAAGAAGACACAAGCAAAGAAAATTAAAGAGAAACATAAGGCATTGCTTCGCTCCAAAGGTATTACTTTGAAAGTGGATTTAAACAGTTGCGAAATATGTGAAAGCAAACAAAATGTCCATTACACCCGAATGGATGTACCTGCTTACTCGTTCAAAACACGTTTATATTCACCTACTTCGTTAGATGAACCGGATTTGCCCCACCAATCTTTGCATAGTCAGGAGATTAACGCCTGCGAAGCATTGACAAATCCCGACCGAATGAATGAACCGCTTTCTTATGAACGTTGTCATTGTACAGTAAAAGTTACTTTAGACTATCGGGGAAAACAGACGCAGTTTGTCAGCGAACCAATTATTATGGATAGAAGTAGTTTAGGTGTTTTTCTTGCCTTGCAAAAAGACGGAGTTATTTATATAAATCCAAAGGATGAAGAGGATTACTTCTTCGACCTTGATTTTTTAAAACAGGAATGATACAAGATAATACTTATAACGTTTCTTTCCAAGCCATTATATAGAAACATGAAAACAACAATGCCATATAAAAGAATTGAAAACGCTCTGTATGCCGTGATTTCGCTATTCGTGGGATGGCGTATCACTTCTTACTATACATCTGCTCTGCCCGATTTTGATATAGCCGCTAACAATATATACACAACGATTGAATGTGAAGTGCTGACATTTGTATTATGGGGGATGCTGATATTCCTTTTCCGCTTTATCGGAAAACAGGTGGATGATACAAGGAAAAAGCGATTGTTCAAAATAACTTCCGTGCTGGCATATTGGTTAGTCGTGTGGGGATTCTGCCATTATCAATGCGCCATAAAAGCGGTACAGGATTGGAATGATATGATGAACGGGAATGTGGGATAACCGTAGCAATTACCGTTATCCGAATATCATAACTGACATAAAAAAATAACAGGCATTAATATAGTTCCGAATCATAATGAAAACAATAACAGGATTTTTACTATCCAAAGCGGAGAAGTGTCCGGACATATTGCCCTCTATGCAAGAATTGGCGGACAAGATAGAATGGCTGGCAAACAACAGCCGTTCACTGAAAGAGTTTGAAACCTTAGAGCCATCCGCCGGAAACTGCAAACTGCTGGGCTTCGTCACCGACAGCCTGAAAGAAAGCGGGGTACTGCTGACATTGGATCAGAAGGATTATAAAGCCTATATTTTCTTGCTGGCATATTGTTCCGAAGATTTTGCTTTTTTCTATCTCAAAGAAAAACTTGTAGTACCTTATATCGAGCAAAATAAACTGGATGAACTGTTGTTCTTTACAGATATGCTCCGGCAGGTTTTCGACAATCACAGATACTTGTCGGGTGTCTATAACTGGGTGTGCGACTACTTCTTTCAGGCACGGCGGGAAGCCTATCACGGAAAAGGCAACTACATCACCGATGAACAGTTCCGCCGTGCCGAACGAAACCTGAAATACCTGCGACAGAGATCATTCCGGGAAATGGTGCAGATAAAAGGCTATAAGGTCTATTCACCGACCGTCCTTGCCAAATGCTGTGAAATGGAATACAGTTCGTTTCGCCGCAGGTTCAAAGCGGAATTTGGAAAAACAGTGTGCCAGTGGATACGTGAACAGCGGGCAAAGGAGATAGCCTACCTGCTCGAATATACAGACAAGAGATTATTAGAAATTGCAGAGAACACCGGGTTTTCGTCCGCCAGCAACCTGAACGATTTCTGTGTGAAATATATGCTCGGAACTCCCGGCGTGCTGCGTAAACGTCTGAAAGGACAACGGAATGTTCACGATGAAATAAAATTCATCAGTAACAATTAGAGCAGAAACATTCGTTGCCATACATTGATATAATAGCCCAAACGATAGGGACTTTTGATATGAAGTAACAAGGAAAGAACAAACCGGATATTCAGCCAGCAATGTACCTGGCTAAATATCCGGCTTTTCATTTATCACACGTTCTTAATCAGGTGCGATAGTTCGGGATCAGCCTTGATGCGCTCGATTTCGTCGGCGACAATCTGCTTGACCTCGTTCTTGATGCGGTAGTAGTTCTGTTCGATCTGCTGCTGCATGGTGTCGTTGCCCTGCTCGTCGGTGAAGTCGATAATCTGCGGTATCTTCACGTAACGGGCGGTTTCCCGCTTGACCTGCTCGTTATCCACGACAATCTCGGCATGGAAAATCTTCTGTTCGATACGCTCGTCGAAATTGTCCGCTACCGCCCCGACAAACATTCCCTGTGTCAAGTTACTGATTTTGGATGCCGGGATAAGGCTGTCCATCTGGGTGTTGATGGAAACGGAAGTTTCGTTGCGGTTGATGGTCATGTTCTGCCGTTTCTGCAAGACTTTGCCGAAACGCTCCGACAAGGTTTTGGCGGTTTCGGCAACCACCTGACCTGCAAAGACATTCCCGACGGTATTGCAGATAACAGCACTTTCCTTGTCGCCGTAGTCCCTTTTTAACTGGCTGAAATCCTGAAAGCCGAGCATGACGGCTACCTTGTTGCTTCGGGCGGTGGCAATCA
>ENA-OZKB01000368-OZKB01000368.1-human-gut-metagenome-genome-assembly--contig:-NODE-368-length-26512-cov-7.063235_pt1 | contig 26512 bp, 19 predicted proteins | sample MGYA00244821_ERZ653753 | MGnify/ENA primary metagenome ERZ653753 (study PRJEB26926, sample SAMN06165256) | human gut metagenome | biome: ENVO:00009003; feature: ENVO:2100002; material: ENVO:00002003...
CCTGAGTGATCTGGTAGGCGGCGAAGAGGATGGCGAGCCAAATCACGCCGGCGATGACGGCGACGCGGTAGCTGGCGGAGAAGCACATCAGCACCACGACCAGTGCCAAGAACGCCAACACCACCCACGGGGTCACCTTAGCGAACGGCAGCTTGAAGTGAATCGCGTCGAGCGCTTCCTTGCCGGACTTGCCGGCCAGTTCGGAATCCTCGGGAGCGCCGCCCGCGGCGACCACCTTACGGAACTTCATTTCGGTGAACATGATCATCGTCCAGTTGATGATGCCGGCGATGGTGGCAATCGACATCAGATAGTTGAACGCGAACTCAGGCCACACGAACACCACGACCACGGCGATGGCGGTGATCACGGCGGACGTCAGCACGCCGGCCACCGGCACGCCCTTAGCGTTGAGCTTGCCCAGATACGCGGGTGCATTGCCTTGTTTGGCCAGCGAATACAGCATGCGGGAGTTGGCGTACAGGCCGGAGTTGTAGACGCTCATCACAGCGGTCAGGCACACGAAGTTGAGGATGCCGGCGGCCGCGTGGATGCCCACGGAATCGAAGATTTGCACGAACGGGCTGGGAACATCGTCTCCGCCGATGGTGTTCCACGGTATTACGGCCATGATTACGCCGAGCGCGCCAATGTAGAACACGAGAATTCGCCAGATAATGTCATTGGTGGCGCGGGGAATCGTACGACGAGGGTCCTCGGTTTCGCCGGCGGTGATGCCGATGAGCTCGGTGCCGCCGAAGCTGAACATCACCACGACAAGCGCCATCAACAGGCCGGTCCAGGTGCCGTCCTTAGTCTGCTCCATGAGACCGTTCGGGAAGAAGCCCCCTTCCAAGGTGAACCAGTTGGCAAAGCTCGCTTTGATGCCGGATGCGGTGGGCAGAGCGAAGATGATGACGGCCAGGCCGCCGACGATCATGGCGATCACGGCCACAATCTTGATAATGGCGAACCAGAACTCGAACTCACCGAACTTGGAGACGCCCAGCAGGTTGGCGGCGCAGATAATCACCAAGAACACGGCCGCCGACACCCATGTCGGAATCGCCGGGAACCAGTAGTTTACGAATTTGCCCACCACGGACAGCTCAACCATCGAGACGAGGATGTAATTGAACCAGTAGTTCCAACCGGAGATGAAGCCGGCGCGCTTGGACCAGTAGCGAGTGGCGTAGTAGCTGAACGCGCCCGCCTTCGGATCCTCAACGGACATTTCGCTCAGCGCGCGCACGATCATGAAGATTGCGAAGCCGCCAACCAAGTAGGCGAGCAGAATCGAGGGGCCGGCCAGCGCGATGGATTCGCTGGAACCATAGAACAGGCCGGTTCCGATGGCGCCGCCCAGTGCAATCAGCTGGATATGACGGTTCTTCAGTGACTTGCGCAGCGTGGCCGGCACCGGCACGTCGTCGGTTTCGCGCGGCTTCTTAGGCGCATCAGCAGTACTCATTGTGCCCTTCTCTCACATTTCTTGGGTTTTGGCGCACGCGGGGCTTGCCGCGATGCGCAACGTTCGTTATTCTATGCCGCCGTATCGTCTCAGAAATGGTCAATCGTCTATTTGTGCGCTATCGCAAGCGCGGGCGTGGGCGCGGCCGGTGAGCAGGCGAAGCTATAGCGAGCGATGCTTATGAAACCGCACGCTTCACTGAGTTCACTGAATTCACCGTGTTCACTGCGTGGCAGGCATACACATGGTGAAGATGGTGTGGGACACCGATTCGGGAGAGGCCGCGAGATCGGTGGCGAGCCAATATTGCAAAAGCCCAATGCTGCCGGACACGGCGAATCGCATACGCATCTGCGCCTCGGCTGGGTAACCCGCCGAAGATTGCAACTGTTCGCCTACGCCGCGCTGGCTGTAAATCAATCCCAGCAGCTGCTGCTGGAAGCCGATATCCGCTTTCGGGCTCATCAATACCTGCAGATGCTTGCGATTGTCGGCAATGTACTGGCAGATGCGCTCAATAACATGCTCGATGCCGGCAGAATCTGGCTGGGCGAGTAGCTGTTCGAGTGCGGTGGTGACCCAGGCCATGGTTTCGTCTTCAATGTCGTGCAGCAGTTCCTCGATGCTCGCATAATGCGCGTAAAACGTGGAACGATTCACATCGGCCCGCTCGCACAACGCTTTAACGGTGATGGAGCCGAGCGGCTGATTGCGCAGCAACTCGATAAGCGCGTCCTGCATGGCACGTCTCGTGTAGCGGGTGCGGCGGCTTTCCGTCAATTCTTTGGCCATGGCCTTCTCCCCAAATTCCGACAACCCACAATCCAACTGTTGGTTGCAGAACCGACACAGTGTTGTTTTACTTGAGTATAGCAGGAAGTTTTGGCGGGGCCTATGGGGCTAGGTGGCTGCCACGAGCGCGTTGGAGGTGTGCGATGGCGTATATCGAATTCGACCATGTGGTCAAGGAATATCCTTCTGGCAGCAGTGTGATTCGCGCGCTCGACGAGGCTAGCTTCACCGCCGAACAAGGCGAATTAAGCGTGATTCTGGGGCAGTCCGGTGCCGGCAAAACCACGGCATTGAACATTCTGGGCGGCATGGATACCGCCACAACCGGCCGCGTAGTGGTCGGCGGACGCGATATTACGGGTCTGCGGAAAAAGGAACTGGTGACCTACCGGCGCAACGATATCGGCTTCGTCTTCCAGTTCTACAATCTGGTGCCTAACCTTACCGCGCTCGAAAACGTGGAGCTCGCCTCGCAAATCTGCCCTGACCATTTCGATCCAGAGGAAACGCTGCGCAAAGTCGGACTGGGGGAGAGGATGGACAACTTCCCCGCGCAACTGTCCGGCGGCGAACAACAGCGTGTATCCATCGCCCGCGCGATTGCCAAAAAGCCGAAGCTGTTGTTGTGCGATGAGCCGACCGGTGCGCTCGATTACGAGACCGGCAAGGAAGTGTTGCAGTTGCTGCAGGATATTTGCCAAACACAAGGCATGACCGTAATGATCATCACGCATAATTCCGCGCTTGCACCGATGGCTCACAAAGTGATTCGCTTCCGCTCCGGCAAGGTGACCAGCGAGGAGGTCAACGCAACGCCGCGGCCCATCGCCGATATCGAATGGTAGGTGATTGGCGATGCTCACTGCAAGACACTCTGTGAAACGCCCCGTGAAACAAGCGAGGCGATTCGTGAAACAACCTGTGAAACATTCTGTGAAACGGCGGAACCTCGACGATAGCGGCGGTCGAGGAGCGGGCGTTTCTGCGGTATTTGCCAAAGATACGTTGCGTTGCTGGCTGCGCAGCTGGAAGAGGTTCGTCTCGATCGCCGTCATCACGCTGCTTGGCGTGGCCGTGCTGACCGGCATCTACGCCGGATGCCGCGATGCTTTTCTGGCGGCCGGTCGTTTTTACGATCAGCAGGGACTGCATGACCTGCAGGTGCTATCCACATACGGCCTGACCGATGATGATGCAACGGCACTGCGCCGAATCGACGGTGTGCAAACCGTGCAGCCCGAACGTTCTCAGACGGTGACCACGTTGGTGGACGGCACCAAGAAAACCGTGACCATGCAGGAAATCGGTACCGAAGGGCTTGATCAGCCGTACATACGGCAGGGCAAACTGCCGAACAAGGCCGGCGAAGTGGCGGTTACGCAGCAATTCCTGAACGATAGCGGACTCAAGATTGGCGGCACCATTACTGTGACGCCACAAGACACCTCTTCATCCGTCATATCGGTAGCGGCCACGGAGACTGACGATTCCAATAATGCCGATACGGTAGGTGTCGCCGCCAATGCCTCGGCATCCGATGCGAAGTCCGCCGCCAATACGGACGCCGACGCCGAGCAATCCCCGCAGTTCCCCACGAAACTCACCATCACCGGCGTCGTACTTGACCCGCGCGACCTCAACAATCCAGACGGCTATTCGGGCATGACCTCCTTCCGGTCCACCTCATCCGAGGACTATACGTTCTTTGCACCCAGCGACGGCGTGACCGGCAATATATACACTGCGATATCGGTTGCCGTCACTGGTGCGTCCGATTTTGACACGTTTTCCGATGCCTACGATGAAGCCGTCAAAACCGTGGCCGACCGTATCGAACATCAGATACAGACCACACGCCAGAAAGCCCGTCGTCAACAGATCGTCTCCAGCGCGCAGCGCAAACTGGACGATGCCCAAGACGAGGCCAACGAGCAGCTGGACGAAGCCCAGAAGCAGATCGACGACAACTGGGCCGAGCTGGAAGCCAACGAAACGACATTGCAAGATAGCCGTACCGAATTGGAGAACAACAGGACAACCATTACCGATGGCGAACGGCAGCTCGCCGATGGACGTGCGCAGATTGCATCGGCCCGTCAACAGATCGCGCAAGGTCGCCAGCAGATAGCCGAAGCGCGCACCCAGCTCGAATCAGGCAAAACGCAGCTCACCTCGGCTCGCAAACAGCTCGATGCGGCGCAAACGGAACTGACTGCCAATCGCACGAAAATCGAACAGGGCATTACCCAAATCGACCAAGGCGTGGCACAAATTGATCAGATGCTGTCCATGATTCAACAGGCCGACAATCTACTGGCGCAACTTGACCCGAATATCGACTTCAACTCACCCACATGGCAGGCCATCAAGCAACTGCTCGCGCGCCTTGGCATTACCCTGCCTGAAGTGCCGTCAATCAGTGAGCTGCGGCAACAGCTGGCCGCCAAGCAAACGGAACTGCAAACGCAGCGAGACAGTCTGACCCAGCAGAAAGCCGATTTGCAGCGCACATTAAACGAAACCATTGCCCCCGCACAATCCACCTTGGACCAGCAGAACGCGCAACTGACCGCCAAGGAACAGGAAGCGGCTGCAGGAGAGGCACAGCTCAATACCAAATCCGCGGAACTCGAAGCGAATGCCGCAACCCTCGAAACCCAGTCGGCGCAACTTGAAGCGCAGGCCGCCCAACTGGCCAGCGGCAAGCGGCAGCTTGAAGAAGGCGAGCGGCAGCTGAAAGAAGGCGAACAACAGCTCGCGGACGGCAAGGCGAAACTGGATGATGCGCAGTCTGCACTCGATGCGATGCGAAGCGAAGCGGAAAGCGAATTCGCCAAGCAGCAACGGCGCATCGACGATGTGGCCAACGCACGTTGGTATGTGCAGACACGCGCTTCGATCGACGGATTCAGCTCGCTCAAATCAGATGTCAGTTCCATCGAATCCATCGGCCGCGCATTCCCGATTGTGTTCCTGCTGGTCGCCGTGCTCATGAGCCTGACCACCATGACCCGCATGGTCGAGGAAGATCGCGGACTTATCGGCACCTACCTTGGACTCGGCTATGGCGGACTCGCCGTGTCCAGCCGGTATCTGCTGTTCGCGTTGCTCGCCTGCTTGGTCGGCGGCGGCATCGGTCTGCTGGTCGGATTCCTCGGCATCCCGGCATTCCTGATGGTGGTGATTGAGGGACTGTATATATTGCCCGGTGTGCGACTTGAATACGACTGGCTGTACGGCTCGGCCGGCATCGTGCTGTTCGTGGTCGGTGTGGGCGTGGTCACCGCGCTCGCCTGCCGCGAGGAGATACGGCACACGCCCGCCGCGCTGATGCGCCCGAAGGCGCCGAAGGCGGGCGCTCGCATATTGTTGGAGCGGATTCGCCCGGTATGGAGCCGGCTGAACTTCCTCGGCAAAGTCACTGCGCGCAATATCTTCCGATTCAAGTCGCGTTTGATTATGACCGTGGGCGGCGTGGCTGGTTGCACAGCGCTGATTATCTGCGGATTTGCGATTAACGACACCGTCGACACGACTGGCGTCAAGCAATATGAGCAGATCTACCAGTATGACTTGATGGTGGTGGCCAATGACGATGACGCCGCCGCGATGCGCAAGCAGGTGGCACAAGATGGCCGGGCCACCGAAACGCTGAATCTGCGCGTGGATAGCGGCGAGATGAGCAATGCGGCGCAGGAAAGCGAAACCGTGCAGCTGATGACGGTGCCCAACAATTCGTTGAACAAACTGAACGACATGGTCACGCTGGAAGAGGCCGGTGACGATGGGTGGTTCGAGCTGCCCAATATCTTCGGCAAAGCGGGTGGCGGCACTGTAGCGCTGGACGATAGTGGTGTGATTGTGGCGAAGTCCGCAGCCAATTCGTTGGATATTCATGCGGGCGACACCGTCACGTTGAGCAATGGCGGCAGCGGGCGGGCCAAGGTGAAGGTTGCGGCGGTGACGCGCAACCTCATCGGCTCTGATGTGTACATCAGTGAGCGACTGTACGACCAGAAGTTTGCGGCCGACGGTGTGACGTCTTCGGCTTCGGGAGATGGCACTGCCTCGACCTTGACGTGGAACGCGATGCTCGCCAAGCTGAAAGGTTCCGAGACCGAACAGGCCGAATATGCGGATCGGTTGGGCGAGGAATCGTCGGTGCTCAAGGCCGTGAGCTGTGCGCATCTGGCCGCCACGTTTAAGTTCGATTTGATGGGTGCCGTGGTGGCGCTGATTGTGGGGCTCGCCGGCGGCCTGGCGCTGGTGGTGCTGTTTACGTTGGCCAATACGAACGTGTCCGAACGCATCCGCGAGATGGCCACACTGAAGGTGCTGGGCTTCTATGACCGCGAGGTGCACAACTACGTGAACCGCGAGATGATGATATTGACCGGTATGGGTGTGGTGGTTGGTCTGCCGCTTGGCAGGTGGATAGGCGGATTACTGACTGCTGCGTTGAATATGCCGTCGCTGTATTTCGAAGTGGAAGTGCACTGGTGCAGCTATGCGATTGCCGTGGTGGCGACGCTGGCGTTCGCGCTGCTGGTGCAGCTGTTCACCAACCCAGTGCTCGATCGCGTAGACCCGGTCAGCTCGCTCAAGTCCGTGGAATAGAGGTAGAAGTTCAATTTGGTGTTGATGAATTGAACTTTTTGGCGGAATATTTACAGTATCATCGCATGTATTCTTGAGCTGAGCGGTTTTCGTGACATATTTCGGTGATACAGTTTGAACTTGTTTTGAACGAGTATCGCGTCTGGTGCGTAACAATCGGGCGGCAGAGAAGAGAAATGAAATCAGTATGGCCGATACGAATGTGAATGGTGGTACACGGCAGGCTACGGGCAAACTCAAGTCTGTCGAAAGCCTGGACCAGACCAACGAGATGGAGCGTGGCCTGAGCAATCGCCACGTGCAGTTCATCGCCATTGGCGGCACCATCGGCACCGGCTTGTTCCTGGGTTCGGGCAAGTCGCTGGCACTGACCGGCCCCTCGATCGTCTTCGTGTATATCCTGGTCGGCGTCATCATGTTCTTCCTGATGCGCGCCATCGGCGAGATGATGTACCGCGACCCCAGCCAGCACACCTTCATCAATTTCATCACCCGCTACCTGGGCAACGGATGGGGGCATTTCGCCGGCTGGACGTATTGGGCCGCGCTCGTGCTGCTGGGCATGACCGAGATCACGGCCGTCTCCACGTACTTCATCACCTTCTTCGACACGTTCGGCATCGACCTGACCCATTGGAAATGGCTGATTGAACTGTGCTTCCTGGTGTCGCTGGTGTCCGTCAACCTGATCGCCGTCAAGGTGTTCGGCGAGGTGGAATTCTGGTTCTCGATGATCAAGATCACGCTGATTTGCGCGATGATCGTCACCGCCGTGGTCATGATCGTGATCGGCTACCATTACCCGGCCGCGCGGATTCATGGCGTGGATCATGTGAGTCCGGCGGGCCACGCCGGACTCGACAACCTGTTCGCCGGCTTCTCGTTCGCCCCGAACGGCTGGATGGCCTTCCTCATGAGCTTCCAGATGGTGTTCTTCGCCTATGAGCTGCTCGAGTTCGTGGGCGTCACCGTCTCCGAGACCAAGAATCCTCGTGAGGTGCTGCCCAAAGCCGTCAACGAGATCATCGTGCGTGTGCTCATCTTCTACGTGGGCGCGCTCGTGGCCATCATGTGCATCGTGCCGTGGACCTCGTTCAAGCCGAACGAGGACGGCTCCTTCGCCTCCCCGTTCATTATGGTGTTCCAGTACGCCGGGCTGAATTGGGCGTCCGCGCTGGTGTTCTTCGTGGTGATCACCGCCGCATCTTCCGCGCTGAACTCGCTGCTGTACTCGGCTGGCCGCCACCTGTACCAGCTGTCCGAGGTGTCGCCGAACCCGATGCTGAACAAGCTCGGCAAGGTGTCCGATCGCAAGGTGCCGGCCCGCGCCATCCTGGTGTCCGCGGCGCTGATACTGCTGTCGCCGATCGTCAACGCCATCCCCGGTGTGTCCGGAGCGTTCGTGCTGTTCTCGTCCGCCAGCTCCGCGGTGTTCCTGTTCATCTACATCCTGACGCTGATGGCACACCGCAAGTACCGTCGCTCCGCTGATTTCATTCCGGACGGGTTCGTCATGCCCGCTTGGAAGGTGCTCAATACGGTGGCAATCGTGTTCTTCGTGTTCATCTACCTGACGTTGTTCCTTGCGGACGATACGCGCAATTCCGCGATTGCCGGCCTGGTGTGGCTTGTGGGCTTCGGTGGATTCTCTATGCTGCGCGAACGCTACCGTAGCCGCGATTTAAAGGCCGCACTGGAACACAAGGAGTGATTGGACGGGCTGATTGGCTGGCGGCTATTAGTTGGGTGGCTGTTGGCTGTTGGCGGCTGACTGGCTAGCGGCCGATAGCCAATGACTGGGCTGATCGTCAGCCAATCGGCTGCCTATAGGTCTCATTGATACATTCGGTCATCCGATTAGTGCATTTGCGCGGACAATTAGTGCATTCGATCATCGGATTAGTACATCAGTGTGCAATTATTAGTACAATTAGCCGCCTAATTAGTACATTAGGACATAAAACAATGTCCTAATGTACTAATTAGATGCTAAAATACGATAAGTGCCATGTCCTAATGTATGAATTATCGCTATGAAGGGCGGAATGCGATGACGCAGGATGAACTTATGCAAGTGCTGCAGGCCGGTGAATCATCTATGGTCGAGTTCAAGCGCTGCAGCGAATTGCCTCATACGGATACTTTTGAGACTGTATGCTCATTCGCCAATCGTTCTGGTGGCAGCATTTATCTTGGCGTTGACGATGACGGTCAAGTGCTCGGCGTCGATTCTAAGCGCGTTAGTGAGATAGAGCGCAACGTTGTCAACGTAGTGTCTAATCGTAAGATGTTCGAACCGGCTCCAATGGTGGAAACGGAACATATCGAGTACGACGAACGGATTATTGTTCGTATTTGGGTAGCTCCGAGTTCTTCGGTTGTGCGGTTCAAGGGCGCAGTGTTTGATCGCATTGCTGATGTGGATACACACATCGAAAGCGATATCCAGATTAGTCAAATGTATATTCGCAAGCAGAACTACTATTCCGAACGGCGAATTTTCCGTTACGTGACTCCGTTTGATTTGCGTCCTGAGCTGATTGCGCGAATGCGGCAGCTGGCGGTCGCTCAGCGAGCTGGGCACCCTTGGGGAACTATGTCTGACGAAGAACTGTTCCGCAGCGCCAAGCTATACGATCGTGATTACACGACCGGCGAAGAGGGCTTTAATCTTGCTGCAGTGCTGCTCTTGGGCAAGGATGAAGTCATTTCCTCGGTTTGCCCAGCGTATATTACTGATGCCGTGGTTCGGCGAGACAATATTGACCGATACGATGACCGACTTATGGTGCGGACCAACTTGTTCGATTCGTACGAGCAACTCCGTGAATTTACTGAGCGGAATCTGCCTGACCGCTTTGTGTTAAAGGGCGATAAGCGAGTGAGCCCGCGTACGATGATCGCCCGTGAATTGGTGGCAAACAGCCTCATGCATCGGGAGTATTCCAGTCCGGTGGTGGCGCGTGTCACCATTGATAATGAATCCATCCGGACGGTTAATGCTTCGCGCTCATTCTTTGAAGGTCGAATGAAGCTGGGCGAGTTCACGCCAATGCCAAAGAATCCGATTATCGCTAATGTGTTTGTGCAGACCGGCATAGCCGAGCAGCTGGGTAGCGGACTGCGGAATCTGATAAGAGCGTCCCGGCAATATACTGAGCGAGAGCCTGAGTTCCGCGATGGTGACATATTCGAGGCGACGATTCCTATTGTTCCTGCGCTGAAGACCGTGGATGGTTCTGGTTTTGCTAGCGTGAGATCTGCAGTTGAGAAAGATGCCGAAGAGGGTGCGAGGCTCATTGGCGGGGAACGTGTGGATGGTAAGAAAGCAGATGCAACCGCATCGGGTGAAATTGATTCGCGGGCAGCGATGCTGTCGGCGATGAATCGACGCTTGACAGAGGTTGACTATGTGACTGTACCTGAACTCGCCAAGATAACAGAGCTCGATAACAGAACAGTCCGCAAATTCCTAAACGGTTTAGTTGCGCAAGGAAAGCTGATTGCTGAAGGCAACACGCGTGGTCGGCGTTATCGGAAGGGATAGCGGGCGCGATATCTCGATGCAGTGGGATTCACTTAAGGGCTACGGCAAATATGATTCGTAGCGATTGGGCCAGCGCAATTCGAATGGCTCATGACTTTGTGCGTCGTTTGTGGTCTCTGAAGTTGTTTGCTGGGTGACGGTTTTGTGATAAAATCGCTCATATCAAAATGTTTGCGTAAACATTTTGGCTGCGCCGAAAGAAGGAGTCGACGTAGGTCATGTATCAGGCAAAGAGGCCGGCTCAGTGAAGCAAAGGCCGATTTTTCCGGTATAAGGCGGACAGCAGGAACACTAAGGAGACCAATGAAGGGTTATAGGCCAAAATGTGTGTCCGTTTTGGCTTGTGTTCCTTTGTGGCAGTGGGCGTTTCTCCTGTTCGAGTTGTATGGGCGGGGAACTCGAGGTCGGCCAGAATGTGTGTCCGGAATGGCCGGTCAGGCCTTGCGGCACAACGGTTGAGTGACTTTCGAGTTGGCGTGGCAGATTGGGTGGATGAACACACCTTGTTGCGCCGTGTGCGGCGAGCCGATGAAGCGGAACGGAAGGACGAGCTCGGGACGGATCAGGTGGCGGTGCCGGAACGCCGGCTGCGGGAGCTCACGCACCCAGTCGCGCGACAACAGCGCCCGTGATCTGCGGTGCGGTCTGGACTGGCTGTTCTCGAAGCAGTCGCAGGCCGAGCACCGGCTGCCGGCACGCACGCTGCGCCGCCGGTGCGAGCTCATGTGGGGCCTGTGGCCGCCCGTGCCGCTGGTGGACGAGGTGCATCATGTGGTGCATGTGGACGGCATCCACCTGCACCGCGACGCGGTGGTCCTGATCGCGGTGGCCGGCGGGCACGTGATCGGCTGGCATGTCGCCAAAAGCGAGAAAGCGGCGGCATGGCAGTGCCTGATGGCACGCATCGCGCCGCCCGACGTGCTCGTATGCGACGGCGGGGGCGGCGTCCTCAAGGCCGCGAAGGCCACGTGGCCGGATACGCGGATCCAACGGTGCCTGTTCCACGTGCAGGCCAACATCCTCGAACTGACCGGCAGGCGGCCCCGTCTGGAGGCCGGCAGGCAGCTGCGCCGGGTGGCCCTGTCCCTGCCCCGCGTCGGGGACGCGGGCGGCGCGGCCGAATGGCTGGTCTCCTACAACCGGTGGGAGCAGGACTTCGCCTCGTTCCTCGACGAGAAGAGCGAATACGCCGACGGCAGTGTGAACGACATGCACCAAAGGCTCGTCAAGGCGCGGCGCATGATCCGCAGACGCATCCGGGAGGGTCAGCTGTTCACGTTCCTCGACGAGGGGCTCGCGTCCGTCGGCCCGGTGCCGTCCACGAACAATCTCATCGAATCATGGAACGCGCGCCTGCGCGACATGCTGCGCCGCCACCGTGGACTGCGGCTGGTCAGACGGCTGAAGGCGATCTGCTGGTGGTGCCATCAGCACACGGCGCATCCCGAGACCGACGCATGGCTCGCGGCCAACGCGATGCCCGATGAACGACTCGAGCGCCTCTACCGGCAGGCATGGGAAAGGAGCCCGCAAGGCCAGTACGAGACGTTCGGCATCCCCGCAAGATACGGCACCGGCATCGACTGGAACGAGTTCCGCACACGGGTCGAATGGCAGTCGAACGACTAGACCGCCGGACACACATTTTGGCCTATAACCCGTCGAATGGCCATCAAACGACTAAACACCAGACACACATTTTGGCCTATAACCCCATATTTCGCCCTACACCACGAAATACGGCAAAAGAACAAAAAAGCTCCTGACATTTGTCAGGAGCTTGGTGGCGACCCCGGCCGGACTTGAACCGGTGACCTCCGCCGTGACAGGGCGGCGCTCTAACCAACTGAGCTACGGGGCCATCTGTACCTCAATGAAGCACAAGAGGATATACTACAGCATCACTGGACCACGGCGCGCCGCCCGGCGCGTCGCGCCACGGCAATGTCAGGCCCATCCATTACCCCTCCAAGCCATAGCGACGCCCGCCATTCCAGCCCTTCCGATACCATGGTGGGCGGTGGTTTGGCGTGGATTCGATCGTTATGCGGACAGGGCGGCACAGGCCTGACGCGGCGCACCGCGATCCGTGATTCGGGGGGCGTGCTCCGCGCTGCACACAGCGTATCCATCACAAACTAAAGACTAAAGAAACAGCGGAATTCCAACCCCTTTTTAAGGAGTAACTGCACAACATGGCAGAATTCGTATTTCAGATGATCAAGGCCCGCAAGTCTTACGGCGACCGCGTGATTCTCGATGACGTGACCCTGAGCTTCCTGCCCGGCGCAAAGATCGGCGTCGTGGGCCCGAACGGCATGGGTAAGTCCACCCTGCTCAAGATCATGGCCGGCCTGGAGACCGTGAGCAACGGCGAGGCCAGCCTGACCCCGGGCTTCACGGTCGGCATCCTGCAGCAGGAGCCGCCGCTGGACGACACCAAGACCGTGGGCGAGAACATCAAGATGGCGTTCGGCCCGATTGCCGAGAAGGTCGCCCGATTCAATGAAATCGGTGAGGAGATGGCCAATCCGGACGCCGACTTCGACGCCCTGATGGAAGAGATGGGCAAGCTGCAGACCGAGATCGACGCCGCCGACGGCTGGGACCTCGACTCCCAGCTCGAGCAGGCAATGGACGCCCTGCAGTGCCCGGACCCGGACACCCCGGTCAACGTGTGCTCCGGTGGCGAGCGCCGCCGTGTGGCCCTGTGCAAGCTGCTGCTTGAGGCCCCGGACCTGCTGCTGCTCGACGAGCCCACCAACCACCTGGACGCCGAGTCCATCCTGTGGCTGGAACAGTTCCTGCACCAGTACAAGGGCGCCGTCATCGCCGTCACCCACGATCGTTACTTCATGGACAATGTGGCCGAATGGATTTGCGAGGTCGACCGCGGCCACCTGTACCCGTACAAGGGCAACTACTCCACCTACTTGGAGACCAAGGCCAAGCGTCTGGAGATCCAGGGAGCCAAGGACGCCAAGCTCGCCAAGCGACTGAAGAACGAGCTCGACTGGGTGCGCTCCTCCCCCAAGGCCCGTCAGGCCAAGAACAAGGCCCGTCTGGAGCGTTACGACCAGATGGAAAACGAGGCACGCAACAACAAGAAGCTCGACTTCTCCGAGATTCAGATTCCGGCCGGCCCGCGCCTGGGTTCCACCGTGCTGGAAGCCAGCCACATCCACAAGGCCTTCGGCGAGCGTGTGCTCATCGACGACCTGTCCTTCACGCTGCCGCGCAACGGCATCGTCGGCGTAATCGGCCCGAACGGCGTGGGTAAGTCCACGCTGTTCAAGACCATCGTGGGCCTGGAGCCGCTGACCAGCGGCGAGCTGAAGATCGGCGACACCGTCAAAATCAGCTACGTGGACCAGAACCGTGAGGGCCTGGATCCGAACAAGAACCTGTGGGAAGCCGTGTCCGGCGGCCTCGACTTCATCGAGGTGGCCGGTGTGGAGGTGCCGACCCGCGCCTATGTGGCCAGCTTCGGCTTCAAGGGCGCCGATCAGCAGAAGCTGACTGGTGTGCTGTCCGGTGGTGAGCGCAACCGTCTGAACCTGGCCCTGACCCTGAAGCAGGGCGGCAACCTGCTGCTGCTCGACGAGCCCACCAACGATCTGGACGTCGAGACCTTGGAATCCCTCGAAAACGCGCTGCTCGAATTCCCTGGCTGCGCTGTGGTGATTTCCCACGACCGTTGGTTCCTCGACCGTGTCGCCACGCATATCCTCGCGTGGGAAGGCGACGACGACAACCCGGCCAAGTGGTACTGGTTCGAAGGCAACTTCCAGGCCTACCAGGAGAACAAGGTGACACGCCTCGGCGAGGATGCGGCCCGCCCGCACCGCCTGCACAAGAAGCTTGTGCGCGGCTGAGATACGCCGGCATTAGTGCCACAACGCGCTTTATACGTCGAAAGCCGTCCCTCAGGGGCGGCTTTCCCCATAATTGCCCCATGGCTGCCCGCCCCGCATCCCATAAAATCCCACAGTCGCCTACGGCAACACACCGGCAGCGCAGCAGCAACGTAGCGGCAATGCGCCGCATAACCCACCGTTTACCTTCCAAACAGTCTCGTTACATTTCGCTCCCGGAACTCTTAACCCCCACCGGATAGACTGCCAACCATAGGTTGGAATACGATAACCGAATACTGAACACAGCAGAACAAGAATCGAGGAACGCCATGGCTCAGGCAACCACCGTAACTCCATTGGACCATCTGGTGAAGGTGCTGAAGTTGGGCGAGCCTTCCGCTTACCGCAATCACACATATATCAATGGCGAGAGTATGTACTTCCCCACCGGCCGCGTCTACGGTGGCCAGGTCATCGCCCAGTCGGTGATCGCCGCGTCCAAAACAGTGGGCCCTTCACGCCTGCCGCATTCGGTACATGGCTATTTCATTGCCGCCGGCGATATTCGTCAAGACCTGTTGTTTGACGTCGAGAACCTTCGCGACGGCCGCTCGTTCTCCGCTCGTCGGGTCAACGTCACCCAAGCCGAGGGGTCGATTCTCACGGCCATCGCCTCTTTCCAGGAGACCGGCCAAGAGGGTGTGGAATTTGCCGATCCGATGCCGGAAAACCTGCCCGATCCCGAAACGTTGACTTCCGCCAAAGAACTCATGCAGCCGTTCGCCGAGAAGTCGCCGTTCGCCAATTACTATGCCGAGAAATCGCCGTTCGATATCCGCCACGTGACGCCGACCGTGATGCTGCGCGCGGACAAGGATTCCGCCGAGCATGATTCCGGCAAGCAGATGGTGTGGATGAAGGCCGATGGCCACGTCGATGTGCCGCAGGTCATGCATCGTGCGATGCTGGCGCTTGGCTGCGATCAGGTGATGATGGAGCCGGTGCTGCGCCGCGCCGGACTGTCGATTTCCACACCGGGCATTTCCTATGCGTCCATCGACCATTCGATGTGGTGGTATCAGGATATCGATATCAACGAATGGCATTTGTATGTGCAGGATACGCCTATCGCCGCGCACGGACGCGGACTCGGCATTGCCAAAGTGTATGCGCAGAATGGCGACTTGGTGGCGGCCATCGCTCAGGAAGCTATGGTTCGCGTGCCGTAGGAATAGTCACCCCTACCGCTTGTAGGCTTGGGCTATGTCGCTACGGCGCTTGGCTTCCCTGATTTTCGGGTTTTCGGGGCCTTCGTTCGGCGGTAGCTGGCACAACCATTCGCCGATAATGCCGATGATCATGTCGGCGATGCACACCACGGCCGCGATTGCACACTCGGTGACGGCGTGTGCATAGAAATCCGCCTCGATATGGCTCAGGCTCATCACAATCTGACCGCCATACCAGCCGGCGAGCGTTGCGCCCGCCAATCCCAGTGCCTTAGACAGCACCAGCGTATACACCGCGATAGTGGGATTGATGAAGCTATGCGGACGCTTCTTGGGGTCGGTATTCGCGTATTTATGCACTTGCAGGGCCAAGATCAGCACGATAACGCCCAGCACGGCCAGCAATCCGGTCACAATCCGAGGCGCACCAATCAGCGACAGTCCCGAGCTTTCGCCGTAGGAGGCCAGACCGATACCCGCCAACAGGCCCAGCACGGCACCGATTACATACTGCCACCATGGTGTTCGCCGTGTTTTCATGTCCGGCCTCCTTATCGTTGCGTTGCTGTTTGCTGTTTGCGAACGGCCCTCGCTCCTGGGCTGCTCATCTTGATTTGGTTTTCGTCACTGCCGTGCCCGGCTGTTCGAGGCCGGAGACTGGTCCGTCACCGTCTGGTTTCTAGCCTACCGTTCGTAACTGGTTCTGCCATCAGCTCAACTGTTCGACAGTATCCAGTTGTCCGATAGCAATCCGACCTGTCCGGCATCCGGTGCCATGGCCAAAAGGAAGGCCACCGGGTCGCCGCCCAGAGAAGCATTCGGGTCCATATCCAGCCAAGGTGCCAATACCGACGCATGGTTACGGGCCGACGGCCAAGGAATGCTGCAGTTGGGCTCGTCGGAAGTCACGCCTTCCATGTCGACAAGGTCAAGGTCGACTGCCAGATCATGAACGCTTTCGATGCTGCCCAATACGGCAATCAGGTCGGCGGGCGGCAACTTGGTTTCGATTTGGATGACCGCGCTCATCGCGTCCGGACTGTCGAAATGGCTGACATGGTAGAGCGGCGAGATGCCCTGTACCTGATTGCCAGGAACACTGTCGATGGAAACGATGGTTTCGCGGAACAGCCGTTCGGCATCCTGCGAGGTGGAATCCAGCGAAATAATCGCCTTGCGTGAGACGGGTTCCGACTCCGACGCTGATTCTTGCTTGACTGCATGCCCGCCGAGCATCCAGTCTTCGCTCTCGAGCTGCACGGCGTTACGGTCCGGCGCGGCGGCCAGCAAATCGGCTACAGGCCCCTCATGGGCTCCAGCAAGTTTGGCGTTCGGATTCAGCGCCGCCCAGGGAGCCAGCACAAATGCGCGCTGCCAAGCACGCGGATGGGGCAATGCCAGATCCGGATCCGCGCTGGTGATGCCATCAAAGTCGATAATGTCCAAGTCCAACGGCCTGGAATCCCAATGATTCTCACGAATTCGCCCATGGTTCGCTTCGATGTTTTGCAACGCGGCGAGCAATTCGTGGCTGCCCATTGTGGTTCCAAGCTCCACCACGGCGTTCAGGAAATCCGGCGTACCGTCAGCCATGCCCCACGCGGCCGTGCGGTAAAGCGGCGAAATACCGGTCACCTGTGTGCCAAGCAGCGCGTCAATCTCCCGAACGGCGGCTCGCAAGGTGGATTCCACCTCGCCCACATTGCCCCCCAAGGCCACCACCGCATTATGGATGGCATGCTTTTCAGCAGTGCGTCCATTATCGGTGGCACGCACGCGCGAGATGGAGACCGATACATCTGCAAAAGCCACGACGATGGGCGCGTGAGGCTTGTGCACGGTGACGTCGATGGAGGCGACGGCCGGCGCATCGGCAAGAATCTTATCCGCGATACGTTGGGCCAGACGCTCGATCAGGTCCACATGAGGGCCTTCGATGACAGCCACGATATCCTTGGCCACGCGGCCGTAATCGATGGTGTCATTGAGATCGTCGGATTGGCCGGCGGCGGCCAGATCAAGGTGCAGGGTGACGTCCACGACGAAGGTTTGTGGCCGTTCGTGTTCAAAGGTGAGCACACCGTGGGTGCCGTTGGCATGTACGCCGGTAAGTGTGATGGTGTCCATTGGTAAGGCTTTCTGTTCAAATGCTCCCCCTCAGTCGCCTTCGGCGCCAGCTCCCCTCGCCCGAGGGGAGCCAAGACCTAGAAGCAACCAAAAACAGGGAGCCAGGGGAATCATGCGTATTCGCGCCAGGTGTTGCCGGCGATGACGGCGGCGCGGCTTTTGGCCACATCGTGTACGCGCACGGCCCATGCGCCGTGCTCGGCGGACAGGGCGGACAAGGCTGCGGTCACGTCATCGCGCTGGGCCATGGTCGGGCCATCAGCACCGGCAGTACCCGCCCCGGTAAGCATCGCCGAAATGAAGCGCTTGCGGGACTGGCCAATCAGCACCGGATATCCAGTGGCGCGGAAGGTCTCGAGCCCGGTCAGCAGCGGTAGGTTATGCTCGATGCCGGGCTTGGAGAAGCCCAGACCAGGATCGATGATAATGCGCTCAGGCTTTACGCCGGCGGCCAGCACGCCGTCGACTTGGCGCATGAGTTCGTCGTGCACGTCGGTCAATACGCCATGCTCGTATACGGAGGTGTCTTGATCGGGGTTCGCGCCCTTGGAGCCGACGAGCCAGCCGCGCCAATGCTGCACGACGTACAGGCAGTCGTGGTCGGCGACCACATGCGGCAGCTCGGCGTCCAGCGTGCCGCCGGAAACATCGTTGATGATCTGTGCGCCCTCGCTCAGCGCGGCGGCGGCCACGGATGCGCGCGTGGTGTCGATGGACAGTACGGCACCGGCCGGAATCAACGTCTTGACGGCACCGGTGATACGGGCCAGTTCGTCGGCCTCGGACACGCGCTTGGCACCGGGGCGCGTGGATTCGGCGCCGATGTCGATGATATCCGCGCCGGCGGCCATCATGTCGCGCCCGTGCTGGGCCGCCTTGGCCGGGTCCAGCCACAGGCCGCCGTCCGAGAACGAGTCCTCGGTGATGTTGAGCACACCCATCACCATGGTGTGCGTGGCGTCATGCAACGCCTGCAAATCAGTCATAGGTCATCTCCCCTTCATTGTTTCCCCTTCGCTCCCCTCAGTCACCTACGGCGACAGCTCCCCTCAGAGAGGGGAGCCTAGGTTGCGTCACTTGTCAAGAATCAGACTCATGGCTTCGGCTCGGGTGGCGGGGTTGCGTAGCAGACCGCGCACCGCAGAGGTCACCGTGCGGGCGGAAGACTTCTTGATGCCGCGCATCGACATGCACAGGTGCTCGCATTCGGTCACCACAATCACACCACGTGCGCCCGCATACTCGACCAGCGCGTCGGCGATCTGCTGGGTCAAACGCTCCTGCACCTGCGGCCGGCGAGCATACACCTCAACCAGTCGGGCGAGCTTGCTCAGCCCCATCACCCCATCCTTGGCGGGAATGTAGCCCACATGGGCCACGCCATGGAAAGGCAGCAGGTGATGCTCGCACACCGAATACAGTTCGATGTCCTTGACCAGCACCAGCTCGTCGGTATCCACGTCGAAGTGCTTCTCCAGCACATCGGCCGGCGAGGCCTGCAGACCGGCGAACAGCTCGCGGCACGCGCGGGCGATACGGTCAGGCGTTTCCACCAGTCCCTCGCGCTCGGGATCCTCGCCAATCGACTTCAGGAACAGACGTACGGCTTCGCGCACGCCTTCCTCGTCGTATGTGCATTTCTCCCGCTGGCAAGACTCTATATTTTCGTTCATCTCATCTCTCCCTTGTCATTGTCCACAACGACGTCGGCCCGGCCTGCGTACGTGAGAAACCACATGAACAGGTCGGGCCGAATCGTCATCGTGTCTACTCTTCCGTCTTCATGCCGACCGAGCGCTTGAGGCTTTCGGGAATCTCCACCGGCGGCTTGTCCGAGTCGGGGCGGCGGTCGTTGGACAGCCACACCGGACGAACCGGAGCCTTCTTGATCGGCGCGAAGATCGCCGCAAGTTCCTTCTCGTTCAGGGTCTCCTTGACCAGCAGCTGGCGGACCAGCTCGTCAAGAATCTCGCGGTTGTCGTTGATGATGGTCCATGCCTCGGTGTGCGCGGTCTCCACCAGCTTCAACACTTCGTCATCGATTACCTCAGCGGTGCGATCGGAGTACTTGCGCGGCTGCAGACCATCCATCACAGTGGTCTGATCGTCGTCGGAACCCCACTTGATGGCGCCGAGCTTATCGGAGAAGCCGTATTCGATCACCATCGTACGGGCGATGCTCGTAGCCTTCTCGATATCGTTCGAAGCACCGGTAGTCGGGTCGTGGAAGACGATTTCCTCGGCGGTGCGGCCACCCATCGCGTAGGCCATCTGGTCGAGCAGCTGGTTGCGCGACTGCGAGTAGCGGTCGGAGGTCGGCATGACGGCGGTGTAGCCGAGGGCGCGGCCTCGCGGCAGAATCGTCACCTTGGTCACCGGATCGGTGTTGTTCAAGGCGGCGGCCACCAGCGCATGGCCACCCTCGTGGTATGCGGTGTTGCGCAGCTCTTCCAGAGCCATGCCCTTAGACTTGCGCTTCGGGCCGGCCTGAACGCGGTCGATGGCCTCGTCGATGGCGCGGTTGTCGATCAACTGGGCACCGGCACGGGCACACAGCAACGCGGCTTCGTTGAGCACGTTGGCCAAATCGGCACCGGTGAAGCCCGGCGTGCGCACGGCGACCATATGCAGGTCGACGTCCGGTACGAACGGCTTGCCCTTGGCGTGCACCCTCAGAATTGCCTCACGGCCTTCCAGATCAGGCGCGGCCACACCTACCTGACGGTCGAATCGACCCGGACGCAGCAGAGCGGGGTCGAGCACGTCGGGACGGTTGGTGGCGGCGATGATGATGAGGTTGGTGTCGTTGTCGAAGCCGTCCATCTCGACGAGCAGCTGGTTCAGCGTCTGCTCGCGCTCGTCGTGGCCACCGCCCATGCCGGAACCGCGCTTGCGGCCCACAGCATCGATCTCGTCGATGAAGATGATGGCGGGGGCGTTCTTCTTGGCCTCATCGAACAGGTCGCGCACACGGGAGGCACCGAGACCCACGAACATTTCGACGAAGTCGGAGCCGGCCATCGAGTAGAACGGCACGCCGGCCTCGCCTGCGATGGCTCGGGCCAGCAACGTCTTACCGGTGCCGGGAGGGCCGTACAGCAGCACACCGCGCGGGATGCGCGCACCCAGCGCCTTGTACTTGGACGGATCCTTGAGGAAGTCCTTGATCTCCTCGACTTCGGCCACGGCCTCGTCTTCACCGGCCACATCGGCGAACTTGGTGGTGGGGGTCTGCCCGTCGAGCAGTTTGCCGCTGTTCTTCCTGCCGCCCATGCCGAGCATGCCGCCGGCGCCGCCCATCCGGCTCATCAGCCACCAGAACAAGGCAAGGATGATGACGAACGGCAGAATCGAGGTGATGAGGTAGCTCATCACACTGGTCTGCTCGATGTTCGAGGTCCAGCCCTTCTCAAGGTTGCCGTTCTCCACGGCCTTGGCCACTTGGGCACCCTGCGCGAAGGTGTAGTAGAACTGCACGTTCTTGCCGTAGTTGGTCACCTTGCCGGTGTCGGCATTCTTCTTGGTGTAGTCATTCTTCAGCTCAAGGCGGACGACCTGCTTGTTGTCCGTAATCTCGGCGTATGTGGCCTTGCCCTGATTGATCAGCGCGAAACCATCTTTAGTATCGATGGTTTTGGTGCCACCGCCGGCGAACATCTGGAACATCAGCACAACCATGACCACGAGCACGGCACCCCACAGCCAGGGGGACTGCCATATCGGGCGGTTCTCTTTGTTGCCTTTGCCATTGTTCCCGTTATTGCCATGGTTGAACGGGTTGGTGAACGGGTTGCCGTTGTTACGGTTGTTGTTCGGGTTCGGGTTATTGCCGTTACCCGGCCCTTGCGGGAAGCTCATGCTTGCACTCCTTGGTAGACGGACGGCTTGAGGACCGCGATCGAATCGAGGTTGCGGTAGCGTTCGTCAAAGTCGAGGCCGAAGCCGACGACGAACTCGTCCGGAATCTCATAGCCGGCGTACTTCACGTCAACGTCCACCTCTCGGCGGGAAGGCTTGCTCAGCAAAGCGAAGACTTCCACGGAAGCGGCACCACGACGTTTCAGTTCTGCGACCAGCCACGCGAGCGTGCGTCCTGAATCAACAATATCCTCCACAATCAAAATGTGCCGTCCGCGAACATCGGCGGACAAATCCTGCCTGACTGTGACCTCACCGCTCGACACTGTGCCCGAGCCATAGCTCGACAGGCTCATGAAGTCGATCTGTACAGGAATGCTCATGGCCTGGGTGAACGCGACCAGCGTATTCACGGCCCCTTTCAGCACCGCAACGAGCAGCGGATTCTTATCGCGGTAATCCTCGCTCGCGAGAGCAGCCATCTCGTGGATCTTGGCATCAATCTGTTCTTTGCTGACCAGCTCGTGGTCAATATCTTCCTCAACGTCAGCGATTCGCATGCGCTCCATCTTGGCACACGCGAATGACGTGTTTCTTGCGATTGGCTGAATAACCTCTGGGAAGTGAGACGCCGCCTTGCCCATGCCAATCGACGACCAGCCGGTCGATGGCGGCAATCTGGGCAGCACTGGCGTTCACACCGGCTTGGCTCAGCGCGTGAGCGATGACCCGCAACCGAATCGCCTCTGGCTCACGTGCAATACGTTTGACGCTGATCATCAGGCCGATGCCATGGCTCGAATCGTTGGTATCGCCTGCCACACAGGCTCGTGGCGCATCGGTCGATACCGCTGCCGACGATGCCGGCCAATCAACTGCCGCAACCGCCTCCCCCATCACCTCGTCGGATCGCTGATCCAGATACTCCTTATCCATTCTGGCCAACCGTGCGCTTTCGGCGAAATGGCGGGTGACATTGAATCCAGCGAATCGTTCGATGGCCGGCAGCAGGTCGTGACGCACCCGCGAGCGCAACGGATAGTCATTCGGCAACTCGCCGTCTACCGCATCGCCATTGGTGGGGTCATCCCAATATTCCACACCTAAGTCTTCACAGATGCCGGTGGTTTCGGCTCGAGTAAGGGTAAGCAGTGGCCGCGCAAAAGTCGCGCCACTGCGTGTGAAGACCTGCGGCATGCCAGCCAACGCATCCACGCCTCGACTGCGCAGCAGGCCAATCAATACGGTTTCCGCCTGATCGTCCATAGTGTGGGCCAACAGCACGGCAATGGCACCCGATTCATGCGCCGCGGCGCACAGCTCGTCATACCGGGCCTGCCGTGCGGCCGCTTCGAGGCCCTCGCCGCGCGCCTGTACGGTTGCGTTGCGCACGATGACCGGGCCCAGTCCCAACGCGCGGCAACGATCCGCGGCCTCGCTGGCGACCTGTTCGGAGCCTGCCTGCAAGCCGTGATCCACAATCACGGCACCGCAACGCACGCCCATGGACGTGCATACGATATGGCTCACCGCAGCCAGTGCCATCGAATCGCGCCCGCCTGAGCAGGCCACGAGCACGAGCGGCGCATCGGCGGCAACGGCATGGTCCCCATGCTGCGCGAATTCGGGAGCCTGCACATCGCATAGTTCCACGGCACTCAGCGTTGCGCGGACCGCGCCTACGGCCTTGCGCAATCGTGCGGAATATGCCATGTACTCACCACCTTTTTCTGGTTATAGGCACTCGTGCGTTTATGGACGTTTACGGCCTTTGTAGCCCTTGATGGCCCTTGATGCCTCTTTTACAGCCCCGCGAGCTTGGTGATAAACGAGTCGATGGCGCTACGCGCGGCGGCATAATCCTCAGGATTGTTGACCACCACGGCAAACGACAACGCTCCCCCATTGGTGCGGGACACATTGCCGGCCATCGACGTAACCGTGCCGAGGCTGCCGGTTTTGACGCGCAGCAGACCAGCCACGGCATCATCCGTATACCGATCCTGCGCCGTGCCCACCAATCCCGCGATGGATAGACCTTCCGCACCAGCAGCACCGCTCTCGGTGGTCAGATTACGTTGTTGGACGGCCGCCAGCGTGCGTACGGTGAGCCGGGAACCGGGAGACAGGCCGGAGCAATCGGCCATGGTCAGACCGGATGTGTCGAGACCGAGATCGTTCAGAGTGGATTTGACCGCTTCCGTGCCGCCTTCAGGACTGTTTGTCGCTGATTTCACCAAGGCGGTGAGTCTGCCGAACTCCTCGGCCAGCGTATTGTCCGAATGCCGCAACGTGTATGCCATGATTTCGGACAGTGTTGCCGAACTCACCGAAGCCAAAGGCGTTTCACCGGATGGAGCGGTGTTTGCCGTCACGTCTCCGGTAACGGCCACGCCGTTCGATTGGAGCAGTTCGGCGAATTTCGTGGCCACGTCGCTGGCGGCGTGCTGGGACAGTTCCGGGTATCCGGCCGAATCATCGGGGTCGGCCGGCGCAGGCGTATCGGCGGTGTATTGGCGGCCTCCATCAATCGCCATTGATGAGACCGGCGTGAAGTAGACGGTGTAGTCGCTTAAGACTGCGCCGCCTTCCGACAGACCTGCCGGAATGCGTGAGTCGCCGAATAGGGTGTCGTCGTACTCGAGATTGACGGAAGTGATGCCTCGCTGGGCGAGCGCGGCCACGGTGGCCTTGGCCAAGGTGTTCAGACCGGCACGTCCGTTGGTATGGTTGGCGTCAGAATCGCCTGCAGACAGCAGCATGTCGCCATTGCCTTTGAGGGTCAACGTATTGGTGCCGTCATCGGATTGGGTGAGGAACACTTGGGTATCCAAGGTGGATGCCATATTCAGGGTGGATGAGGCGGCGAGCGCGGTCAGCGTTTTCAGTGTGGATGCAGGCTCGCGTGGAGTGTTCGACTCATGTTCGGCAGCGACGGTGCCTTGGGCGTCTTCAATGATCACCGACGTATCGTTTCCCACGCCTTGCGCGGACAGCAATTCGTTGACCAGCGCAGAAGCGGCCGTGGAATCAATGGCCTTGTTCGCGTTCAAGGTGCCGGCGACGGTGCCGCCTGATTTGGCGGTGGCTGGATCGGCAAAAACAGGTGCGGCGACGGGCTTCAACGTCAATAATCCGGGGGCCACGTCGGTGATGTCGGCGGCGCAGTACCCCGCGAACAGGGCGATGGTGGTCAGTGCGGAAATGATGACGGTCAGTGTTCGGCGATGCGATCGTTGGGTCCGCCGTTGCGCTTCACGCCGCTGACGGCGTGATACCGCTGTAGATACCATCGTGCTCCTTATGCCAAGGCGATCATTTCTGCAATGAGGCGAACGAGTCGAGTGTTGCCACAATCGAAAGCATTCGCGCATCCATCAGCTTACCGCCCAGCCATGTCCCGAGTGCCAGGATGCCGATGCCGTTGGCCAGTGCGACCGGAATAATCGCCAGCCATATGCCGCCTTCGGCTCCCGTCAGCAGCATGACCAGCGCCACGATGCCGGTGGGCAGCATCAGCAGCAGGCTGCCAAGCACGTAGACGAACGGGAAGAAGCCTTGGGCCATGGCGCGGCCTTGAGGCGCGGAGAACGGCTTGTCCATTGAGGCGACCGGGTACATCAGCACACAGGACGTGACTTCGGCCACGCCCAGGCCGCTCAAGGCGACGCCCATGCCCACGGCGAGGAAGATCAGGCCGGTGGCGAGGTCATCGGGCTGCGCCCAGCGGCCGGTCAGTGCGCCGACCAGCACGATGCCGGCGAGATAGAGCAGCACCATGTAGACGACCATGATGCCGACGTAGACGCGCACGCGGCCGATTCTGTCGGTCCGGCCACGCACGCCGGCGATGACTTCCATGGTGAAGCCGCGGCCGTCATATGCGAGCCCGTTGCTTTCCACCACTGACATGAACCAGCCACACCAGATCAGCGACTGCCAAACGACCGCGCTGATGCCGTGCGCCTGGAAGGCGAAGATGATCAGGAACAGGACCGGCATGGCGAAGGTCATGGCTTGGCGGGGGTCTCGTTTGAGATAGGTGATCAGGCGTGCGGACACCGCGCCGGATGCCGAATCGGGCATCCATGCGAATGCGCCGATGCCTTTGGCGGTCTCGGACGGACTGTTTGCGCCGATGGTGAGCCGTTCATGCCTCAGACACCAAGTGCATACGGCGAAGCAGACGATCCATGTGACGGCAAGGATGGCGATGCGGGCGATCAGCACCGCCCAAGCTCCGGTAAGCGCGTCGAACGGCAGTTGGAAGGCCGCACCGAACGGCGTCCATGCGGCGATGGCGGTCGCCGCGCCCCAGGTCTCGGTGTTGAGGCTGAAGGCTATGCCGGAGTTGACCAGAATGTTCGGCAACTGGCAGATGATGACGAAAGTCAGCACGATGAAGATGTAGAACGCGCCTTTGCCGCGTTTGCTGGTCACCAGCGTGGTGGATAGGGCGATGACCAGTTTGGAGATGCTCATCATGGTGATGACGGCCAGCACTGCGGCGAGGAGGGAACTGATGATTACGGCTGGTCCCATATGCCGATAGGCCAGTGTCCAGAGCATCAGTGAGGCCACGCCAGTAAGGGCGGGGATGCCGGACAGGCCGGAAAGCAGCAAGCCGAATTGCAGGTTGCGGTCGGCGATGCCGTAGAGCGCGAATTTGCGTGGGTTCATGGTGGAGCCTTCGCCAAGCATCATGAGCTGGATGAAGCCGATGAAGATGGTCATGGTCGCGCCGACCAGCACGACGACTATGTTGACGATGCCTCCGGGACCAAGGATGTTCAGCGGAAAGCCATCCGCGTTCACGGTGAAGGGCGGCAGTATGCCGATGAACCATGCGAGCACGCCGGTGCCGATGATGGTGCCGGCCGCGAGTACAGCGGAAAAGACATAGGCGACGGTCTGCCACGCCGATTTTCGCAGGGTGGCGAGCGTGAGCGTCCAGCGCAGGCGGACCAGGGTGATGGCGGTCTTGATCATTGGCGGGCCTCATCGGTGGGTGTGG
>ENA-OZKB01000391-OZKB01000391.1-human-gut-metagenome-genome-assembly--contig:-NODE-391-length-25339-cov-5.809247_pt1 | contig 25339 bp, 18 predicted proteins | sample MGYA00244821_ERZ653753 | MGnify/ENA primary metagenome ERZ653753 (study PRJEB26926, sample SAMN06165256) | human gut metagenome | biome: ENVO:00009003; feature: ENVO:2100002; material: ENVO:00002003...
GCCCCTATGGCAACGCGGCGGCAGACCCGTTTGATTACGCGCCGCAGGATTCTTATGCCGCCTCGACGCCGAATCCCTATGATGACCTGCCGCAGAATCCCATTCCGCAGCCTCAGCAGACGACGTATATGCCTCGCACGGCGCAGCCTCGCTACGAGTCGCGCGAGCCGTATCGCGAGTACCCCAAGTCGATTCCGCAATATGGCGAGGACGAGGAAGAGACGCCGTCGCGTTCGTCGAGCGTGATTAAGAAGATCCTCATCGTGCTGGCGATCTTCTTTGCGCTGTCGGTTGTGTTTGCCATCGTGTCGGGCATGCTCAACAAGCGAGGGAGTTCAACGGCCGATACCGCTGCCGAGCAAACCGAGTCCGCCTCGTCTAGCACCGTCGATCTGAGTGATATCCCGGGGCAGTACTGGTCCAACGCCAAGAAGATCCTCAAGTCGCGCGGCGCCGATCTTTCGAATGCCGTGGTCCTGACTGATGATGGCTCAACGCCCGTCGTCGATGCCAACTGGGTCGTTACTTCTGCCTACTATAACGACAACGGCAACCTCGAAATTCAACTCACGCACAAGAACAGTTCGGGCAACTCGTCCGACGGCCAAAGCGGTACCGACAGCTCGAGCTCCAATACGCTGGAGGACTTGAGCAACAAGGCGCAGGAGTTGGGAGACAAGGCGCAAGAGCTGGGCGATACGGCACAAAATCTGGGCGATACCGCGCAGAACTTGGGCGACATGGCGACGGATGCCTGGAACGCCCTACAAAACGGCATCTCGGGCGCGCAGGGAAACTAGCTGTTAAGTGGGCTACAGCTGCTCGGCCGGACGGTCGGGCGAGCTAAAGCCCGAGTCAAACGTAACGACGCATGAGGCATCGGGTCGGCGCTCGTGCACGATGCGCGTGACGAGCCCCAGCAGCTCCTCGTCGGATATGTCAAAGCCGTCGGGACGCACAAGGTCAAATGACACAAAGCCATCGTGCTCGTGCAGGTCGTGGATGGAGAGCGCAGGATCGATCTGCATGATGCCGCGCTTGACCCAGCCGCGCAGGTCGTCGCCGGTGGTGGCGATGGGGTCGCAGTGTAGCGTGATACCGATGCCCATCTGATGCTTGATATCGTGTTCGATGGTGTCCAGAATCTCGTGGTGCTCAAAGGCATCGCCCTCGCCGGGCATTTCCACGTGTGCGCTGGCAAACTGACGGCCGGGGCCGTAGTCGTGCACCATGAGGTCGTGTGTGCCCAGGACCTGCGGATAGGACATGATCTTGTCGCGGATTGCCTGGACGAGCTTGGGGTCGGGCGCTTGCCCCAGCAACGGGCTGATGGCGTCGCGCACCAGGCCCATGCCGCTGATGCAAATGAAGATGCCCACGCCCAGGCCCGCCCAGCCGTCGAGGTCAAAGCCTGTCGCTTGCGAAATAAGCGCCGCCGCTAAGACCGAGCCCGAGGTGATGACGTCGTTTTTGGAGTCCTGCGCCGTGGCGATGAGTGTCTCGGAATCGATGCGGTTGCCCAGCGTGCGGTTGAACGCTGCCATCCAGAGCTTAACGAGCATGGACGTAGCCAGTGCCGCAAGGGAAATAAACGTGTAAGCGGTGGGCGAGGGCTTGATGATCTTGGTGACCGACTCGAGAATCAGGTTGATGCCGACGGCGCAAACCAGGACGGCGACGAACAGGCCGGCTAGGTACTCGTAGCGGCCGTGACCATAGGGGTGGCCTTCGTCTGCCGGGCGGCTGGCAAGGCGGAAACCGAGCAGGCTCACAATGTTGCTCGAGGCATCGGAGAGGTTGTTGAAAGCGTCGGCGATGAGGGAGACGGAGCCGGCGAGCAGACCCGCGATGCCCTTGGCCAGGCACAGGGTGATGTTGAGGCCAATGCAGACGAGGCTTGCGGAAAAGCCCGCGTTGGTGCGGCAAGATGCATCGACCGGCTCGCTCTCGCTGCCGGGAACAAGCGTATGTACCAGCCGATTTACAAATAGCATAGCGGTCGTCCTCACAATCATGTTTAAGGGGATAGTGTAGCTCGCACGGGGGCGCCGTGCGCCGATGCTCAGAAAATGCAGCAATAGTCTGCCGGTGCTAACGAACGAGCCTTCTCGTCTGCCTGGGTGGTCCATTTTGGGCCACATGGGTATGGGCATGTGCCTGCTTGCTCGACATACTTAATGTCGACAGCCCCTGTGCAAAGGAGGACGTTTCCATGGACGAGATGTTTGCCATAAAATGTCAAAACTGCGGCGGCCCTATGTACTCGCACCAGGCTAAGCGCAGCTTTGAGTGCGCCTATTGCGGCACGGTGGTTCCGTGGCAGGCGGACGCCGGAGAGCCCAAGAGCGCTTTGGGTATTCGCCATACGCCGTTGACGGTGGTGGATGGACTGCTCAAACTCACGCATGTGTCGCAACTCGAGCGCCCGCAGGACCCGGACTGGTATTTCTTCAATGCGCACTGGCGCAATCAGTCGGTCCTGGAACATCTGCTGTGGGAGGATCGCGGCACGGCGCAGGAGTTCCAAGAGGCCACGCATGTGAGCATTCCTTGCCCCTTCTGCGGAGCGTCCTTTGAGGGCGAGTCAACGCAGTGTGTGTTTGAGTGCCCGTCCTGCGGCAATAAGATCGGCATTGCGGACCTGCTCAAGCCGGGGACGTTTAGCAAGCGCCTGACCATGGGCGTTGGTGCGGAGTATGTGCCCGAGCAGGGTATTCCCTGCGAAATCTCGCCGCAGCAGGCACGTGCCAACGCGCTGCAGCTGGTGCGCCAGTATCCGGATGCCTTTGCCGGGCACGACGTGGAAGACGCGATCCAAAACGACATGATGCTCTTCTATTTCCCCATGGCGCTGGCGGACTTGCGCATGATGGCGAGCTTCCCGGGCAAGGGCCTGAGCAAGGAGGCCTTGGTGTACTACGAGGTGCTCGACTGGGCATACCCCAGGGCAAACTACCTGGACGTTCGCCTCATGGGCATTTTGGAGCCGTGGGACTTTGCCAAGGTCGGTCCGTTCGATCCCGCCATGCAGGAAGGTGACTTTCGCGTTGTCTCAGTCGATGCGTCTACCAAGGACCAGGTGGTCATTGATAAGTTGGCGCTCGACGTTGCGGGCAACGACGCCGAGGCTGTACTGGGGCTCAATAAAAAGAGCATTCGCATGTGGGCGCGCAAGGCCCGCAAACATAAGGACGGCCTGGTGATGGTGCCGGTCTACTTTGTCGATCGTCCGGCGACAGACGGCCGCGATGGCGAGCAGGTGCGCATTGCCGTAAACGGCCAGACGGGCCGCGCGGCCGCGGTGGTGTTTAGCGACAAGCGCGAAACGCATATCGTGGCGCCGCTCAGCCCGAGCCTGCATCTGTCCGGTGAGAGCACCGTGCACGCCACGCCCTTCGAGGTCAAATACGTTAAATCGCCCTTCCTGTACCAGATCGTGCGCCGTGGAGGCGGCGAGCAACCGCGCCAGGTTGCAGCCGCCGTCGAGGGTTCCTACCGAGAGGAGAAGCCCAAACGCCGCGGTCTGCTGGGTGCGCTATTTGGGAAGTAGGGGAGTAGCACCGGTTGTTGCCGTAAGGTGATGGCCGGGGGTGCGGGGCAGCTCTCAGGAGTGCGGGCTGCCGTCTGATTGTTTGAGGGTGCCAGATGTAAATAAACAGTGGAGCGGCTGCAAAAGAGCCTCCTCACTGGGTAAAATCAGGTTGTGCCGCGGAACCCGCTCCTCAGCTAGTCACACTTCGGAAGCGCGGGCAACGCAGGTATTATCGTCTAAAGGGCCGGCTGCAACCGGCCCTTTTCTGTGGCAGCCAATGGACCCACATCAGACGAAGGCCGCGTCTTTGCCTGTCAGGTCACGCTCGCCAGCCACGGCTAGAATGTCGTTGCCGGCGTCCATGACCGGTATTGTTTCGTAGCGTGCGTCGCAACCGCGAGTGCGCCTGCGACGGCTGCGGTGGCTTCGGTCGCAACGTGCTGCTACCCTTGCGTTTCGCCATTAGTCGCTTCGTTGATGGCGCGGTACTCGGCACTCAGCTCGCGCGCCAGCTCTTCCTTGCTTGGAAGATACGGCAGGTATTTGGCGGTAAACACTTGGTCGTTGTCTTCGGGCAGCGTGTACTCGACAATCGAATCGCTTTTGTCCGCGCAGAGCACGATGCCTATGGGCGGATTGTCGCCTTCGTTCATGAGCTCGCGCGTGTAGTAGTTCACATACATTTGCATCTGGCCCAGGTCCTGATGCGTAAGGTCGTCCGTCTTAAGGTCGATGAGCACGAAGCAGCGCATCAGATAGTTGTAAAAAACAAGGTCAATATAGAAATGGCGCCCATCAAAGGTGATGCGCTTTTGGCGCGCCTCGAAAGCGAAACCACGGCCAAGCTCCAGCAGGAACTTCTGAAGATGCGTGATGAGCGCCTGCTCTAGATCGCTCTCGCGAAACGCAGTATCGTCCGAGAAACCTAAAAACTCCAGTACATATGGGTCGCGGATGATATCCTCGGGGCGACGAGCCGGGGCGCTCTTTTGGATTTCCTGGGTGACGGCCTCCTTGTCCTTGCTGGCAAGTAGGCGCTCGCGGAACATGGTGTTGATCTGGCGTTCGAGCTGACGCGTGCTCCAACGAGAATCGGCGCATTCGTTCATGTACCATGTTCGAGCATCAGGGTCGGTTATACGCGATAACCTGCGGTAATGTGTCCAATTCAATTCGGAACGCAGCGCGTTCCGGATTGGGAACGCAAGATAAAACTGACGCATGTATCTTAAGCTTCTGGCGTTGAAGCCTCTGCCAAAATCCTTAGTCAATCTAACGGCAAGTTCGTCGATCAGTGCATCGCCATACTTGGCGCGCCCCTCTTCGCCCTGTTCATCAACAATACTCTTGCCGATCTCCCAATATGCCTCAACCATCGCAAAGTTAACGGCGGTATAGGCCTTGTCGCGAGCGGCGTTGAGAATCGAGGAGACCTGCTTGTAAAAACCTTCGGGCACGATTGCCGATTCTCCACGGTTTACCAGTTCGCCCATCACTGTCGCCCCACTTTCCTTTTGTGGAATGCGTCTTTATCGCATTTAGTTTAAAGCCTCGCGCGGACACGAATTGCTGTGCTGTCTGACATCTTCGCATGGGGCCTTGCGGTGACTAAAATGTGACCATAGAGGCAGTTTTAGCGAATCCCACGGGAGTGACGCGTATGGACAATAACACGCTGCTATTCCAGGACAAAGGTTCGGGTAGGTATAAAGACGTCAAGATCTACCCCAACCGTATTGAGGTGCTCAAGAAGGGCACTTTTGGTGGCAAGCACACCGAGATTGTCTATCTTAAGGACATTACGGGGGTCAACAGGATCAAGGGCCGCGATGTTTTTCTGCGTAACAGGCTGTTGACTGCTTGTGTTTTTAGCCTGAGCAGCCGTGCGAAGGCCCAGGAGTTTGTTAACGCGCTGAACATGGTGATGTAGCCTATGGCGGCGTTTGGGCCAAGGTAAAAATCGGGGGCACAGAACGGTGTCCTGCGCCCCCCATTGAGTCGATGTGTCTAAAAGGCCGGCTTGCCTATTCGCTACCGTCCCCAGCGTTTTCGCGGTCGTTGGCAAGCATTGCCGCGCCGGCGACCGTTGTCGCTACGGCGGCGGCAGCGAGCCCGGCGGCAATGCCGGAGCCGTCGCCCGTGTCGGCGAGTTTTCCGCCCGAGTTCTTGCCCTTGTTGCCCTTACCGTTCTTATCAGCGCTGCCTGCGTTGGAACCCGTGCCACCGTCGGTGTCGGTGCCGCCTGCACTGCTCGAGGCCGCTACGGTAAAGCTCGCGGCTCCGTCATTAGCAAGCTTGTAGTTTTGCGCCGCGTCGCCCAAAAGACCGTTCGCGCGCACCCAGTACGTTCCCGCGGTAAATGCCTCGCCCTCGACCATTGCCGTGCCCGGAGCGCCGTCCGCGTCGTGCACAAACTCGAGCTGAGCCGTGCAGGCATCGTTTTCGAGTTTGCCCTCGAGCAGCGCCGCGACCTTTGTGCGCACATCCTCGCCGGCCTTAAGGCCTTCGAGCCCCTCAAAGTGGGGTGTCAGTGCGCGCGGATCGATATCGATGGGCACGGATCCCTGCAGCCCCGTAACGGTCTCGTTGCCCAAGGCGTCGACATCCACGTATTCGATGGTAAACGCATGGCCCGAAGCCGCCACGTTGAGTACGTTGCTGCTGTCGACAAGGCGGAAATGGCCCTCGCCAACGGTCTTGCCATCCTGGAGCGAGGCATCGCTCAGCGAGTCGCCGTACGTCATGCGCATGCGGGTCGGGAGGCAGCACGAAGCCGACTGCGTGTGCTTCGTATCGTAATTGTAATTGCGCTGGTAGATGCTCCGGGCCAGCGCCGCATCAACAAAGTCGGATGCGATGATGCCAATGTGCTTGAGGTAATCTGACTTTGTATCCTCGATGCCGCTGGGATTGATGTACGGGCTCTTATACAGATGCTCGTTGACTACTCGTGCCGAGGTAAAAGGATTGCCTCCGTGCGACAAGCCCGTGCAGCTGGTGTAGTTGATAGACCAGCAACGCTCCAGGACTTTCTCCTTGGCCCCGTTATCGTCCTCGACATCTACCTCGTTGCGCGTGCGCCCGGTCGTTTCCTTCAGCGCATTATCGACCCAGCTGAGCTTGTCGGTTCCCGTGAGTTTGTACTTGTCCTGGGCGTATACCTTGGTGCAATAGGGCTCTTTGTCGCCTGTTTCCCCCGCGGCTTCAAAGCCCCGCGCGTCTTGGACGAGACACATGGAACTGCTGTCGGTGTGCACTGCGATTTTGTTATCCCATTCGGTGAGGTCGAGTCCCCACGTGTGGCCGCTTACGCTGTCGCCGTCGAGTCCAAATCGACGTAGCAGGACGATCTTTCCGCGCACCTCGCCCAGTGTGGGAACGCGGCTCGACGTATAGAACAGTTTGGGGTTGTCGTCCAAAACCTTGGCGAAAGCCGTCGTAACACTTTCGTCGGTAGCCTCGTCGTTGCCTCGTGATACAAGCATGATGAGCGCTTCTGTCGGGTTTTCGTTCAAAAACGTTTTGAAGTAGCCTATGACATCGGAGAGATGCAGATAGTTCCCGTCTTTTTTGAGTAGGTAGAAAATCCCGTGGTCGATGCCGGGGTCATCGCCCTTTCCGAGCCGGATATCGAAATAGCGAATGCCTTCGAGCAACTGCGTGGGAATGTAATCCTGCTGGCATTTTACTTGCGAGGATTGGGGCTCAGTGTCGTTGTCCACGCTGCAGGTGCCCGAATCGTGCGTACCCGGGATGCTCAGCTCGTCGAGGAACTTGTTGTCGTCGACGTATTTCATCCAACATGGTCCGTCGACGTAGCTGCTGTACGTGATCCAGTCGAGGCTGCTAACCGTGGCATCGTTCTTTTTCATGTCGTAACCGATAAGTTCGAGCTCCCACGGAATGCTCTTACTCTTATGGCAGATCTTATTGTTGTCCTGGTCTTTGCCGTTCGATTCTATTGCCAGGTACTTAATGTCTTTTTTCTCGGTTTCTTTCTCGACCGTGCGGTCTCGGATGATGTAGGTTCCGTTTGATTGACGCTCGAACGCAAAAGCGCGGCTGGGCTTGTTGTCATACTCGCCGCCCCATACGTGGATGACCTTTCCATCTTTGTCCGAGTCGTCGTCGACCGATCAAATGCTGTAGCCCGTCTTTTTATGCTCTTCGAAATTGAGCAAGGTGCGGATGGCGTACCAGTTTGTATCGTCATTCTTGGTCGTTACGTTCTCAAGGATGAGCTTGCTGGACGTGCCGTCGTTAAACAGGTGACAGACGTTGCCGCGAACGTTGCCGTCTTGGTTGACGCTCGCGGTGCGAAAAGAGCCCGCGGGGCGAAGGCGAATGACGAAATTGTGGAGGCTGTCCGACGGTGCGGGTGTGTTGTCTGCAAATGCCGCTCGCAGGGGAATGCCCGGCGCTGCGGTTTCGGGCAGGCTTGCAAGTGGTGACAACGCCGCAAGCCCTAGGCCCAGCGTAAACGCTCGGCGGCTGATGGCATGGTGTTCGGTCATAACTTCTCCATTCGCAGAGTGCGGTTATGCGATAGTTTTGGTCACTATACTGCCCAGATGTTTAAAGATGCTGGTTTAATTGTCTGCGCGGCGCAATAAATCGGTGGGCGGACGTGTTGGGGTGTTTGTCGTTTTCGTACTGTTGCCACATTTGGGGCGGTTCCGGCGTCCGGCATCCTCGCGTTCGTCGGCTACAGGCATAAGAAAGGGAGGGTCGGTTTACCGGCCCTCCCTGGGTACGAAGCGCTGGGGTACCGTCGCTTGTTTGCACTGCGACCGTGTTTCCCGTTGCGCTCGCCAGTCGCTTAGCGCTTGATCTCGATATCGTCGAGCTTGACGTCCATGGCCTCGGTCTTGGCCTCGGCGATGTCGTCGGCAAATTCCAGAGACTTCATCATGGTCTCGACGGCGTCCTTGTGCTCCTCGACGTTGTCGATACGCACATACACACTGCCGCCGTCAACGTCGGTGAAGTATTCGGTCGTTACGCCGCCCGAGTGTGTATAGGAAGCGTTGCGCCAAGTCTTGCCGTTGTACTTGACGGGGTCATTCTCGGTCCACTCAAAGCTGGCATTCCACTTTGCCTCGTAGTCGAACAGTTCATCGGCGTTCTTGTCAGAGTCGAAGACGGGGATGAAGCGATCGCTGGCGTGCTCGCTCTCGGTGAACTTAAACTGGGCCCTGTCGGCGGTGTCGCCTGCGACGTCGGTGATCTCGACGCCCTCGGGGACCTCGACCTTAAACCAAATGAAGTCGGTCCTCATATCCACGGCTGGCTTTTCTGCTCCGCCGCCACCTCCACTGCCGGTAGCGCCGCCGCTGCCACCGCAGCCCACCAGGGCAACCGCGGCAAAGAGACTGATGCAGAGGGTGAGAATCGCAAAGGCCTTCTTTTTCATGGTCGTGTCCTCCTCGATCTGTAACCGCCCATGGATTACCTGCCTTTACTGTACGCGTGGACGGCTCGCTAGGGTGGGCCATGTGTCCCATTCTGAGGGCCGGATTTGCGCCGTTAAGTGGCAATATGCACGGGTCCAAAAGAGGGGAGGGCCGGTGCTGTCGGCCCTCCCCGGGTTGGGCGCCCGTTGTTTTAATGGGGCGCATGTGCGCGGGTGCGCGTAGGCGCGTGCGGGTGTCCCGTTACTTGATCTCGATGCTCGAAATCTCGACTTCGCGTGCCTCGGAAACTGCCTCTTCCATGTCATCGGGGAACTCGATGGAGTTGAGGAGTGCCTCGGCTTCTTTCTTGTGCTGGTCGAAGTTCGAGATGAGGACGTAGACGCTTCCCGGCTCAACATCGGTAAAAAGCATGGTTGAGATGCCGCTGTTGTCCTCGTATGTTCCGACGAGCCACGTCCTGCCGTTATACTCGACGGACCCGCCATCCTTCCACTGGAACGTATCCCCCTTCTTTTCCGCCTGGTCGGCGTGGGATTCCTCGGCCGTCAGCGCTTTTTTCCAAACGGGGATAAAGCGATCGGCCGAGGCGTTCTCGTCTTCGGGGAAGGTGAGCTGGACCCTGTCGGCATTCTTGCCGGCAGAGTCGCTTACGCCGACGCCCTCGGGCATCTCGACCTTAAACCAGATGTAGTCGGTCTTCTTGGCGACGGGGGCCTTTTCCTTGCTCTCGCTCTTGGGGGCGCTGCCGCCGCCCGATGCGCTCCCGCCGCAGCCCACAAGGGCGAGCGCGGCAAAGAGGGCGATGCAAAGGGAAAGGATTGATAGGGTCTTTTTCATCATGGTGGCGTCCTCCTTGTCTGCTGATGACATCACGGCGCCGCATGCTGTTGGGGTACTGATTGCGCTGGCGGCGGATGTCTCTGTGTACTGTGCGACTTATGCCTCCGTTCATCGCTTGTGGCCGTTGCGCGGCCGTTCCCCAACGGGTTCCTTACTTATAGATATGCCCCAGCTTGTGCTGCTCGGGAGTCTCGAAAGGTGGGCCATGTGTCCCATGTTTGCGTTGGCATGGCCTATCGTGTGCCATAGAAATCCGCGATGGCCAGGTGCGCTGACGCTCGCGTACTTATGGGCTAGACTTAGCACCATTACGTGATCGATGCGGTCGGCCGGCGTCGGCCGCCCGACCGATATATATGACTTGAAGGTGCGTGTGCGTATGAGCCAAGAGATGATGGATAAAACCTGTCGCGGTTTTGCCGAGGCGCTGGCCGCGCGCGAGCCGGTTCCCGGTGGTGGCAGCGCGAGCGCCTTTGTAGGTGCGCTGGGCGCCTCGCTTTGCGGAATGGTTGCCCGCTATGGGGCGACAAACCCCGCGCTTGCCGATCGCGCAGACGATCTGACGCGCGCGTTTGCCCAGGCGGATGAGTTGGCGCAGGAACTTGTGGGTCTGGTTGCCGAGGACGTTCGTGCCTACGGGCAGGTGTCCGCGGCGTACGGTATTCCGCGTGACGATCCGGCTCGAGCGACCGCGATTCAGGATGCGCTGCATGTGGCCGCTCTGCCGCCGTATCGCATTATGGATGCCTGCGGGCGTGCGCTGGCGCTGCTCGAGGACATGGCCGACAAGGGTTCGCGTCAGCTGCTGTCCGATGTGGCGTGCGGCGCCGTGTTCTGCCGTGCCGCTATGCAAGGCGCGAGTTTGACGCTCTTTGCGAACACCACGTCTATGAAGGATCGCGTTCGTGCCGAGGAGCTCGAGACGGCGTGTGATGAGCTGCTCGACACATGGTTGCCGCGCGCCGAGGCGCTGGCGCGCCGCGCCTCCGACGCTGCAAGGAAGAGAGGATAGCCATGGCTGAACTGCTGAAGGGTGCTCCCGTTGCTCGCGCTTTGACTGAGGAACTTGCTGCTCGCTGCGCAGCCCTGCGCGAGCGGGGCGTTGTTCCGACGTTGGCTATTGTGCGTGTAGGTGAACGCGAGGACGACCTATCCTACGAGCGCGGTGCGCTCAAGCGCTGCGAAAAAGTGGGGATTGAGGCTCGTCGCGTTTTGCTTTCTGCCGATGTTTCGCAGGACGAGCTGTTGACGGCTATCGAGGACATCAATGCCGATTCGGCTGTTCATGGCTGTCTGATGTTCCGCCCGCTGCCCGCCGGCCTTGACGAGAACGCCGTCGCCGCAGCGCTCGATCCCGCCAAGGATGTTGACTCCATGACGCCGGCTTCGCTGCTCACCACGCTTTCGGGGCGCGGCGAGGGTTTTGCCCCCTGCACAGCCGAAGCTGTGCTTGCTTTGCTGGATCATTACGGCGTTGAGCTGGATGGAGCTAAGGTTGCTGTGGTCGGGCGCTCGCTGGTGATCGGGCGTCCCGTTGCCGCCATGCTTACGGCGCGCAATGCCACCGTGACGACGTGCCATACGCATACGCGCGACCTTGCTGCCGAGTGCCGTGCGGCTGATATTGTGGTTGCGGCCGTTGGGCGCGCGCACACGATTGGTGTGGACGCGGTTCGCGAGGGCCAGACAATCATCGATGTTGGCATTAATTGGGACGAGGCCGCTGGCAAGTTGGTCGGGGACGTTGATTTTGATGCTGCAGAGCCGGTTGTTGACACCATCACGCCTGTGCCGGGCGGCGTGGGAGCTGTGACCACCGCGATTCTCGCCAAACACGTGATTGAGGCGGCGGAGCGCGCATCGAAATAGGCGTTTTGGGCTGTTTGAGGGGGTTAGCTATATACCACGTGGTCAAACAATGCCAAATATGAGTACTGTTGCCAAGATAGTCACATATGTCTTACGTCTTTTTGGCTTCCTAACGGTATCCATTATCGTTAGGAAGCCTATTTTATTGAACTTATGGGGAATAACGTTGTCTTGCTTTTGGGCAAATGGGGATTTTCGGCACTCGTTACAGGGAAATTTGCTGCCACTAAATTGGTGACAGTACTCATATTTGGCATTTTTTGACCACGGGGGCTGCCGAGGCCGTGGTTTCGCCCTTTTTGCGTCGAAGCGATACACTGTTGCCGTTTGATTTCTTCGCTCAAGGAGGATGCGCATGCCGTGCACAACGATTTTGGTTGGTAAGAACGCGAGCTACGACGGGTCGACGCTGGTCGCCCGCAACGAGGACTCGTCCAACGGGGTGTTTGAGCCCAAGCGCATGCGCGTGGTGCATCCCGACGAGCAGCCGCGTGTCTACACGAGCGTCCTGAGCCACCTGACCGTTGAGTTGCCCGACAATCCCATGCGCTACACGAGCGTCCCCGACGTCGTTCCCGGTCACGGTATTTGGGCCGAGGCCGGATTCAACGAGCTCAATGTTGGCATGTCCGCAACCGAGACGCTCACCACCAACGAGCGCGTCCGCGGCGCCGACCCGCTTGTGGACTACGTGCCCGCTAGGGGCAACGAAGGCGAGGATGGATACGTTCCGGCACAGCCCGGTGGCCTGGGCGAGGAGGACATGGTGACCCTGGTCCTGCCGTACGCCAAGTCCGCCCGCGACGGCGTTCGTATCCTGGGCGACCTGCTCGAGCGCTACGGCACCTACGAGAACAACGGCATCGCCTTTAGTGATGTGGACGAGATCTGGTGGCTCGAGACCATCGGCGGTCACCATTGGATCGCAAAGCGCGTGCCTGACGACGCCTATGTGACCATGCCCAACCAGCTGGGTATCGACAGCTTTGACCTGGATGACGCCGAGGGCGCCCAGGCCGACCACATGTGCTCCGCCGACCTGCGCTCCTGGATGGCCGAGTGGCATTTGGACCTGACGCTGGGCGTTGAGGGCGACGGTCCGGCTGCGGTCTTTAACCCGCGCGAGGCCTTTGGCTCGCACAGCGACAGCGACCATGTCTACAACACGCCGCGCGCCTGGTACATGCAGCGCTGCCTCAACCCCAGTGACGTGTGGGATGGCCCCGACGCCGACTACACGCCCGAGAGCGACGATATCCCCTGGAGCCGCGTGCCCGAGCGCAAGGTGACCATCGAGGACATTAAGTACGTGCTTTCGAGCCACTACCAGGGCACGGAGTACGACTGCTACGGCAGCAAGGGCACGCCCGCCACGCGTGGCGCTTATCGCCCCATCGGCATCAACCGCAACAGCCAGCTCGCCGTGCTGCAGCTGCGCCCCTATGCGCAGCCGGCGTATCGCGCCGTGCAGTGGATGGCCTTTGGTTCCAACTCGTTTAACGCGCTGGTTCCGCTGTACGCCAACGTCGAGACCATGCCCGAGTACTATGCCGACACGCAGGCTCGCGTGACGTCCGAAAACTTCTACTGGGCCAACCGCCTGATCGGCGCCCTGGCTGACGTCCGTTTCCATGAGTGCGGCCGCGCTGTGGAGGACTACCAGGAGAAGGTCGGTGGCATGGGCCACAAGCAGATCCATGACGTCGATGCTACCGTAGCCGCTCTGCCTGAGGCCGAGGTGCCTGCCGAGCTTGCACGCGCCAATGAGGCCTTTGCCGAGTGTGTTCGTGTGGAGACCGATGCTCTACTGGGCAAGGTGCTCTACACCACGAGCTGCGCCATGAAGAACTCTTTCGCGATGAACGACAACGTGAGGTAGGGATTTCCCGTCGATCGAATAGCGCTAAAACGCTTTGTCGCTTTCACTCGATCTTGGGTACAAGAACGCCAATGCAGTTGTTTATGATTGGAGACAACCATGGTTATGAAACTCGATCAGCTTGTTAACGGCGCCATCAACGTTGGCTTTGGCGCTGCCGCCGTTGCTGTCGAAGGCGGCAAGAAGGTCCTCGACGACCTTAACACCAAGGGCGAGCAGGTCCGCAAGGACACCGCCACCCCCGATATCGCCCGCAGCGTGTCCGATATGTTCGAGCAGGCCGGTGGCACCATCTCCGACCTGACCGAGCGTCTGGGCATGCAGGGCGAGACCGCGGCCCAGCGCGTGCTTGACGAGCTTATCCTTGCCCGCGTCCGCGTCATGACCGCTCCCGAGCGCACTGCCTTCCTGGCCCATGTGCGCGACATCGTCGATTCGGTCGAGGACAACGTGACCTCGGTGCCCGTCGAGTCCGTTGAGCCCGACGATGCGAAGGATACCGAAGAGGCCGAGTAGCAGCGCAGATGGCAGATTCCACCACCGATTACAACAATCTAGATCCCTTGGGTGACGAGGCGGCGGTTGTCGATGAGGTCGACGCCGCCGTCTCGGGCGCTCGCAAGAAGCCGCGCGCCGTCGATATGGTGCCCGAGGAGCCCGACGCGATGGCGCCGGACGAGGAATACCAGCTCACGCCGGCGGGTCGTCGCGAACGCATTGGGCAGATTGTACGCCTGGTCAAAAAGTACCGCGTGTGGGATAACCTCACGCCGGTTCGTTTGCGCCGCCTGCTCGAGGAACTCGGCCCCATGTTCGTCAAGATGGGGCAGATTTTGGCCAACCGGTCCGAGATTCTGCCGCAGCGCTTTTGCGACGAGCTGCGTCGTCTGCGCTCCGACGTGGAGCCGGTGCCGTACGAGGTCGTACTCAGCTGTCTGGAAGAAGAATACGGCCTGCGCCTGGGGGAGATGTTCGATGCGATCGACCCCAACCCGCTCGGTAGCGCGTCGCTCGCGCAGGTGCACCGCGCTCGTCTGGTGACGGGCGAGGACGTGGCCGTCAAGGTGCAGCGCCCCGGTGCGCAGCAGGTTATGGCGCAGGACATCGATATCATCCGCTCGGTGGTGCGTATCGTTTCCAAGTTCGTCAACACCGATCAATTCGTTGACCTGCACGGCGTGGTCGAGGAGCTGTGGACCTCGTTTCGCGAGGAGACCAACTTTTTGGCCGAGGCCAAAAACCTCAACGACTTCTACGAGTTCCATAAGAGCGTTCATGGCGTGACGTGCCCTAAATCCTATCTGGACCTGTGCACCGAACACGTGGTGGTTATGGACTACGTCGACGGCATTTCGATCGCCGATCCTGAACGCTTGGTGGCCGAGGGCTATGACTTGGAAAAGATCGGTGCCGCAATCGTCGAGGACTACTCGACGCAGGTGCTTGATGACGGCTTTTTCCATGCTGACCCGCATGCGGGAAACATCATCCTCAAAGACGGTATCGTTTACTTTATCGACTTGGGTATGGTCGGACGCATGTCGAGCCACGACCGCGGTATCGTCAAGGACATGATTTTCGCCGTGGCCGAGGGCGACGTGCCCAAGCTCAAGGATTCGCTCATGCGCTTCGCCGTGACGCGTGGCGACTCGGCTGAGCTCGATCATTCGGCCTTTTTGTCCGATTTGGACTTTATCGTGGCTGACTTTGCGGGCCTTGACCTTAAGGACCTAGATATCGGCGAGTTTTTGACTTCGCTGTTAAACCTCGCGCGCAAAAATGACGTTGAGCTGCCGAGCGTGGTGACGATGTTCGCCCGCGGCATGGTGACGCTCGAGGGCCTGTTGACCGAGTACATGCCCAACGTCAACATGATCCAGATCATCCAGACGCACATCAAAAACGAGAAGAGCACCTACGCCCGCATGCGCGAGATGAGCCGCGACTTTGCAGCGAGCAGTTATCGCGCGGCGAAGGGCTCGCTCGAGGCGGCCGAGTATCTGGGCTTGGCTTCGCGCATGCTCACACGCGGCCAGCTTAAGGTGAACACGCAGATCATGAGCAGCGATAAGGCGCTGCGACAGCTGGGTGGAATTATCGACCGCATGTCGATGGCTATTGTTATCGCCGGCTTGTTTATCGGTTCGTCGGTGGTGTACTACGCGCGCATCGAGCCGGTTGTGTTTGGTATCCCGGTCATTGGCTTTATGGGCTACGTGAGCGCGCTGGTGCTGGCGCTTATGCTGGGCCGCAATATCTGGCTCAACAGCCACGGCGGCAAGCGCTAGAGGCTGCGACCGTCACCGCATTTTCCTTTCGCAAACAATAGCTTTTACCTTGGGCTTCGCCTGCGTGCGAGGCCCTTTTGCGTGATAGCATATTGACGGTTTTAATCGATGGCCTAGATGGTGGTGCGGAGACGCACGAATGCGCGGTTTTCCTGCGCGTTTGGGGGAATCGGGGTGCAAGTCCCCGGCTGTACCAGTAACCGTAATTCCTCTTGGCTCGGGATGTTCGCGTCGCAGATCGGACGGCGCGCCTGAGCCGTTAAGGTTAAGTCGGATCGCCTCCCATCTTGCATGCGGCTGCGGCGTATGCCGCCGGTGTGCATAGGGCTCTGGAGGGAAGGGGGACCCCGATGGGGGAACTCGGGCGCAACATGCGCGATGACGTGGGGCAGCTTCAAGGCAACGCTCCAAGTACAGACAATAGGAGACAAATGGATATGTTTGAGGACGAGTGCCAGCGTGCCTCGCTTCGTCGCCGTGGCGTAATCGCGCGCGGCGTGGCAAAGCGCTGCCTGGTGGCATTCCTGGCCTTCGCGATGGCCTTCAGCACCACGCCGGCTCAGCTGTGGGCCGAGGGCGCCGAGGGCATTGCCGAGGCTGTGGCTCAGGCTACGACGCCGGGCGAGGACGCAGCGCTTGCGGGCGGTGCCGCTGAGCAGAGCGGCGCCGAGGTTTCGGATTCTGGGAGCGCGCCTGCAGCTAGTGCCGCCGCATCAAAGGCAGCAACTGGCGACGAAGGCTCGGCGACGGGGGAGAGCCCTGCCGCGAGCGAGCAGTCTTCAGCGGCATCCGCTGGCCAAGCAGGATCTGCCGCCGCGGCTGCCGTTCAGACAGAGAACCCGACAGAAACCGGCGATGTCGCCAAGAAGCAAGTCGAGGTCTCGTTCTCGATTATCGGCACCGATGCCGACGGCAAGGCTCAGACCTGGGTGGCACCCACGCAGCTCAAGCTCGACGAGGGCGCGACGGCTGCGGATGCCTTCGTTAAGCTGCAGCAGAAGACGGGCTTCAAGGCAGACTACGATCCGAACACGGCATACGGTTTCTACCTCAAAAGCATCACATCCCCGAGCGATGGCCGTACGCTTGCCTTCGATCCGACGACTTATGCCTTCTGGCAGCTGTTCGTCGACGGTGCGTCTTCCTCGGTTGGCGCGAGCAGCGTTAAGCTCACCCAGGGGCAGAAGGTTGAGTTTGCCTATACGGCTGGTAGCGCGTCCCCTGTCGTTAAGGACCAGGTTGCCGCAAATGTGACCGTCATTGGTCGCGATGCCCAGGGCAAGACTCAGACTTGGGTCGATAACGCGCAGTATGTGGTGACGTCCGGTTCGAGCGCACTTGACCTTACGAAGGTCGCGCTTGAGGCGAATGACATCGACGCCGTTGCTGCTGGCTCCTTCATTCTGAGCCTTAAGTACAACGGTGTTGAGCTGGGTACGCCCCAAGATTATTCGACCTATTGGCAGCTGTTCATCAACGGCAAGTCGAGCGACTACACGGCAGACAATGTCACCATTCATGCTGGCGATACCGTTACGTGGTTCTACGGTGGCTGGGGCGATAAGTTGCCGTCCGATTCCGTCCATGCTTCCGTTCAGGTCCTTGGTAAGGACAAGGACGGCAAGCAGCAGGTTTGGGCTTCGACGGGCCAGACGAGTCTCAAGGCGGGCTCTACTGCCAAGGATCTCCTTGAGCAGACCGGTCTTACTCTCGATGCTGGCGAATCGTCTTGGGGCTGGTTCCTCAACGGCATTACTTCGCCGTTCGATAGTAAGTCCTATGGCTGGGATGCTGCGACTAATAGCTATTGGCGCTTCTATGTAAATGGCAAGTTCGCCGACGTTGGCGCCGGTGCCTATGAGCTCCAAGAGGGCGATGCCGTCACCTTTATGTATGGTGCTGACGCCGATGCCCTTCCTGGCCAGGTTCTTGGGTCTGTCGATGTTATCGGTCCCGATGTCAACGGCAACAATACTCGCTGGGGCTCGGCAAGCAATGTTTCCCTGCCCGAGGGCTCTACGGCTCAGAACCTTATTGAGACGGTCCTGAAGGCCAAGGGCGTTACGTACAACGGCTCCCAGAGTGGTGAGTACTGGTTCCTCAATTCCATCAACTCGCCGTTCGATCACAAGCCGTATGCCTGGGATGCTGCGACCAATAAATATTGGCACCTGTATATCAACGGAGAGCCCTCCTTACTCTGCGCCAATCAGATTACGCTCAAGAGCGGCGATAAGGTTACGCTTGCCTATACCACCGACGATTCGGCCATGCCCGATCCCGACAAGATTGTCGTGGACCCGAGCGCGACGACTCCTGATTGGGATGCCGAGTGGGCCGGCTACGGCAACAGTGGCAACGGTTCGACCGTAACGGATGCCAAGACGCCTGCGCAGGCCGCCGGTCTTAAGTGGGCCTTCGATTGGAAGGCCGAGTCTGGTCAGCAGTATGCCAACTGCAGCGAGCCTGTCATCGCTAACGGCTTTGTGTACATCGCGACCGAGAACGAGCTCATTAAGATCGATTCGTCCACGGGCAAAAAGGTTGCCTCTGCGCCGCTTGCCTCCAAGGTGAGTTATACCTCTCGTCCGATCTACACCAATGGCCTTATCATCGTTCCGCTCAACGGCGGTGCGGTCCAGGCGATTACTGCAGACAAGCTGATCTGCAAGTGGCTGACGCCCGGTTTGACGGACTTGACGCAGAGCTCCTGCACCGTCGTTTCGGACGGCGAGTACGTCTATGTTGGTACGGTCGATATTTCGTATGACGAGAATTACAACGCGACCTACGGCAACGGCTCCTTTATGCGCATTAAGATTGCCACGGGCGAAGTTTCTTGGCAGAACATTGACGCTTCCGAGGGTTATTACTGGACTGGTGCGGCTTTGACGGATAAGTATGCCATCGTTCCTACGAGCGCGGGCACGCTTAAGTGCATTGATAAGACGACGGGCGATGTCGTTTCGACCATGAAGCTCGGCGCTCTCGCGAACGCCGACTGTGTCGCCGATCCGTCCAATGGTTCGACCTTCTATCAGATGACGCACGATGGAAAGCTCCATGTGATTTCGCTTTCGGCGAAGGGCGTACTGAGCGAGCAGAAGACGGTCGATCTGGGTCTTACGAATAACATGAGCGCACCGGCGGTGGCTGGCGAAAACTTGATTGTCGGCGGACAGACGGCTACTGGCTCTGCTCTGGCTCTCTATAATCTGAAGACCGGTAAGACCACGATGGTCACCGCTGCTGACGGTAAAGAACTTCCGGCCGGATTTAACGGTATTGCTGCTACTCGCTGGTGAGTGTTCAGGGCGGCAAGACCTATGTGTACTTTACCGTTAACAGCGCGGATAGCAAGGATTACGTCAACTACTCTGCTGGTGGTGGCGTGTATCGCTATACACTCGGCGATGCAGAGGCGACGCAGATTTATGATGCGGCTGGCCATTACCAGCACTGCGACTCTCCGGTCATTGCCGATGCATCTGGCAACCTGTACTACATCAATGACTCGGGCACGCTGTTCAAGCTGGGGGCCGTTGAGTCTTGGACGGTTGCCTTTAATTCCAACGGCGGGTCTGCTTGCGACACTAAGTTTGTTGCTACGGCCGATGGCAAGCTGGTCAAGCCGGCCGATCCGACACGCGATGGCTACACTTTCGGCGGTTGGTATACCGATGAAGCCTGCACGCGGGCGTATGACTTCGCCACGCCGGTGACGGCCGATCTGACGCTGTATGCCAAGTGGACCAAGAATGCCACCAACCCTGGCGGTAATGGCGGTTCTGGCACTAATGGTGGCAACGGTGGCGTTGGTTCGAATGGCGGCGGCGGTTCTAGTACCGGTACTGATTCCGGCACTGGCGCTGGCGCGGGTTCTGGCTCCGGCTCGAAGGGCGGCGCTATTGCCCCGGGCAAGAAGCCGGTGACCAAGACGACGGTGTCGACCAAGACCGAGACCAAGGACAGCAAGTCCGACAAGAAGTCCGATTCCAAGTCCGATACGGGTGCTGCTTCCACGACCACTGCTAAGAAGCCCTCTGGTGCTTCCGAGCAGGAGACTGGCACCAATCCGCTCGCCATTGTTGGCGTTGCCGCCGGCGTCATCGGACTCGCCATCGTCGGCGTGTTCGTGTTCACCAAACGTCGGTAGGTGAGGGCTGTGTCCAATAAATCCAAGGACGCTGACCCCAAGCAACCAGATTCCTCGTTCATTCAGTTCGACGATGCAAAGCAACAGGGCGCCGCTTCGGCGGCGTCCGCCTCTCGTCGCAAGGCGCTCCTTGGCGTTCTTGCTGCCGCGTGCACCATTCTGATCGTCGTCTCGCTGGGCTTCGTCCATCCTTCCGAGAGCGGCGCCTGGTCCATTGACTGGATCGTTCAGACCGTGACGGGGGAGAGCGTCGTCGCCAAGGACACCAAGGGGTTTGGCTCGACTACGACTACGACTTCGGGCGAGGCCAGTTCCAAGGATTCCGAGTCTTCAAACAAGGAATCGGACAAAAACTCGGATAGCAAGAAGTCCGAGGACCGGGGCGGCAAGAAGTCTGGCGATAAATCCGCTGCCCAAAATACGGGACCCGGTGATACTTCCAATGCGTCTGGCGGTGCTTCTTCGGGCGGTGGCCAGTCGTCTGATGGAGCCTCATCCTCTAATGGTGGAAACGCCTCCTCGGGCAGCCAAAGCGGCTCACGGGAGTCCAGCTACGTTACGGTGACGGTTTCGGTCACATCGAGCGCTGTGGGCAATCCTGTGTCCTCTGGCGGCACCTTTACCTTTAACGAAGGCGCCACCGTTTACGATGCCCTGTGCGCGCTAGGCCTTTCTGTCAACGCACACGGCTCGTCGTACGGCACGTATGTTTCCGCGATTGGTGGTTTGGCCGAGAAACAGTACGGCGGCACGAGCGGCTGGATGTACTCCGTCAACGGCACAACGCCCATGACGGCCTGCAGTAACTACGTTCTCTCCAATGACGACAACGTCGTTTGGTATTACGTAACGGGCTAGAGGCCTCGACATAGCGCGCCAGACGGGCGGTTCGGGCCAACATCCGGACCGCCCGTTTTTCATGCGAATGGGACTGGGTCGCCGGGTCTCTCTGCAAACAAAAAACCGGTTGGAACGGGAATTCCAACCGGTTATACATTCAAGCAAATAGTGAATCGACTACGACCGTGCGCCCTCGAGGAAGAAGCGACGGCTGAAGTAGTTGTACCAGGTGACAAGGAACGTGGCGATGGCCTTCATGGCTTGGTAGCCGATGCTCAAAAACGTGACGCCCACAAACATATACAGGTCGTTGAGGCCCAGGCCGATCACCGACAGGATGGTGAAGATCGTGAACTCGCGCTTGCGGCTCATGCCTTCGCGGTGGTCGAACACGTACTTCATGCTGAGCCAGTAGTTGACCACGACGGACGTGATAAACGAAACCGTGGTGCTCATCAAAAAGTCGAGGTGGAACAGCTCGACGAGCGCAATGAGCATGCCCCAGTCGATGCCAAAGGAGATAAGACCCACGACAGCAAACTTGAGGAACTGCTTGGTATGAGGTTGTGCCAGCGCCTTGCGCACGTAATCACATCCAATGCGTTGATGAATCGAGCAGAGGATACTTTAGAGCTTTTACAAGGGAAACGTAAGGTCTTTGCCAAGAACTATATGAACTCGCCAAATTTTCAAGAGCTAATCCGCAAACGTTGAAAATTTGCCCGTAAACGAGCGGCACCCACGGACGATACTGCGCTGAGTGCACGTCGTCCGTGGGCGCCGTAATGCTGCAGGGGTTTCGAGCTACTTGGTCTCGTCGCCCTCCAGGAAGATTTTTCGGGTCACAAAGTTGTAGACCATGACAAGCGCGGTGGCGCAGATCTTGGCGATATTGGCCTCGAGTCCCAGGCCGGCGTTGAGCGCCAGCACGATGCCGTCGTTGAGCACCAAACCGATCACGGACAGCACGACAAAGATGATGAACTCGCGGCGGCGGCTCATGCCTTCCTTGTGCGCAAACACGTACTTCATGCTTGCGAGGTAGTTAAAGATGAGTGAGATGATAAAGCCGCTGGTGTTGGCGATTAGGATGTTGAGGCCCAGACCGTAGTGGAGCAGATTCATAATGCCAAAGTCGATAACCGTGGCAATGACACCGACGACGCCAAATTTCATGATCTGCGCAAGGAGCTTTTGCATGGTACCTGCCTTAGGGTGGCGCGGGGACGCCGTGGGGATGACAAACTCAGCAAGTTTAGCCAATCCCCGCGGGTGGGGCTAGACGCGCTCTTCGATAGCACCGTTTCTATATGCATCGAGCAGCTGGCGCAGATCCTGGATCTGGCTGCGAATCTTGGCGCCAGTATCGGTGTCGCTCACCATGCGGCGACGGTCTGCTTGGTCAAAACGGTTGGTCTCGCTTTCGATGTCCACGTTGCGCGTGAGTGCCTCGGCAACCGTCGTAAAGGCCCGGTGCGACTTGAGGCGGCAGCCGCGCGAGCTCGAGATGAGCGTATAGCCGGCGATGCCCGTCTTGGGATGGTAAGCGCGGCAGAAGCCGCCATCGATGACCAGCAGCTTGCCCTCGGCGCGGATGGGCTGCTCGCCCTTGGTGGTTTTAACGGGCGTGTGGCCGTTGATGATGTGGCCGGTCGGCGAGCATGCCATGGGCGCGACGCCAAACTCGCGCATGATATCATCGCAGACCGAGGGCGACTTGGTAAGCGTAAAGTACGGGTCCATCGGCTCGACCCAGGTGCTCTTATCGGCGATATAGGCGCGCTCAAAGGTACGCACCAGGCGTCCGCTGGCGGGTGAATTGAAGCCAATCCACAGGTACCACATCCAGTCGAGGGCATCGCGGTCGCCCACGCGCCACGCGCGGCGGGCGATGTGGTCGCAAAAATCGAGATAATCGCGGCCAGCGTGCCAGGTGCCCAGGCAGTTCATGCTGCTAAAGGTGCCGTCTTCGTTGAGCGGAACGCAGCCGTGGAAGAGCAGGTTGCCGTTGGCGACCTTGTACATCGAGCCGTGGGTGTAGAGGGAATCGATATGGCGATGCAGGTGATCGGCGGTTACAAACTCGGACACGAGCTTGTCGATGATGTGCTGCTCCTGAGACGTGAGCGTGTAGGGGTCCGCCGGGTCGACGGTGGGGAAGTCGTTGGTCGTGAGCGGCCACACGCTGCCGTCGGCGAGCGTGACCGTGCCGGTGTCGTGGTCGATCTTGTCGAGTAACAGGCGGTCGGTCATATCGAACTCGGGGTGGCGCTGGATAATCTGGCCCTCGAGCTTAAAGAGCAGCACGTTGATGGCCTTGATCAGCGGGGTGATGGACTCACCGGCGGTGTAGGTGGCATCGGCAAAGGCGACAAGCTCACGCAGCGAGATGCCGTAGTCGTTCTCCAGGATCTCGTAGTTGTCGTAGCGTAGGTTGTTGCGCAACACCGTGGCGATGCAGGCGGGCTCACCGGCCGCAGCGCCCATCCACAGCAGGTCGTGGTTGCCCCACTGGATGTCGAGTGAATGGTAGGTGAGCAGACGGTCCATAATTTTGGCCGCGCCGCCGCCGCGGTCGAAGATGTCGCCCACCAGGTGCAAGTGGTCGACGGCCAGGCGCTTGATGAGCGAGGCGAGCGACTCGATAAAGTCGTCGGCGCTGGCGGTCTCTAGGATGGACTCCACGATGCGCTCGTGATAGCGCACGCGATAGTTGTTCTCGTCCGGGTGCGTGTGCAACAACTCGTCGATGATGTAGGCGTAGTCGCGCGGGATGGCCTTACGCACCTTGGAGCGCGTGTAGCGGCTTGAAAGTGAGCGAGCGACCATGATGAGCTGGTCAAGCATCGTCTTGTACCAGGTTGGCGAGTCCTCGCGCCGGCTGCGGACCAGGTCGATCTTCTCGCGCGGGTAGTAGATGAGCGTACACAGCTCGCCCTTTTCGTCAAAGGAGAGCGTGTCGCCAAAGATCTCGTCGACATGTTCGCGCACGACGCCCGAGCAGTTGTTGAGGATGTGCATAAAGGCTTCGTACTCACCATGCACGTCGCTCATAAAATGCTCGGTGCCCTTGGGTAGGTTGAGGATGGCCGAGAGGTTGATAATTTCGGTAAATGCGGATTGTTCGGTGGGGAACTGTCTCGACAGCAGGCGCAGATACTTGAAGTCTTGCGGGTTGCGATCGAATGCGACCATGAAACACCTTCCGATGGGGCTGGTAAAACTGATAAACAGCGTCAAACGTTTACCAGTATGCGCCGCTTTTGTTTCGATTTTGCGCCAGCGGCTGAATTGTCGGCTGAACGGTTTGGTAAATCGATTTAGTGAAGGTAGATGTGTTGGTCGGGTGGAGACGACAGAGGGTGTTTTCTCAGATATTTATGCGTCGGGTCGGTGGAGACGATGGTGGTAAAGATGCTCACTATTTTTGGTTCGATTTGGTAAATAGTGGACATATGTACCGCATGTAGGCTCACTGTGCGATAATTTGCGCAGCAATGAGTAAGGAGCCTCATATGAGTGATTTTGTCCTGACCTGTGAATCCGCCGCCGATCGAACCCGTGAGTTCTTTGCGTCGCGCAATATCCCTGTCGTGTGTTTTCATTACGAGATCGACGATGTTGTCTATACGGACGATCTGTATCAGTCGATTACGCCGGACGAGTTTTTTGCCCAGATTGCCGCGGGCGCCATGCCCAAGACGTCTCAGGTGAGCGTGGGTGAGTACGAGGAGTTTTGGGAGCCGTTTGTTGCCGAGGGTAAAGACGTGCTGCACCTGACGTTGTCGTCGGGTATTTCGGGCACGTATGGATCGGCCTGCGTCGCGGCGCAGATGCTTGCGGATCGCTATCCCGAGGGCGGCAAGGTGCGCGTCATCGATTCGCTGGCGGCGTCTTCGGGCTTTGGCCTGTTGTTGGAATATGCCGCCGATGTGCGCGATAGTGGGACTTCACTCGACGAGACGGCTGCCTGGATCGAGGAGCACAAGCTCAACCTGCACCACTGGTTCTTCTCGACCGATCTGTCGAGCTACCTGCGCGGCGGTCGCATTTCGGCCGCGAGCGCGATCATCGGCACGGCGCTTAAGATTTGCCCGCTTATGACGGTCGATTGCGAAGGTAAGCTGTCGCCACGTGAGAAGATTCGCACTAAGAAGCGCGCGATTTCCGAGATGGCTAAGACCATGATGGCACACGTACAGGACGGTGCAGATTATTCGGGTAAGTGCATCATGTCGCAGTCGGCGTGCCGCGAGGATGCCGAGGCGGTCGCGGCGCTGATTGAGGAACAGGTTCCGCAGCTTAAAGGCAAGATTGAGATCAATGACATCGGTACTCTGATTGGCTCGCATACCGGACCTGGTACGGTGGCGCTCTTCTTTATGGGCGACAAGCGCGTGGATTAATTTGCCCCATCACGTCGCTGCATGATTGCTCAAACGAAAACGGCCCGCCTCACGTTTGTGTGAACTGCCTCCCATTTCTTGGACATGAGAAATGGGAGGCTTTCTTTATGCGCGT
>ENA-OZKB01000420-OZKB01000420.1-human-gut-metagenome-genome-assembly--contig:-NODE-420-length-23871-cov-8.289763_pt1 | contig 23871 bp, 13 predicted proteins | sample MGYA00244821_ERZ653753 | MGnify/ENA primary metagenome ERZ653753 (study PRJEB26926, sample SAMN06165256) | human gut metagenome | biome: ENVO:00009003; feature: ENVO:2100002; material: ENVO:00002003...
TTAGAATTTTTACTTGTAAAGGTCTTCCAGCGTTATCAGCCGAACTTCACCTCGCTCTTGTGCCTGAAGAAGTCCATCTGTGAATCCGCCTTTCGAGAAGATATAGTAGTGATAGTTGTTGCCCTTTCCAAAAACTGAGGCATAATCCCGAATCAAATCGAGTTCATCCACACCGATTTTCTCATTCCGGTATTTGCATGAACCGATGATATAGTCTTTGCCCTCAACAGGAGTTCCGACGATATCAATCTGTATCTGCTTTTTCTTCTTCGGGTCTGTCCCCCACCACTGGCCGATTTCACTCAGCTCAATAGGAAGGCTATCCGAATAATAGAGCAGGTAATCCTGACACATCTTCTCATAAATTAGACCCATGTAATCAGGAAGATACTGCTTTACAGCGTGTGGATAGGTCTTTGCAATTCTGCCAGAGTCAATGGCACTCATATTGATTGGCACAAACCGATACCAGAAACGGAAGAAGTTATCAGCCAGCAGATAGATGGTTTTCTTACCCGGTTTTTCTGTAATCGGTGTTTCTTTCTTCGCAATGCCAAGGTCGATCAGCGTTTTCAGGTACTTCGATACGACCGAGTTTTCCTCGCCGACCTTCATCTTGATATCGTTCATTCGGGAAGCACCTTCTGCAATCGCTTTAATGATTGCATTATAAATGGCCGGCTCCCGGAGTTCCTGCTTCAGTAAGTTCCCCGGTTCCTCATGCAGATAGCTGGAGCGGTCAAAGAAATTATCCAACAGAGCTTCATCCACACTATCTCGCACATCCAACTTATTGATATAGTGGGGAACTCCTCCCGTGATCCCATAAATCAGGGAATTGTCTTCTGCAGACAGATTTGGGTGGAACACAGCGGTTTCTTTATAGTCTAGCGGCTCAATCTTAAACTGGCCAGTACGTCTGCCATACAACGGACTTTCCTTTCCAAGCACCTGACTCTCCATGAAGCTCATAGAGGAGCCGCAAAGAATCAGGTACATCTTGGACTCTGTCCATTTGTGGTCGATGATGTGCTGCAGCATCGCTGAAATAGCTGGTTTTGCTTTTGCAAGATAAGGATACTCATCAATGACAAAGACAATCCTCTTTTCCTTTGAAAGTGCTGTCAACTCATCCAAAGCTGCATCATAGGACCTGAACTCCGGTGCAGACTCCATATCCGGCCGCTCAAAACTCATAATCGACTTTGAGAGAGCTTCCAGATTTTCCTTTCCTGTCGTGTTCAATGCAGAAAAGAAAATGGTAGGCTTATCTTTGCAGAACTCGTTGATCAGTGCCGTTTTACCAACACGCCGTCTGCCGTAGATGACAATGCACTCAAACTTATCACCTGCATACCGTTTATTCAGTTTCCGCAGCTCATCCTCACGGCAATAGAATTGACTCATCTGCTCACCTCCAATAATTATACTCGTGAGTTAGTAACTCGTAAGTTACTTCTTTACGAGTATAATAAATCAGATAGTCTGCAAAGTCAAGTAAAATAAGTCGAACCTTTAGAATCGATCGAAGTCCGACTGACTTGCCAGCTCTTTGTACGAATAGCCGTCATTCTGCCGCTCCGTGAACATATCATTGACCAACCCGATGGTCAGCAGGTCGAGGTCGGCAATGCTGATACCGAGCTGTACACAGGTAAGTAGGTAATCATCCGTATATTGACATTTTATAAAAGCCATCTGATACTGTTTCTGGCTGTCTGCCAAATTCTATATCAGATGGCTTAGTATTATTTTTTTAGTTTAGTACGGCAGTATTCCGGAAGATCTTCTGACCATGGAAGCAGTTTCTTTAACTCTTTCTCTTTAGGAAAAGCTCCCATTTTTCTGAGTTCATCCAATATATAAGTCAGATATGCGTATGGTTTCAGATGGTTCAGAAGTGCCGTTTCTGTAATGCTGTAAACAAGGGCACTGGCACCAGCTCCCCGTACACTTTTGGCAAACAGCCAGTTGCGGCGTCCCACTGCAAAGTTTTTCAATGCACGTTCTGCACTGTTGTTGTCTATACTGAGATGGCCATCTTCCAGATAGCGTTTCAGATATGCTTCCTGATTAAGCGTATACAAAATGGCATCACCAATAAGGGAAGACCTGTCTACAGAATCTTCCATCGTATGCAGCCATTCAAACAGGGCATCCATAACCGGACGGGACTGTTTCTGGCGCTCCTCATATTTTTCTTCCGGTGCTTTATTGTGGATCATTTCCTCGATCTTATAGAGGATCCCGATCCTTGACATCGCCTGATATGCAATGGTCTCTTTCAGCTGTTCTTTTGTAAAGTCTTTTTTTAATGCTGTGAGGGCTGCATCAAAACGTCGTCTTGCATGGGTAAGGCACCCGCTTACTATGATACCTTCTCCTAAACTGTGATAAGCCTGATATCCATCACAGGCCAGATACCCATGAAACCTGTCCCCTAAAAAGTTTACAGGATGATATCCCGCACAGGTCCTTTCATAATCGAAGAGTACCATCTGCGGGGAACCACTGAATTCATCCGTGAGATATACCCACATCCAGTTCTGGGTCGTCCCTTTCTGATCCGGTTCTCCGAGTACCTGGATCCGGCTTTCGTCACAATGGATATATCTGCTTTCCAGAAGTTCCTCTTTCATCAGCTGATACAGCGGTTTCAGGTATCTGTCTGCACAGTTTATGATCCAGTTCGCCATAGTCTTTGTGGAGAGATCGAGATCATATCTGGCAAACTCTCTTTCCTGACGTGCCAGAGAGGAGGAGGCACACCATTTTGCTTTGTATGCTTCTATTCTTTTGTTCTCAGCAATCGGATATTGTATCGGGGTTTCCGCTGATAATGCTTCGCTTCGTACTTCCAGTGGCGTTTTGCAATGGAATCTTTCCTGCAGTCTTTCTTCGGCATAAAACTTTATATATTTGTCGATTGCCGAACGTAAAGATATCTCGTCGGTTATCTTATACATACAATACATCTCTGATTTGATAATCCCCCACAATCCTTCAGTAGGACCATTATCAATGCAGTGTCCAACACGGGACATAGACTGTTCCATGCCTTGTTCTCGAAGCCTTTTCTGAAATATTCTGCGCGTGTACTGAAAACCTCTGTCAGAATGAAAAATCGGCCTGGCATCCGGATTATCTTTGAGAGCCTTATCGTATGTGTCAAACACGAGCTTATTGTCATTTCTTCCGCTTATGACATACGCAACTGGAAATCGATCATATAGATCAAGGATGACACTGAGATATAGTTTCCTGCCAGTCTCAGGAACCTTGAATTCCGTAACATCCGTAGCCCATTTCTCATTAGGTTTCGTTGCATTGAATTCCCTCTTCAGCTTATTTTCCGCTGTTGTCTCCGGTCTGGACGACGGGTATTTCTTCTTCTTTTTACGGATAATAGAATGAATTCCCAGCTTCCTCATGATTCTGTGAACCCTGTTCCTGCTGTAGCTGGTGTGATTGAAATGGTTGATCCAGCTTGTCATCCGCCTGTATCCCAAGATATGTCCGAACCGTTCGTCATACTCCTTTATCAGTTCTGCCAGTTTTGTGTTCTCGGATTCCTGCTCTGGAATTGTCCGGTGCAGCCATTTATAGTAAGCAGCGTGTGATATGCCCAATTGTTTGCACATCCAGTTGACACTCCATTGCTTTTTTTCGTAAAAATATTTTATTGCCTGATATTTTGATTCAAACCGTAGTTTTCCAAGCCTCACATCCTTTCGAATTCCTTCACTTTTTTTAACAGTTCCACCACCATATCTTTTTCTTCAAGCTGGCGCTTTAGTCGCAGGTTCTCCCGGCGCAACCGTTCCAGTTCATCGACTTCATCATCCGTTTTGTGGTGCCGCGTTTATCGGACAGTCCATCTTCCCCAACAGCATCATATTTTCTGACCCATGAGTACACCTGGCTATAAGAAACATCATATAGAGAAGCTGTTCCTTTATAATCACGGTTATGGGTAATACAGTATTCAACGATTTCCTTACGTTCAGCTAACGTTGTCTTTCTTCGTGCTTCTGCCATATAGACCTCCCTCTTGGGATCATAATCCCTAAGTTCTCTATTGGCATTATACAACGAAATCCATTTTTGTAGTGTTGCATGTGCAGGAATTCCATATCTGGCGCATAAATCGGTAACCGATCCTTCCCCGTTGATATACTTCCGAACCATTTCAATTTTAAATTCACTGGAATAGGAATGGTTAGCTGTAACAGGGCAGAGGGCTTTTATTCCCCCATTTTGATATGCCAGTATCCAGTCTCTTATAGTTCGTGTACTTTTTATAGATAAATCTACCATAATTTCAGAGACAGAACGTATTCCATTCAGATAATCCTCGACAGCAGAAATTTTTTCTTCAACCGTACACTTGGGTTTTTTTCCCATAAAAATACCTCCAACGTAGATTTTGGTTATTTACCTTGTCTACTTCAGAGGTATCATATCATTATATGGAGAGTGTTAATAATTACATCTACCTATTCGGAGGTGCGTTAGCGTCATAATTCCGGTTGCGGAAGAGACTGGAAAATGTTATTCTTATCATAGGCAGTGGAGCTTTCTTAGTTCAGTTGTTTCGTGTGGTAACTTAACAATAACGGATTATGGAAAGTAATTCCACTGCTTTTTAATAAAAATAAAACTGCGCCACAGCCTTGGCAGGCCATCGCGCAGCGATTTTGTTCAATTTTAGTTTATCATTCCTGTTCTTATGTGTCAAGTTCTGTGCTTATCTTTTCCCACCATTTTTCCAAATTTGACTTATCCATGAACTAGTGCCTCAGAAAAGGAAATCAAACCACTTCTGACCGAATAAACCAATATAATGCTATCAACCCCCAAAATATCCTCTCACATTTCTCCCCATCTTCCGTTAAACTACATACACAAGCAACTAATACGGAGATTTTTCTCCACACTACACATTATTGAATAGAGAGGATTTTCGAATGAAAAAAGCACTTATCACCGGTATCACTGGTCAGGACGGCTCTTATCTTGCGGAGTTTCTGTTAGAAAAAGGTTATGAGGTTCACGGTATCACCCGTCGTGCTTCGCTTGCAAATACGGCTCGTATCGAGCATATTATGGATAAAATCACACTGCATGACGGTGACCTTTCTGATTCGTCATCGCTGATTCGTATTATCAATATTGTCCAGCCGGATGAAATTTACAATCTGGCTGCGCAGTCTCATGTACAGGTTTCTTTTGATGTTCCGGAGTATTCCGGCGATGTGGATGCTCTTGGTGTTCTTCGTATTCTGGAAGCATGCCGCATTCTTGGCCTTACCAAAAAGACAAAAGTTTACCAGGCATCTACTTCTGAACTGTATGGAAAAGTAGAAGAGGTTCCGCAGCGCGAGACAACCCCGTTCCATCCATACAGCCCGTATGCGGTTGCAAAGCAGTATGGCTTCTGGATTGTAAAAGAGTACCGCGAAGCATATGGTATGTTTGCTGTCAACGGCATTCTGTTCAACCACGAGTCCGAGCGCCGCGGCGAGAACTTTGTTACCCGTAAAATCACACTGGCTGCCGGAAGAATCGCAGAAGGTATTCAGGATCATCTGGAACTTGGAAACATGGACTCTCTGCGTGACTGGGGTTATGCAAAAGATTATGTGGAGTGCATGTGGATGATTATGCAGCATGAAACACCGGAAGATTTCGTCATCGCAACCGGCGAGCAGCATACCGTACGTGATTTCACCGAAAAAGCATTCGCTGCAAACGGCATTACCATCCGCTGGGAAGGCACCGGTCTGGAAGAAAAAGGCTACGATGCAGAAACCGGCAAAATGCTGGTATGTGTCAATCCGGAATGGTTCCGTCCGACCGACGTTGATAACCTCTGGGGCGATCCGACCAAGGCCAAAACCGTTCTTGGATGGAATCCGCAGAAAACAACGTATGCTGAATTAGTAGAAATTATGGCAAAGCATGACCGTCAGCTTGCAAAACAGGAAAAAGCCATGAAAGCCGCACTTTAATTTAGGAGATGCAAATATCATGATGGAAAAAAATGCAAAAATTTATGTAGCCGGACACCGTGGAATGGTTGGTTCCGCGATTGTAAGAGAACTGAAACGCCAGGGTTATGAAAATATCATTACCCGTACCCACAAAGAACTGGATCTCTGCCGTCAGGATGCTGTCGAGGCATTTTTCGCAGAGGAAAAACCGGAATATGTCTTCCTCGCTGCTGCAAAAGTAGGCGGCATCGTTGCAAACCAGGAAGCACTGGCAGATTTCATGTACGATAACATGACACTGGAAATGAATGTCATCCACTCTGCGTGGAAAAACGGCTGTAAAAAACTGGAATTTCTTGGATCCTCCTGTATTTACCCGCGTATGGCACCGCAGCCGATGAAGGAAAGCTGTCTGCTGACTTCTGAACTGGAAAAAACAAACGAGGCTTATGCACTTGCAAAAATCTCCGGCTTAAAATACTGTGAGTTTCTGAACCGTCAGTACGGAACTGATTATATTTCCGTTATGCCGACCAATCTTTACGGACCAAACGATAACTATCATCCAACCCACAGCCACGTACTTCCTGCACTGATCCGCCGCTTCCATGAAGCAAAGGTTAACAATCTGCCGGAAGTTACCTGCTGGGGCGACGGCTCTCCGCTGCGTGAGTTCCTGTATGTCGATGACCTTGCAAATCTCTGTGTCTTCCTGATGAACAACTATTCCGGAAATGAGACCGTAAACGCCGGAACCGGAAAAGAACTGACCATCAAAGAGCTGACAGAGCTTGTTGCAAAAGTAATCGGTTATAGTGGGAAAATCAATTGGGACAGCACAAAGCCAAATGGTACTCCAAGAAAACTGCTCGACGTATCCAAAGCAACCGCTCTTGGCTGGACCTACAAAACCGAGCTGGAAGACGGCATCCGTCTCTCCTACGAGGATTTCCTGAACAACCCGATGCGTGCAGAAAGATAACGGAGAAACTTTATGAATATCGTTTTATTATCCGGCGGCTCCGGCCAGCGCCTGTGGCCGCTTTCCAATGATATCCGTTCCAAGCAGTTTATCAAAATTTTCCATACGGCAGATGGTGAACTGGAATCCATGGTACAGCGCGTTTACCGTCAGATCCGTACGATCGACAAGGATGCAACGGTAACCATCGCGACCTCAAAATCACAGGTTTCCGCCATCCACAATCAGTTAGGGGAAGATGTCGGCATCAGCGTTGAGCCTTGCCGCCGTGATACATTCCCGGCCATTGCGCTTGCCGCAGCCTATCTGAAGGATGTAAAGGGAATTTCCGAGGACGAACCTGTCGTTGTCTGCCCGGTTGACCCTTATGTGGAAATTGATTATTTTGATGCCTTAAAAGACCTCGGTGCCCTGGCTGCTTCCAGCAATGCCAACCTGGTTCTGATGGGTATTGAACCGACCTATCCAAGCGAAAAATACGGATACATTATTCCAGACACCCCGGCTCCTGTCAGCACGGTGTCGATGTTCAAAGAGAAACCGACCAAAGAAATTGCAGAACAGTATATTTCCCAGGGTGCTCTTTGGAACGGCGGTGTTTTTGCTTTCCGTCTTGGTTATGTTCTGGATCGCGCTCATGCATTAATTGATTTTGAAAACTACGAAGATCTTTTCATCAAATATGAAACGTTAGACAAAATCAGTTTTGATTACGCAGTGGTAGAACACGAGGACCGTATCGAAGTGATGCGTTTCTCCGGCATGTGGAAAGACCTTGGAACCTGGAATACTCTGACTGAGGCCATGGACAGCCACAATGTCGGCGAAGCACTGTTTAACGAAACCTGCAGAAATGTGCATGTAGTCAACGAGCTGAATCTTCCCGTACTCTGTATGGGGCTGAAAGATATTGTAGTTTCCGCAAGTCCGGACGGCATCCTGGTTTCCGACAAAGAGCAGTCCAGTTACATCAAGCCCTTTGTCAATACACTGGATCACCGCGTTATGTTTGCAGAAAAATCCTGGGGCAGTTTCCGCATTCTGGATATCGAAAAAGAAAGCCTTACGATTAAAGTAACTTTAAATCCGGGTCATCAGATGAACTACCACAGTCATGATTTCCGGAATGAAGTCTGGAACGTTATTTCCGGCACAGGACGTGCCGTGATCGACGGCGTTGTTTACAATGTTCACGCCGGTGACACCCTGCAGATGAATGCAGGCAGCAAACACACCATTTTTGCTGATACGGAACTGCAGATCATTGAAGTCCAATTCGGAAAAGACATCAATGTACACGATAAACATAAATACGATCTGCCGTCCCTTTTCTAAATTGTAATGAAAAACCGCAAACCATTTTCTGCCCGATCTGCTGAAAATGATTTGCGGTTTTCTGTTTTACCATTTTTTCCGGTATTCTCCCGGACTCATTCCTTCTATTTTTCGAAAACGGCGCGCCAGATAATTTGCATCATTCATTCCAATTGCGGCACTGATTTCATCCACCGTCATATCAGTAAATCGAAGCAGATTTTTCGCCTGAGTAATCCGTCTTGTTTCCAGATAAGAAATGATTGTCACACCATATGTTTCTTTAAATATCTTCGTCAGATAATATTTATTAATATAAAATTTCTGTGACAGCAGTTCCAGTGTAATATGTTCCTTATAATTTTCATCCAGATAACTTTTCACCTTTTCCATGCTCATCCGTTTTCTGGCATGCGCAGCGCGTCCCTGTTCCGGATGCCAGGAATTCTTCATCAGAATCCAAAGCAGGCGGTTTAAAATCTCATTGATTTTCATATCCCGCACATAACTGTCCGATCCTGCCGCAGAATACAGGTCTGTCATAACTTCTACCAATTCTTCCATTTCCTTGGGATGAAAAACCGGCTGTCCGCCGCGCTCCTGATACTTTTTGTAAATATCAGGCATGGTATGACCGTAAAAATGACACCACTGCAAGGTCCACAGATCTGCCGATGTCGCATGGGAATACGGTTTTCTGCAGTCGATAAAAACACAGTCTCCGGAATGCAGTGCATACGTTTTCCCATTGTAATTCAGCTCTCCTGACCCCGATGTTACCGAAAAGAACAGATACGAAGCCAGATGCTCTCGATGAGACGTATGCGCCGCCAGTGCATGGAGCGAACCTGTTTCCTGTAAATACAGAAGTGAAGTTCTGGCAAATTCCGACGGTGTATATAAAATACGCTGCGACGACACCGAATGGGACGACGAAGCAAAATATTCCATTCCTATCTTACCACACCTTTTTTCAGAATCATATTGGCATACTGTGCCGTCTCACCCGTTGCCACAACACAATAGGCTTCTTTTGCACGCTCATAGTAGGCAAAGCGTTCCATCGTATGTACTTTTGCTTCCGGTTCGTATCGATTCAGAACCGCTTTATACTCATCCCAGATCGGCGTCTGAACCGGATCTCCCGGCACCACTTCCATCAGTACAAAATGATCCTCATCGTACTGATCCAGCGGGAACAGCTGCAAAACGGCATCCAGCAGCTCCACTGCACCGATTCCGTCTGCACGTACAATTCGTTTTCCTGTACTGACCGTTGGAAAATTCGCATCGGCAAATACAATCTCATCTCCATGTCCCATTTCATCCAGTACTTTTAACAGTTCCGGTGATAATAACGGTGATATTCCTTTTAACATCTTTTTCCTCCTTCTACGCCAGTGAACAGCTCCATACATCTACACCGCTGTCCTGGAAAACTTCGCGCAGCCGTTTCCGCACATCTTCCTGCGTTACGCCCTTTTTCAGCACTACCTGAAGGAAACCGCCTCCGCCGGCACCGCAGATCATCTTTCCATCGATCAGATCTTCCACGGAATGGAAAATCATGTCAATACATGTATTGGTACAGCCCGCATCGAGCTTCTTTGATAATTCCCAGTGCTGATTCAAAAGCTCTGCAAATCCATCGATATTTCCTTTTTCCAGTTCAAACCGCATCAGAACCGCTGTCTGCTGGATCTCATATAAGACATCCACCGCATCCTCGATTCCTCCTACGTATCTTCCAACGACATCCCGCAGCAGATTTCTTGCCAGTCTGCGCTGCCCGGAATAGATCAGGCAGAAACGCTCATTGAGTTCTTTTCTTGTTTTTTCACTGATTTTGCACGGCACACACGTAATTCTCTGCCGGATCGCCGGTTCACTCGAAACCATCTTGATTCCAGGTGCCAGACCTCCGACCTGATCCTGCCAGCCGCCGCCAGTCGACATAATCTGTTCCATACAGAGAACACGGTCATACAGCTCTTCGTCCGTTACCTCTTTTCCCAGAATCTCATATAATGCTTTTACGCAGGCGCCCGCCAGAATTGAGGATGTTCCAAGGCCGGAACCGCGTGGAATATTAATCACCTGTGTAGAAAGATACAGACCGCTTCCCAGATTTTTCGTAATCTCCTGCACCGAAACCGGCTCTTTATATGGAATAACGCCGCATGCGATCAGGGCTGCTTTGTGCAGTGCAAATGGATCGTATGGATTGCTGGAATCCTGTAAACTGGAAATATCGGTAAAGGTCTGCTCGGCACCGCTGTCCGCACTTGCGAGAACAATCACAGGTTCATCTACTTTCTTAACCACAACTTCGATCGGGCAGTTTCCGTCCAGCATCACAGCCGCATTCAGAACGGTTCCGCCATGCTCCATGCAGTACGGCGGCGTATCGCTCCAGCCGCCTCCCCAGTTCACACGGACCGGGAGATTTACGGTCACCTGATCTTTGCCCATCTTTGCATCCGCATCATACCTAAGGCCCTTTACCGCTCCGGCAAGAATACCGCTGCTGATGGTTGCGAAGCAGGAATCCATATATTTTTCCTCAAAGCAGGACAGAACATAATAAATTCTGATTTTTCTGCTGAACTGTTCCAGCTCCGTCTCGCTTAATCTCTGTGCTTCTTTCAGGAGTTCTGCCTTGATCCGTTCCGAAATGCCATCCCGCATTTCTTCTACCAGTCTGGTCAGGTTTTCCTTCCTGTCGATCGCCTCCAGAATCTCTTCCAGTTCTACTTTATCCGATACCTTTTCCTGCCACGGTAACAGTGCGGAAAGATCTGCCTGGTTAAAACTGTCTTTCAGTGAAATTCCATCTTTCCGAATCGGAAAACCTTCTTTCCAGGCCTCCAGTGTCTGATGTACCGCTTCTTCCATTGACGCACACACCGGATAAATCGGCGCTTCCCAAAGCGGCACTGGTAATTCTTTTCCAAACAAAGATGCTTCCTTCGGATTGTCAGAAACACCGTACATACGGACAACAAATTTTCCATTCAGCAGTTTCAGGCCATGCAGAACGGTGTGATCCGGAATCGCCTGACCATCTAATGTCACGCCGGAAATCACACATTCTTCTCCTATCTGTGATTTATGACGAATCATGCTGTCTTCCAGATAACTTCCGACACCAATCTCCGCTGCCGGACTCACATAACTATTTGATACAGCAAAGTTCTGTTCTGCACGATTCGTATGAATATACGACGACCATCCCAGATAACAGAACTCCTCCATTCGTTCTGTCATAAGTTCCCGCAGTTCTTTTGTCGTACCAAAGTGAATAAATGCAGCAGGTGACATTCGGATCAGCTTCATCTGGTACGGATGCAGTACACTCCACAGTTCGGTCCGGCACTGCTCCAGTTCAGGTGTAAAATCTCCTTCCGGTGTTTCCTTATAATATTGCTCGAGTGTAGAATCCGACGCCAGCGGGTAGAGGAAATCGGCGTAAAAGGAAAGCCGGGTACGCTCATTTACATAAGCCGCAAATTTTTCCTTCGTATCTACCAGCTGATACAGTGCCTGCAGCATTTCGCTGTCAAAGATTACGGCTCCGGTATCAATATCTACATTCCCCTGATCATCCGAAGCACCAAGGCTCTGCAGCTGCTCCACTGTTTTTTTATGCAGGAAACCACCTACATTTCCTTCCCCGTCTACGCGGTAAACGCCATGATTTTTTCCAATTTCCGCTGGCTCTTTAATGGAAAGTGCCGCAGCACCTTTTCCATAAAAATCAATCTGCAGCGGATTGAACAGCAGCAGTACATCTCCCGAGCATACCAGCATTCCTGCATTCATTCGTGCAGCAACACCGCTCATGGAAATCATAAATTCATCAAACAGGGTAGAACGTTTTCCATTCGGCAGAACACGCGGTACCGGTGAAAATAACTTTCCGCAGGCAGAATACTGCGGCACCCGCTTACTGTCACCGCCGGAATGGATCACCAGAATCCGCTGATTTTCGAATGAACCTGCATTCTCATGAACGTAACGCAAAACATTCAGTGTAGCGCCGCCGCTTCCTACCCGTTTTCCGTCCGGATCCGGAAGCACTGCATAATGCGTCAATGCCGGAAGCATATTATGATCCAGACGATACTGAATCTGTGTACGGTATGATGCAGCCTGTTCCTCATTGGAAGCTGTAAGAATCACGTAATCCCATAATGGCAACTTCGGTGCTTCCAGAAGCGCGGTATACTGGTTTGTGCAGTCGATGTAGGACTGCTGTAAAAATAGAGTTTTGTGTGACATGTCTTTTCTTTGTTCCTTACTTTATCATTGTAGTATTAATTTCTGTCCCTCTCCAGGGCACGTTGTTTTCAAAATATATGTTGAAACACTTGTAATTTAGTATATCATAGATTCCGTCAAAAATCTTCCTTTTCTTATTACATTTATGTAAGCGCAAAATATTGCTACGTTACTCATGAATTACGCTTGCACCAAAATGATAGATGCAAGCGTTTTACTTTATTTTAGTTTTGACAGTTCGCTTTTGCAGTCTCGCTCCATGGAGCAAGTTGTTCCAGCTGTTCATCTGACATTTTATCGTTTGGCCGTTGTGATAAGAGATATGTCAGATATTTATAGATATTCAGATCATTCGCTTTTGCCATCTCAACCATTGTATACACAATAGCACTAGCAGTGGCTCCTTTGGACTGGCTGTTTTCAACTTCTACTAAAGGAGCTGAAGCAAGTGCTGCAGTCTTCAGCTTGATTGAAACAGCTAAATCCAATAAACTTAATCCATATGATTATATTGAATTCATTCTGGATTATTTACCTCAACAAGATCTGGTTGAAGATCCAAAGAAATTGGATTGGTGAATACCATGGAGTGAAGAAATAAAAGAAGAATTTGAAATAAAAGCCGACTAAATTGATTATTATATCAATTCAATCGACTTCTTTAAATACACTATTTTATTTGGCGCTTACTTTTCCTCTACATAATCTTAAAAATTTTAATGTCTAATATTTTCCCTATTAAACATGATAAATATTATAATAGACATAATCATAAGTAATAACCAATATTCGGGATTATAATAATCTCCTGTTTTTAATTTTTGATTATCCTTGTAATTAGATGTTTGACTGAAATTTTTTTCTTTCTTAAAATTCTCATCATTACTAGGAATTTTATCATCTGGTTCTTCATCAATTCCAGGTCTCATTCTTGAATACTTCGGTTCAACATCTACATCATAATCCTTTTCATATGATCCGTCATCTTCTTTTTCAAGAAGTGGGATTGAAATAATAAAAGGTTCCATCTTATATGCAAACTCACTTTCATTATGTTCATAGATTATATATATTCCATAGTCTAAATCTCTAAAAGTAGCTTCTCCTCTTTGATTGGTTATTAATTCTTCATCATAATCAATATTATTTTTTTTAATATAATCCATCAATTTAGTAGTAACTCCATTTTGCTCAGAAGCTGACATATCTTTATTAATTGTAACAAGTTTAGAATATTTTTCTAACACATGATAATTATTTCCATCATAATCAGCTATTTTTATCAACGCAATATGATCTTGACTAATATTAAAAATATGGTTGTGTACATCTAAATAATGACAGTGAATCGTTAAAGAACCATGATTTTGAGCATAAACATTATTAATTGAAAGAGACAATAAGCATGTAAATACAATAATAAATAATCTTTTTGCATTTATCATGTTATCGCCTCCTCCAAATAAATATAATAATTCCTATAATAATAAAACTTAAAAATGCTAATTTTACCTCATAAGGAATTTGTATACCATTATTGACCTTATTCGGTGTTTTCTTTATTGCTTCTTTGTAATCCGTTCTTTTTCCTCTTACAAGCAATCTATGAGTATTAACAGAATAAGGTGTACAAGTAACAAGCGTAACATAATCTTCACCATCTACAATTTCAATATCATCCGTTTGAGAGGGCAATACTGTTTTAATTTGATCTACTTCATAAGCTAACGTATCACCTAGAACAGAAATATAGAAAATATCTCCAACTTTCATCTTGTCAAGATCTGTAAACAGCTTTGAATTTGGTAATCCTCTATGCCCAGATAAAACAGCATGCGTACTTGTTCCACCTATAGGCAAAGAAGATCCTTCCATATGCCCCACACCTTTTTGTAAGATACCATTACTTGTTGAATGATATATAGGCAATTTCACATCTATTTTAGGTATTTGAAGATATGCCATCATGCCATCTTTAGAAACATTGAGCAGATTCATATACTCTTTACTCGGTTTACCTGTTGTAGAAAATGGATCATATAATTTCGTGGTATTGACCAATGACTGATTATATTCCTGTGCTTCTTCCAACATTTGTTTTTTTGTAGCTTCATCTATTCCCTTTACTTCATTATTATAAGAAGAAACTGCTTGTGAGCTGTGAATTCTTCCCAGGTAATCACTTACTGTTGGATAAAGCAATATTCCTAGGAAAAAAACTAATAAAACAGCTCTAATAACATCAAATAATTTAATTTTGTTTAATATATCTTTCATACATTTAATATCTATGAGAGATCTTAATTAATATTTCAATTAAGCTTCTTCTCTTTTTTTACCTTTTTTAAAGTAAGTTGAAAGAATAGCTAACACACCAACAACCCCTACTACTGTAAAGATAACTGTACCCATACCACCAGTTTCTGGTAACCATGATTCTGTTTTATTTGTAACTTTTTCTTCAACAGTTACTGTTTGTGGATCATTTTCATCTACACTAATTGTTTTATTAATTGTATTTTTTAATTTTGCATAACCATCAGGTGCTTTTGTTTCTTCAATAACGTAATGTCCTTCTGATAATCCTTTTACAGTAATAACTCCTCCTTCAGGAGAAACTAATGTATCAGTAGTAGTTCCATCATCTGTTGTAGCAATTCTATAAGTTCCATTTCCTTCATCAACAAATTTTAATTTACCACTATCAACATTATTTCTATATAAAGCAAATTCAGCGCCAGATAATGGTTTATTTTGTTCATCAACTTTATTGATTTTTAATGTATGAGTTAACACTTTAACTTCACTTGGAGCTCCTGTTGTTAAATGATCTGGGTCATTACCATAACTAACTTCTGCTTTGTTGGTAGATGTATTTGTATCATTGATTGCTTTTTCATTAACAACTGCTGAATATGTAAATGTTAATGATTCATTTGCGTCTTTAGCATGATTAGTATAGAAATTTTTGAATTCAACTGTAAATATTCTATTTGTTTTATCAACTGTTAAAGTATATTCACTAGTGTCTACTACAGTACCACCAATTTTAACTACTAAATTTAATGTGTCTTTTGATACTGTTAGACCTTCAGTCATAGTATCTTTAAAAATATAATAATATTGATTATATCCTGTCATGTTTGGAACCATTGATTCAACCTTGAAATCTACAGTATCGCCAACTTGTGCAGAATCATATTTTTTATTATTGATTGTTTTTTCTGGATCAGGTGTTTTACCTTTTAAATAAACATCAACTGCATTACTTGATTTTACTGTTGTAAAAGAAGGAGTAAATCCTTCACCAGAAGGAATAACTGCATAATAACCATATGCCAATCCAGCAATTGTATATTCTTTTGTATCTGTTGTTCCTGTTGCTGCACCATCAGCACTTATTTGATTTGTTGCAATATATGTTTTTAACTTATTTTGAAAGTCTGTTGTAGAAACATTCGCTTTAATATAATTATAAGCTTTGATATCTATATCATCACCAGTTGTCCCATTAAGTAATTCTTCTGTGAAAAATCCTGTAAAATTAGAACTAATTGAATAACTTACTTTATTTCCTGATACAGTTGCATCCATTAATCTGTAAGCATTGAAATTAACACCATTTACATCATGTTTACCAGTATGAACAGTTATACTGCCTGTACTTGCTGCAGATACTGAACTGATATTCATTGCTGACATAGTAAATAACATCATGAACGAAAGTACATATGCTATTACTTTTTTTAATTTGTTTTTCATTTTCATATTCCTCTATTCTTTAATATTATTCGCTTTTTTACTTTTTTTGTACGATAACAAAACTGCTAATACACCTACTATACCTACTAAAACAAATAACATTGTTCCTTTTCCACCTAAGTTTGGTAAAAGAGGCATATCTTTATTTGTTATCGTAAACGTATATCCATCATCAGATTCTTCAATAGACGTTATATAATTTTCTACTTCGGACTCTGTAACTGAATAAGTATAATAAGCTTTACTTCCATCATCTAATGTTGTATAGGCATCTAATCCTTTAATAACTGTTTGCCAGGTATTTTTAGAATCAGTTACATCATTAGTTGATAAAGTATAATCCCCTACTTTCTCTGATATTTCATCACTTCCTTTCATATATGTTCTTGTTAACGTCACTGTAATCGTATCTGGACGTTCTTTTTGTTTATCACTTAAATCTTTCCATAGCTTATTGATAGTAATGTTTATCTTTTCATTACAAGGATCTTGTGTATCTGAAGGGACAGGTATCGTACCTTCTTCGTTATCAGATACTTCTGTATCATCCATCAATACAGCTTTTGCTGGAGAGACATAGGCATTTAAATCAACGGTTTCACTTTCTGTTTCATTTGCTAATTTGGCATCTTTTAAGTCATCATATTTTTGTACCTTATCATAATGGCTTATTTTGAAGACGTTCCAATTATCAAAATCTGAATCCTTTTTACTATACAAAGATGAATTTTTTATAATATCAATCAAGGAATCACTTCTTGTTCTATAAATCCTGTACGTATTATCTTTACCTTCAATATTCTTCTTTGTATTAAAGTCATAACTAGAATTTAAAGACGTTGTTCCAGAAAAAGGTCCTATTTGATTGCTTGTTCCTCTAATCGTATCAGCTAAATACATTTCATTGTTTTCTATCAATCCTTCATTGTTATAACCAATAAATCCACCTGCTTGACCATTTTCTTCACTTCCATCATGTGAATCATTTGCTTTTCCACCAAAAACATCATATCCATCATGAATACCTGTTATCGAGCATCCATCTACTTTTGTTCTGTTTGATTTGATAAGTCCTACTTTAATATTTTCTTTCTCACTGTCAGCAATATGATTTCCATCAATATTTGAACATGGGATTTCTATATAAGAATCACCAATTGTTATTTTTGCCAGGTCACTTGTTCCATCTCCTCTATCTTTATCAAGTGCTACTGAAATAGTTAATCCTAACAAAGTAACTGATAAAGCATTTCCTTTAGCTAAAACTTGTAATTTTAATAGTGAACCTAAATTGATATCTATAAGGCCAACATTTTCTAAATCTCCCACATATAGAATATCTAGAAGTTTATTGACGATTGAAAGTATCGGATCCAATAAATAGCTAGAACCTAAGTCAATATCAGCTAAATATTCAAAACTTGTTTTACCAACAAAGCCTCCTGCTATTTGATCACTAGCCACTTTCTTTATGTTTTCTACATTGCAATTGCTCATTCTTCCTAAATCAGCATAACCAACAAAACCACCAGAAATAGGTTCCTTACCACTTTCACTTGAAATAGTAAATCCAACTGGAATACCAATAACTGAACAGTTGTCACTATGAGAACCAAAAATATCTAAGACACCAGCTGTGGCATTTAATAATTTTCCTGTACCAACACCAGCTTCATCTAGATCAACCACACCACTCTTTCCCATGTGACCAACAAAACCACCGGCATAGTTTTTAGCTTTGACTTTATTTAATCTAGTAACACTCGAATTTTTTACCGAACCATCTAGCAAGCTTCCACCAAATCCACCTGCATTTCCTGTCTGTACTTTACTGTCCAATGTTCCTTCCTGACTTTCATCATTTGCACATACTGAAAGTCCATTATCATTTGATCCAGTTACTTTTGCTTGATAAACATAAGTTCTAAAGGCATCTAATACATCAATATTTCCTAATTTAATCAAATTTAGAATTTGATCAGAATCATCATTTCCAACTTGAGCAACAGAAGAAACATCAGCTAATCCAAAGAACCCACCAACATGTCTTCCACCAACAACATTTCTAATATTATTTGCCTCAACTCTTACTGAATTTGCATCTTTATCACCAAAAATTGCTCCTCCTGCAGTACCTACAAAACCACCTGCTTGATTTGCATATTTTGTATTTTCATCATTTTCTAATGTATATGAACCGTTAACACTTAATCCATAATCATTCCATGCATCCACCTTAGCATAGTCAACTATTGAAAGAGTTGCATTCAATACTTTGGCAAGATCTCCTGCATTTCCTAATAAATTCTTAAGTAGATTTGATAATAATCCTGTATTGGATGAAGTATTTAAAGTTACAGCACTTCCTGGTTGGATATTACCTGCAAAACCTCCAACATTTTGACTACCGTTGATTACTTTTAATTGATCAGCCAAACAATATTGATCTTGTGTTCCTTCTATTTTTCCACCAACAACTTTTCCAACAAATCCACCACTGTTTCCTTCATCATTATCAAAATCAGTTCCAGTAGTAGATATTGTTGCTCCTGATTGATAACCTATAACAGACGAAGTTTTTACCACAGGAATGAAACTTTGCAATATTGGAAGTGAGCCTACCACATTTAATTTCTTTTCTAAGTTTACATCTCCAACATTCGCAACTCCGGCTGAAATCATTTCACCAGCAAAACCTCCACTGCTTTTTAAAGCTGTAACATCTTTTAAATCTCTAGCATTAGCTGAAGTTATTATTCCTCCATTCATTTGACCAACATAACCACCAGCGATACCGCCTTGATAATCGTTTGAACCAGCATTTGTTCTTCCAGCTTTTACTTCATAGCCATAGGCATATTGATCAATAATTTTATCTAACTCGCCTTGATTATCAACTTCTCCAAGTTCTTGGAATTTTTTACCATAAGCACCATTGACTCCTACTGCTTTTACCCAAGAATTCCATACTTCAGTTGTTAAACCTCGAAGTGGTCCATAAGTTGCTGTATTCGTTTCAGTTGGATAAACAGCACTCAAGGCTGATAATGGATTATCTAAATTAATGAGTCCATAAAGAACACTGATATTTCCCGTATCAACTGTATTGGCACAATCCGTTCTGCCACTAAATCCTCCAGCATATTCATATCCATAAACAGCTCTTAATCTATAGACTGCACATTCTTTTTGAACTGTAGGTATTTCACCATTCCATTTTCTTGTAGAATTACCTTCAATACGCCCACCAAGGTTATATCCTACATAACCACCTGCACATCCTTTTAATGATTCATTACTTATGGCATCTGCACGAACTGCTCCACCACAAGGAATACAAGTAGTTTGAGAGTTATAAATCATAGGAATAAATGATTGTAGAACACTTGTTAAACTATCTACTGAAATTAATCCTTTTAAGATTTCCGTTTTACCTAATACATCTGCAACACTTCCTGGTTGAATATTTCCTGCATAACCACCAGCAGTTTCTTGACCTATGATGTAAGAGAAATTATTGACATTACTATTTTGAATTTGTGAACCATAGTCGGTTCCAACAAAGCCACCTGCATTACCAATTGTTTTATTTTCATCCAAACCATTTGCTTTAACAGAAAAACCACCAACCGCACCAGTTACATCTGAATTTTCAATTTTAGAAGCTGTTACATCTAACGCAGATAAAATATTTGCCAAATTTATATTTGTTCCCAATGCCTTCAATCCACCACCAACAGATGCCGTAGAACCTATATCTAATTTTCCTACATAGCCTCCAGCATTTTTAGGTGCTGAAATGGCATAACTTGAAGACTCTCCAAAATAAGGAGAACTGTCTGTATCATTAATATTTGCATTAGGTGTTTTTACTGTTGTATGTTTTAACTTAGTTACACTACTATTAGAAACTCTTACAGCACTACCATAACCTATATATCCGCCAGCACTACCTGAATTTAAATCCGTTGACTTATATGTATCACAGCTAACGACCAATCCATTAGATTGAACACCAGCATTTTTAATAATAGGAATATAAACCTGTATTAAACTCAATAAATCAGAGATTTGAATATTCAAATCTGCTAAACCGCCTAAAATACTTATTCCTTTTGTTGAATCTGCTAAAGCTCCAGAATAAACCTTTCCACCGAAGCCCCCTGCATAAGTTTTTCCTTTAACATATGAAATATTTTGTATTGCATAAGCATTATTTTCATCATTTTCAACAATACCACTTTGGAAATCTCCAACAAATCCTCCTGCAATATCTCCTCGTACACCACCATTATCTATATAACTTACATAACATTGTTGATATGACGGAATTAAATATCCTACAGCATTTAATAATCCATTAGCCGAAATCAATTTTTTTATTTCTGTTTCATCTCCAACTTCAGCTAAACCGCCTGTTTTTGAAATACCAATAAATCCGCCAGAGTAACCTCCATCATCTGTAGAAGTTACTGTTTTCAAATTATTAACTTTTGCATCATTTATTTTTGTACTATTACTTTTAGCAACAAATCCAGCTGCTACATAATCAGTTGTTGAATTATCTTCTCTTGATCCCGTAGCTTCTACAGTAAATCCAGAATTAATACCACTTACAGACGAAGAATCTATATTGACTTCAACTGCTTGTCCCAAAGAAAGAAGATTGCTTAATTTTAAAATATAATTTAATCCTAAAAGATTTACTGTCAAACCATTATCAGTTCCTGCAAGATCACCTGGACCAGATACGCCTATAAATCCACCTACAATATTTTCTCCTGAAATATTATTTAAATTTGTTACTGTAACCGAACTAATAGAACCACCGATTGCTTCACCAAAAGCACCACCAACTCTTTTTCCTTTACCACCAATAGTTATACCTTCTGTAGAACCAGTAAGTGAAATAGAATTAGCATTAAATCCTAAATATTCTGCAACACCTAAAGTTGTATTTAAAAGTCCTGCTACACTTGCTGTTCCCACTGAGCCAGAAATACCACCAACACAATTTTCACCATCCACGGATTTCAAACCATTAATAATGATATTTTTTTCTTCGATTCCATCCATTGAAAAGATATTATTTTTAAAATATGAAACCTTACTTAAATTATCGGTATTAGATTTTGTAAGATAAACACCATCACCTCTGCCTATCAATCCACCTGTGTAATTTTTTCCTTCAACACTGCATGGAGCATTTATTTGACATCCTAATATATGAGAAGGACTCACACCAGCAAGAGAAAGTAATGATGATGTTGCATTTTGATTACTGCTTAAAAGTTTCACAACTAAGTCAACAACTCCACCTAATAAGTTATCTTTCGTATCACCTTTCCCTAAATCAGCAGCCCATCCAATTGTTGCGATTCCAGCAAAGCCACCAGAATTATCTCCACCGGAAGATACCGTTAATTTATCACTAACATTAACATTACAATTTATAGCCGACGTGTTGGCCATTGCTCCAGCAAAACCACCTTGATATCCATTGCCCGAAATTGTCAAATCACTCGCAGATACTGAACAATTTAAAAACAAACTTTCAGGATTCATTTTAGGCAATATTTTAGGCAATTGAGTTTCTATATCTAAAGCACCCGATAAAGTACCTTCTATGACATCATCTCTAGCTAATCCTACAAATCCGCCACTATAATTATTAGCTTTGACATTGAAGTTGCTGTTTGTAATTTGGCAATCTTTTACGACAGTTCCTTTTTGTTGACCGATAAATCCACCAGAATTTTCAATCTTATCATTATTTGTTCCTATATTTCCTGTTAAATTATTGATTGAACAATTTTCAACATAAGCATTGATATACTTTGTAGGAATCAATTTATCTACTGGAATAGCGTTTCCTAAAAGAATAGTAATCAAATCACCTAAGCCAAGACCAGGAATCACATTTAAAATTTTTGCCAATAGAGTAGCCGTTCCACCTAATCCTTTTGATAAACCATCATACTCCGTCTTTCCTGAAATATATCCAATAAATCCACCTGTATTACTATTGACATTTGTTACTTTCACATCATCCAGTTCACAGTCAGATATTGCTACATCCCCCACTACACGACCTGCAAAACATCCCGTAGCTAAAGCTGTTGGGTCATCCTTACGAGCATTTAATATACTGCTGAGTGTGTCTCTTAATCCAGCATCAACAGTTCCAAAAGTAAGTAACCATGTTAATCCATCTAATAGTGCTCCTAATGTTAATCCTAAAGTTGAAGTTAATCCACTTATTAACGTTTGATCAAATTTTGTTTTTGTTGTTTCATTATCAACATTTATTTTATTGAATTTAAGGTTTTTTACTGTTACAGTTCCTTTGCTCAATCCTAAATCACTGTCACTTGCTTCATTTGATAATGTGGCAAAGAAACCAACTCCCATTTGTTCTCCAACATCCAATTCAGATGTTTGACTAACATTCACATTAGAAATAACTGGTTTGTCTCCTATATTTAAATCAGTTGCTTTGCTATAATCCGTAACGCTAGTATCATTATTCCATAGTGTTGATTGCCCATCGGCTTTTGCACCAATCATTGTTCCTTGGAACATCAACGGTGTCCAATTTTCATTGGATAAATCAATATTCCTAAAAATAATATAATTAGCATTTGAAGAATATTTTTGATTAGTAGCTTTATCTATATCCAATGTTGGATCAATTTCACCAGTAGATTGATTGACTCCACATCTTCCCCATGCATATAAATGTGAACTATATTTACTTAATTTTTTATCCTCTTTATGTATATTCTTTTCTCCAAATCCAAAATCTTCATTATCATTTTGAGATTTTTCTAAATCGGCATCTCCACCGTATAGCATTATCGGATTACCATTTTCATCTTCATCTATATACCATTTGGCAGCATGTAAATAAACTTGATAAACTGCACCATAAACAGTTTCATCAGATCCTATTTTTCGTAACTGTTCTTCATTGCCTATAAGAATATAAGTTTTGTCACCAATCGTTTTAACAACTTGACCATTAAAATCTCGTCCTTCACAATTTTCAGTACTTATATTTGATATTTGATTTGCTTTAGTTTCTGGCATCTCACCTGTAAAGTTTTTCGATAACACATAGTTATGTGATTTGCTATAAGTTAGATAATTAGAACTATTATCTGAATAAACAGGTTGTCCCATCCCAACACACTCTGGTAACATATCTTGAGACATGACAGGTTCATTTTCAGAATTATCCGATTGAATAATTTTTAATTGATAATCATTATAAATATAGATTGTATCTGTTGATGAATCATACAATGTTGAATTTTCATCTACAGTTCCATGATTAAATGTGCCTGTAAAGTCGCTTGGTAAAGTCCATATGTCATTTCCATTTAATGAAATATCTTTCATAAGTTGATACTTGGAAGAAAGAGAATATGTTATATATTCATCATTTACTGAAATTTGTTGACCAGTACCGTAATTACTTTCATCATTATCCTGTCTCTTATACACATCTGACGCTGCCGACGACTTAATAGGTGTAGA
>ENA-OZKB01000432-OZKB01000432.1-human-gut-metagenome-genome-assembly--contig:-NODE-432-length-23454-cov-7.128296_pt1 | contig 23454 bp, 19 predicted proteins | sample MGYA00244821_ERZ653753 | MGnify/ENA primary metagenome ERZ653753 (study PRJEB26926, sample SAMN06165256) | human gut metagenome | biome: ENVO:00009003; feature: ENVO:2100002; material: ENVO:00002003...
GAGATTGCCTCTTGTCTCGTGGGCTCGGAGATGTGTATAAGAGACAGGTTTAATAATACACTAATCAACATATAAAGGAGGTGAAAATTCATGTATAAAGGGAGTGGCATATTTGAGCTGACAAAGAACGTTTTGCCCCGAAAAAAAATATTTGGAATACCAAGGCGAAACTGGATTGAATGCATCATATTTACTGGTGTTGTAGAAGCAGTCATATTTTCTATACCTTTTACCAAAACTGCAAGTTTTATGTTTTCTGCAGTATTTGGCGGCGGTGTTTTCTTTATCAGCCTGCGAGGTATCTACCGGAGATCAATTACACAATTCTTTTTTTCAGCAGTCAGATTCCATATGAACAAATGCATGAGGCATCTGCGCGGACCTGAATATATGAGAAAAGGAGGAAAATACGAAAATCATGAGTACGAAGACAAATCCGAAATGCAAATCCTCATCGAAAAAATCAAATCCGGTATCAATGAGTTCATTGCAGAATACAGCGAAAACTAAAATTGCAAATGCGTTGAAATCTTTGCAGAACATGGACACAAAGACTGAAAGGTCTGGGCAGAAAGGCACCGAAAAGAATATCGGTTATTCTGGGGCATCGCAGGATTGTGTCCCATTGAAAGATATCGTGAACGGCATATATATCACCGATGACAACCGTTACCTTGCCGTAGTCGAGATACTTCCAACAAAATATGACCTCAAATCGCCTCAAAAACAAGAATATCTGCTAAAATTATTCGGGGATCTATTCCGCAAAAAGCCTTATAAATGGCAGATGAAGACCATGAATGACATCGGAACCTGTAAAGACCTTATTAAAAACATAGAAACAAACTGTCCCAAACAGGATGATCCTAATGTCAGGGAATCCATGCATGCCTATATTAAGTTCATTAATTCCCTGATTGACCGGGGTTCTGTAGTAACTCGTTTCTTTTACATCTGGGAATATCATAATACCGATTTAGACAAGCCTACTCATGAAGAAAAAGTCCAGCAGATGATAGAAATTCGAAATGAAATCGTTGCAGGTTTTAATTCTGTCGAAGATGGAAATATAGCCTTATATCATGAAAATGAAAGCCTTTTTGTGACTGATTTCATATATAAGTTTTTTAACCGAAGGACATACGAAATTGAAACACTTCAAGAAAGATACAACAGGATGTCTGCAGACTATGAGCGTTTTAATAAAAAAACAGGTGCAAATAAAAAACTTACTTACAAAGATCTAGTTGCTTCAAAAGGAATTTATTTCATCGACAGCAGCTGCATGGTAATGGACGGCATGTATTACAGTTTCATCGGCATCATGGGCGACAGTTGGCCGTGTGATGAAGCAGTTCCGGCTGGATGGCTCAATACTTTTTCCTATGGGGCAATGGTAGATATTGATGTCATAGGAAAGATACTTCCTGAAGCAGCAACAAAACTCTTACTTAGCAAGTATAACGATCTTACGGAAGAAAGGGCAAGGAGTGCGCTGAACAAAGGAAGAAAAAAAGGTCTTACTCTTGCCGACAACTTTAATAATAATAAAGCAGTTCTCAATGCAATGAAAAAAGGAGAAGACTTATATGATGTTGCAATCATCCTTACTGTCCGGGCTTCAACAAAGAAGCTTCTCAAATCGTATATGAGGCAGATAAAAAAGCATTTAACTAACCAGTGCAAGATGAACATCTATGACAATATGTTTTATGTAGAAAAATACTTCAGCATGGTAATGCCTTTTTTAAACTTCAATGATATTTTTTACGAGCTTGCGCATAATACCCTGACTACAGATATTACATCCTTGTACAATCTGAAAACGAATACCATATATGATCCGTCCGGGTATGTGCTTGGCAAAGTAAAGAATGAAATTGTATGTATCAATAATTTCAATACCCAGTATTTTGAAAATGCAAACATGCTGATTTTTGGAACTACTGGGGCAGGAAAGACATATACGATTGAAAGTATTGGACACCGGTTGTATATGCAGGGAATAAGATGTTATTTTATCATTCCCAAAAAGGGATTTCAGATGAAGAATAGCTGTACCATTGTAAATGGTCTTTTCGCTTCAATTGGTCCGGGTTCTAAGTTCCGGATCAATGTAATGGAAATCCGTAGCGAAGGAAAACTGGACGAATCAAAAGTTAAAGATGATACGGTCATTAATTCCAAGAGTCTTCTTGCCAAGCAGATCAACGATATGATCATATGGCTGAATCTGAACCTTGACACAAGCATGACTCTAAAAGAATACAACCGGCTGAATGTCATTCTGACAGATATTTACAACGACTTTGGGATTACTGATGATAATGATTCCATATTTGAGGATTTAAAAACGAAGAAGTTGAAAAAGATGCCGATCTTGGGAGATTTATATGATCGCATTGTAAATATTCCAGAACTGTCAAGGATTAAAGATTCCCTTGAAATCTATATACATGGTAACTGCCAGAACATGAACGGACAGACCAATATTGACTTAGAGAATCCCTACATTATCTTTGACGTAGACGAAGATAATATTGGAGAACGACTTTTAGCCGCTTTTCTTTTTCCTGTGTACAAGTTTGTATATGGCATTATCAAGGCAACCTCTGGAATGAACGACAATGTTTCAACCGGAATGAACAGTACATCTGCATTTTATAGTGTAAGCAGTGCTGTTTTCATGGACGAGGTTTGGAAGATGATGAAAAACCGCCAGAGTGCGGAACAAATACAGAACATGGTCAAGTTGATCCGTGGCTACGGTGGTGCAACGATCATATCAACACAGCAGGTATCTGACTTGCTTGGCGAAGAAATGAAGGAATATGGAGAAACGTTGCTGGCATGTAGTGCTATTACTTTGCTTAAAAAGATCAAACCTCGTGAAATGCCTTACATCCGTGAAAACTATTCCTTGACTGATGAAGAAGCAGAAAGAGTCATTCATTTTAAACGTCAGCAGGGATTACTTATCACAAATGGCGATAACATGGAAATTACATTAAATGCTTCACCGAGAGAATATGCTGCATTTAATGACGGAACCGATAAGCGTTACGGAAAACAGCACATTGTATGATGCTGAAAATATACGTATTCCATATCATAAGTAACACAACTGGCACAATTATATACACAATCAATGCCATATGTATCTTTTGAAACCTTTTTAGTACAAATGATATTACTAACACATTTGCATACATATGGGTTTGAAAAAGATACATACGAGCAAAAATAAGATACATATGAGCGAAAATATGTAGAAAAGGAGAATATATGAACAGTCTAATATCAGAAACAGAAGAAAAATTTACTACCGTCATCAATCATATTGGGTGTATGTCTGAATGGCAGGCAAAACACATTTTAAAAACATACCTTAACTGTAGTGCACAGCAGGCAAACTCCGTACTGAATAACCTTAAAACTTTAAAGTATATAGATTACAGTGCAGTAGCAAAAGCATATATTTCAGGATCAAAAAGTCGTGATGTAAGCTCAAAAGTAGATTTTAGAACAATCGAAAGTTTTGATATCTGCCTTGATTTTGTTAAAGACTTTGAGGATCTTCAGTTTATTTCCATTCCAACAGATGGCTTTGACCTTATGTTTATTGGAAACAATATCTTTTATAAAACAATCCACCTTACCGCCAATGAGCTTTATAAAGTCGGCATGCTTCAAAATAAATATTACGATGCTGTTCGGCTTCCATCCGGTAAAATCGAGGAAAGAATGGGCTATACAACAATGTTTGTGGTAAGCAATTCTGAAAATATAAATAATCTTTTAGATAAACTCATGGAATTGGAACTGACCATGCCGCACGTTATTGTCTACATTACAGGCGTAAATGATGAGGGTAAGTATAATTATAACCTCTATCAGCCTTAAAAGGTGAATTTCTAGCAAATTAAATTGCTAAAAACACACCTTATAAGAAGACTGATAAAAGGTGTGTTTTTCGATTTTAAAAAAAATATGGAAATGCACCTTTTAAAAGTGCCGTAAGCCAGAAAAATCAAAGGTTTGCAATTTCAAATCTGTGAAAGTTTAGATGTGTTGTACAGCAGAGGGCGTAAAAAGAGCCGAGGTCTCCGTGCAAGGGGGAACACCTGTGGAGCAGCACCGGAAAAGAGGAAATAAATGAGGGAACAAGAAGCGGACAGAAGCCCTGCGACAGAGACAGAACAGGAGACAGGGCTGGATAGTAGAGGACAGAGGACATCTGTAAAAAGGAATCGCCCTCCGTCCTATAATAAGGGATACCGGAATGAGATAGTGAAAGTATTACTGACGTGTGGCACATTCTCATACAAAAGTCTGGAACTGTACGGAGAAAAGAAAGAGATGTGCCGTAGAAAACTGAAAAAAATGGAAGAAGAAAATATGCTGGAGGAATTTAATGTAGAGCATAAAAAGATAGTTCGTTTTCGGAAGTTTGAGGCGAACCAGTTCAAAATAACAAAGGAATTATGGCCCGGCTACTATGGACACTATAATAACTACGGAATAGCGAATGCCGAAGCAATAGCAAGAACAGCGTCGAGATTAAGTCAGGCAGAAAAGGCGAGACGCGAAAGCGAGATTGTTGTTATGATGATAAAGGCGGGGGTAAAAACGACACCGGAGGACAAGGCGCGCATAAACAGTGAAAAGTGTATTGGAGAAAATGAAACGTGCTTTTATTCATCACTGGAAATAAAGGACACTGGCATGTTTAAACTCCGAATGGATAAGACAAATGAACAGGAAAGGGGGACGATCAACAGTCGGGTAATCGGGAGCCTGATTGGTTGTGGAGGGGTATATGCCATATACCACACAGGAAAACGTCCGATTAAATGGGCGAAGTCCGTAGAAGGGCAAATGGCATATGCGATATCGGTTATTGCAAGAGACCAATACAACGGCAATGTTCCGGCAGGAAGCATAAAGGAATGCATCGTAATCGGATACACCAATGAAGTATTTTACAAGATTGCAACATCCGAAAACAATGCAGTGCTCGGACTTAATAACGGCTATAAGTCTTTGTATGCAATCCCGTATGATAAAAATGGGCTAACCATAATTCAACAAATGATAAAACCAGAATGGAGAGAGAAGATGAAAAAAAGAGTACTGCCTGACCATGATCATGTGACAAACAATCTAGGGATAGAGGCAGATGGAATCAGAGGGGCAGAAATAGCGTTTCTTTTCTGCATACCTGATCTCAGCAGATTATGCAGGTTTCTCGCTGCGTTGGCTTTTTCGGCAGGACAGATCACAGGCGAGATGCATTATGTCATATACTGCTTTGATTTCCAGAAGGAACTTGTAGAGCAGCTAAATGACGGACTTGCGGAGATACGGACTGTAGGCTTGGAAAAAGCCATACTACCCAGCTAGTTTTTGAATACAAAGGAGAGAATCAAAAAAATGGAAATAGCTATCAAAGTAGAAAATCAAGAGGAATTAGAATTATTCAACAAAATGTATGGACAAGAAGCTGTCAAAGCCCCTGCCTTGTATGTCTATGTAAATGGGATATACATGGAGAATAATATCGAAGACCAGAACTTTCTAGAAGCGATAGGCTATAGAATCATAGGTGTGAGGTAAACATGGATATATTAAATTTTAAAATAGCAGATGATGCAGATGAAAACTCGGTGCGTTTTGAAAGTCCGGACGGGCAGAGATACAAAGCAAAAGAAATGCTCATACTTTCGTATCTGCAGATACATACGCCGGCAGCAGTAAAATTTTATGGGGAAGAATCTCCATTGCTTCATGATATGATGCAGATTATTACGGACAGTGCCATTGCTGTCATAAATGATTCGGATAACGTGAAATGTTATAGAGAATTATGTGAAAACATACTTCAAACTGATTATCCTGACAAAAAAGCAGCCGCAGACGAGCTTCATAATATATGCCAGACACTTCTTCTTGGTTAAAACGGCAGGCGCGAGCCTGCCATATATAAGAGCTTTTTATTTGTTGTTATACGATATATTACACATGATACAGAAAGGAGAACCATGGATGAAAATAAAAATCCGTTAAAAGATTCACTTGATAAATCCGCGATTGGTCTTGCGGTAAAGCTGATCCGGGAAGTATGGGAGAAAAACCGGAAGCTAATATATATTGACCTGATCATAACGGCAGTCATAGCAATTGCTGTATCCGGTTATGTTTACGAACAGTCGCAGCTCCTTACAAGAGCAGTACGTTATTTCAGTTGGAGCGGGGCGATAGCCGGGGCGCTTACAAAATTTTTTCTATTTACGCTGATACTATTCTTATTGCAGAACTACCTTGTTTATCGGCTGACAGCAGCTTTTCATAAAGAAACTGCCAGAGACAGCGAGAGAAATTATGACGCATCCCATGAAGGATATTATGGAACTGCCCGTGAAATGACACCTGAAGAAAGAGACGAGGTATTCATAAGCGGAGATTATTTTGAACTGAAGGATATCATCATCGGGGCAGACAAGGACAATATCATGAAGATGTATTCCCTTGATACTACGGTGTATGGAATCAACCGGAACATCATTATCTTTGGGGCTCCCGGCAGCGGCAAATCAAGGTGCTACGGAATCCCAATCTTAATGCAGAAGATCCGAATGGGAGAATCCTGTATCGTGACAGATCCAAAAGGGGAACTTTACAGGGAGACAGCAGCAATGGCAATGGCGCACGGCTGTATTGTAAAGATATTGAACTTCAAGCCGGAAAACATGCTCCATTCCGACACATGCGATTACATGAGCGTAATTGGAAGTAAAACCTATGTTGCACAGTCGTTTTCAAAAACAGTTATTGATAATACGAATGACGGAAAGGTTTCCGATTTCTGGACGGATTCCGAATTTAACCTGTTGATTGGTCTGTCACTGCTGATCACGACAGGGGATGGGTTCATGGGAATGCCAAAGAACCTTGCAAGTGCATATAACATACTTAACACAAACACCGTTGATTCCTTTGAAGAAATGGCATCCTGTATTCCTGACATCCATCCGGCGAAACCTTTCCTTAACACATGGGCAAATGGGGATAAGACTGTGAAAGGAAATACATTTGCCGGATTGCAGATCCGGTTATCTTCCCTTGCAATGCCGATCGTGCAAAGATTATGTTCCACGCCGGATATTGACCTGACACTTCCGGGAAAACAGCAATGTATCTACTACATTGGCTCATCAGATACGGATAAATCAATGTCTTATCTGGTAGCACTGTTCATTACGTTATTATGTAACGCACTGGTGTCACTTGCGGATTCCACAGATGAAGGATATCTTCCTGTACGTGTCACTTTACTGCTCGATGAGCTGGCTAATATTGGGCGCATCCCGGATTATACGGAAAAACTCTCGACCTTCCGTGGCCGCCATATAGACATCATATCAATCCTTCAGGATCTCGGACAGTTGCAGAAAATGTACCCGGATAATGAATGGGATACTATTTTAAACGACTGTCACGTTAAGATCGTGTTAAGGGCAAACAATAAGACCACGTCCGATTATTTTTCTGACCTGTCCGGACCGCAGACAATTGAGGATAAAGGAAAGCGATACATAGAAAAAGCAGGGCAGCTCATAAAAGCTCATACAGAATACCAGATAACAGAATCACACAGTGAAAGACCGTTATATACGCCACATGAAATAAGGACTTTAGACAAAAAATGCGTACTTGTGTTTGTATCAGGTGAAAACTGTATCAAGATGCAGAAAATCGATTATTCCAACCACCCGATGTGCAAGGAATTAAGAAAATGGCCTGCAACAAAACATGCGCCAAAATGGATACTCGACATGCCGGAAAGCGAGCGCATTGAATTTGGTGTCTATAATGAGAAATACCGCAGGGAATATTTTGATGATATTGAACTCTGCACAGAAGAAGATTTTAAACATCCTTGGACGCCGGAAGATCAAGAGAGATTAAAGAAATATATTGAGGAATACGCAAAAGAAAGAGAATCAAAAAAGAAAAAAGCTAAAGGAAAGGAAACTCCTAAGAAAAATAATACATCTGTAACTGTTCAAAAAGAAAATACTTCCGGGCAGATCCAGACAGACAATAGACAGGCTGTACCAGATCATGGCACGGTTTCTGGAAAAGGCGGACGCATTTCTGATCTGTCAGCAGAGTTGGCATTGGACGCTGCCGCCGAGGGTACAACGACATCCATTGGAAAAGAGATCCGGCAGATAAAAAATGGTATGCAGGCAAATGTTCCGGCAGAAAGGGAAGTGAGCATGCAACAGGACATGTCAAATGTGAAACACATTTATGGTGTCACACGACATTCTTCCGCAACATCAGACACACCACAGGAAATTTCCAAAGTACAGCATAGGCCAGAGCAGTCCCAGCAGAAAAATCACGGATACCAATTAAAGACACCGGATGTTTCAAAAGATCCGGCGTCTGTCAATGCATCAGATGATGCAGAGCAGGAGAATCCAGAAATGGAATGGAATGATCTGAGCCGGGCAGGAGAAAGTCCTAAAACAGAAAAGCCTGAAACCGGGAAATGGTCAAAATGGGTAAACGAGGATGAGACGGAAATCAAAACAAAGCCAGAAGCAGCAGAAAAAGAAACAGATGATGAAACAGAAAATGTACTGCTCCCTGACATGGGAGACATTCCGGATATTGAAACACCCGATTTTTCAGGATTTGATGACCTCGGATTTTCAGATGACGACCTCATGATGGATGAAGGCATGGAAGGGGATGAATATTATTGATGAATGACTACATGATATTAAAACAGATTCACCGCTATCAGGACACGACTCTTTATCTCGTATCAGACAGACAGAGCAACCTGTACGTTATTGAAGTGGAATACATTGACATACAGGCATATGGGTGGATCTATGACATTACAACCTACGACCTGAAAACGCTGTGTTCCAGAAAATATATGAGGGTAAACTGGCAGGCAATGGACGGCAACCTTTTAAGATACGGCAGCGGTATCCTGCGCATCATGGATAATGGCATCCTGCATTTAGAAAGCTGTAAAAGAGGAAAATGCATTATCGAACATTTCACAGAAGGGAAAAGAATATTACTTATGAAGGCGACAGAGGATAAAACATATGCAGTCAGATGAGATAAGACAAAAAACATCTGGGTATAGGCAATATATCATTACATAAAACTATACAAAACATTAATAGATCAAACACATCAGTGAAAGGGGAAAACTATGAGATTATTTAAAAAAGCTAAAGAAACAATGGAAACACAAGAGAACAGACCTGTCATGCAGCATGATTTGCCTAAAAATTACAACGGAGCATATAAACTGCTCGGTAAAAATGTAAAAACACCTATCGAACCAGCTGCAGGTACAAATACACTTGTGTTAGGTCCGCCAGCATCAGGCAAAACTTTTTCTTATGTTTATTCAAATTTAAAAAAAGCAAACGATCATTCCAATTTTCTGATCTACACAGTAAAAGCAGATTCCAAACAATACAAAAAAATGCTTCCATATCATACGGTAATAGAAATTGATATATCCAAACGCCAATTGGATTATATTTCTTTGATCACTAACACTGACGAAGCTGCTCGTTTTTTTGATATCCTTTATAAAGCTTCTGTATCTGCCATCGGGGACAATTGGGGAGGAGATATGCCATATACCTTAGAGGATGAAAAGGAGCTTTTCGTCAGAGCTGTCCAGTACAGTTTCGAGACGGGTGGATGCTCTTATGAACAGATTTTAAAAGAGATTACTGATGTTGCAGAGCAGGATGACCGATTTACAGAAGCTGTTGTGACTGGATTGCAGACGCTCCTTTACCAAGTAAAACCTGCTGACCAGACTAAATGCTATATAACAGATATCATTGACTTTCTGAGAACGGCTAAAAATACAGCTATCATATTATTTGGCACTTGTTATCTGTATGCAGATTTATATGTAGCCATATTCCTTGACCAATTTGTAAACCAGTATAAAAAACAATGTTTCATTAATCCTGAAATTCCAAACATCGTTCGGCTGATCATTGATGAAGCCCCTACATGCTATTGCGATTTTCACCTACTTACAGTGGTTACTGGCAGAATCCGTATCAGCGTTGACTTCATTTATCAGGACGTCAGCCAGATAAAACGTATGTATCCGGATGTATGGGGAGAAATCGAACAGTATGGAATCACAAGATATTTTCAAAATATCATCTGTTTCGGTGTCCCGTTATATGAAACAGTTAAATTTATAAAAGATACTGCGGAACTGCCTGCAGATTTTGATTTTCATTTATTATCACGAAAACAGGAATTATTATTTGGTCCGGAAACTGATTATAAATGGGCGGTAATTGATAAACCTGAAGCATGTGGAGAATAAAAGATGAAAAGCATAAAACGAAAGCATAAAAGGATGCAATCCAAACGCTATTTTTTCTTCATGTGCAGAAAAAGCGTGGCTGTAGCTCTATGCGCAGCCACACTCTTTCTCTCTGCCATGCCATGCGCTGGCGCGCCAGCGGCACCGGAAGAAACAACTCTCACGGAGGATGTATTAAATGCTGCAACATTATTGGAGGAACTTTTAGACTTCCAATATAATTCCATGAAAGCAGAGCTTTCTAGTCAGATAACGGAAAAAGGATGGAACCGGACGTTTACCATGCAGTCGTTTGATAATGCGGGCAATCCTTTTTCCGGTTTAAACTATCAGGAGACGATTGCTGCCTTATGTGTGATAATGGCACACAAGGATATTCTGATCACAGATATAAGTTTTGCAGATATGAGCGTAGAAGAAGATACCGTGAAGACGGAAGTTCCGTATAAAGTGACAAATTACAGTGAGACACAGGAACCGGGAATATATATAAAGGACGGCATACGCTATATCACAGAATCCGGCACCTACGATACCTATACACTTGGAGAAGACGGATATTACCATGTTTCCGGTACAGAAGAAATCATGCTTGATACCGAAAATGTGGCATATGGATCTGTTACATTTTCTTCCACTGATCCTGCATCCATACTCTCATCCTGTGGAATGTCTCTAAGTGACTATACCGAAGAATATGAAGACCGGCTGCTGCGCATACAGACCGGAAACTATACAGAACAGGGTATTGAACAGAGTGTATTTTTGAATCTTATGAAAGAACAGCTTATCGGAGAGGATGAATCAACTGCTCTGGAATCCGCGCTGTCTCAAACTGCCGGAAACAGGAACATTATCATAAATGTTGCTGCTTCACTGATAGGACAGGTTCCGTACCAGTGGGGAGGAAAAGCAGCTCGTGCCGGATATGACAGTACATGGTGGACGTTTGACGATTCCGGAGTACAGAAAGGTCTTGACTGTTCAGGATTTGTACAGTGGGTATACATGAGTGCCGGATATACTGAAGATACTTATGTTCCAATGATATCAACGTCCAGTATGTTAGCTTCTCTGGAACATATCAGTTCAGAAGAATTAATGCCGGGAGATATCGGCATCATGCATGACGGAAGTGATGAACGCATCAATCATGCCGGAATTTATCTCGGCAACGGCTACTGGATACACTGCAGCAGCTCCGCAGGTACTGTAACGATAAGCCAATTTGACTTTAAAGTATATCTGCGTGCTGCTGGTATAGAAGATTCTTGTCTATCAGAACCAGTTTATGCGTCGCTTACGGATAATACATCCTCCTACAGTGAGCAGGACATTTATCTGCTCGCCCAGACTGTATGGCATGAAGCAAGGGGAGAGGGCATGAATGGATGGATTGCAGTAGCAGAGGTCATTTTAAACCGTGTCAACAGTACAGCTTATCCAGACACCATAAGCGAAGTCATATATCAGGGATCCGACGGCGGAAAAGAGCAGTTCCAGAACTCATCAGAGATCAGTTCATGTACTCCGTCAGCGGCAGCAGTTGCAGTCACCCGAATGGTTGCATGGGGCAGAACATCCATTCTGAATGATCCGGATGTTTTATATTTCCGTAATCCGGGAGACATAAACGACAACAGTGACTGGGGGAACTGTCCATTCTATACAAGGATTGGAAACCATGCATTTTATCTGGCGCAGGGAGCAGCACGTCCAACGATCGAAAAAAAGGAAGTACCTTTAACATCCGGCACGACAGAAACAGAAGTGCCGCAGCCACCAAAAGAAGATTCTTATCAGCCGGCCCTTGCAGAAAGCAGCATCATCAAATCCGAAGGCGATATCCCGGCGGAGCGGATCAGAAACATAGAGGCAAATTATGAAAAGATACCGGAAAATGTCAGAAAATGCCTGATTGATTCCGGGTGGTCTTATATCTGCACAGACAGTGATTTTGGACGGCAAAATGGGATCAATGGCTCTATCCTTGCACTAACGGTGTGGAATACAAAAACAATCTACATCGACAACCGCAAGGCGGCAGAGTCAGCCATCATCCATGAAACAGGACATGCAGTAGACAGCTTAAACCGGGGATGCTCTTTTTCTGCAGAATTTTTCAGCATTTATCAGACAGAAAGAGATGCTTTCTGCTCGATATGGAATACGCACCATAGTAACACGGACACATCCGTGGAATACTTTGCAGAATGCTTTAGTGCCTACGTCCAGAATCCGTCCTTATTATCAGAACACTGTCCGGCAACATTCGCTTACATTGACAATCTTGTCAAGATAATGTGATCATGTTAATATATATTCTGTAACTGATAATACTTGAAAAACATGTACCGTCAGTTCCAAACATTCCTTTAAACCGTCATGTTCCACCATGGCGGTTTTTTACTGCCGGTTTGTTTTATGAAATCAATCACGGCAGAAAAATACACCTTTTATGGATTTTATACTCATAATTTGGTATAATGAGCAAAGCAACCAAAAAAAATGAGATCATATGATACAGATACAGGCATAAGGAGAGATAATGCAGGAGACACAGCAGTACAGCCTAGAGCAGACTTCCAAAGTAATTGCTGATTATTTAGGAAATACAATAAAAGAGTACTTCCCATTATTCATAAATGAAAACAGTCTTCCGGTACATGAAATAATTGACGCATGGCTGTTTGACAATGGCATGGATAATGAGATCACGTTAGACCGTGTGATCATGTATATCCTTGACCAGTATGCAGCCATACCGGAAAAAGAAGCCTATCTTCAGGTAAAATCATTAAAGAAAAACCGGAAAGACTACTTTTACCGCACGATACGGCAGGAAACCGGGGAATTGAAACCAACCCCGAACAATCCGAAGTTCATCGAAACTGAATGGGCGAAGCTGAACGATCCATATATCCGTTCCTCTAAAAATGCAGAGATAACGCTAGGCTCAAAAGAGGAATTTTTTGAGACAAGGAAAGAACAGATCCGGACATGGTTTAAAAATCCAGAATCCTATCTCTTTGAATTTCTGTATTTTAACACACTCCCGGCAAAGCGCAGGGTGAACAGTTTTTTACAGGATCTCTCTGTCGATGTATATACACTGATCTGTAATGATTTTTACAGGAACAAATTCGGGTTCATGACTAAATCACCTGACTTAAACTTCGGTATCACGGACCTGCCGATCGTTAATTGGCAGTCCTCCACTCCGAAGCTACAGTTTGAGGCAGCCGATAACCGCATCAAGGTGTTCGAAGTCTTAAAAGAAGAAAATGATTCCACAGTGCGCATCATTGTAGATGAAGTGGCAGCAGACTGTTCGACGGAAGATAAAAAGGAAACGGCTATTTTAAAACTGGAAGAAGAATACAATGCCGGAACAAGAGTTAAAACGCTTGATACGAAAGACCTTGCTATTTATTCCGTCATATTCAATGATATGACGATCGAGTCCGCAACATCTGACGCATTGAAAGTAACGCTTCCGGATCTGGCCGGAGATCTTTATGGTCATGATGCGCAACTCACAAAGAAAATGTATTCAGATCTGCTGAACAGACTTAACAAGCTTGCGCACATGAGAATATCTTCGACCGTGCAGGATGAAAACGGCAATCTGCTTTCAGATTCTGTTATATCCTTCTTTGATATCGTGATCTCGATCAACTCAGATCCAGACAAGGCAGGAAACCGCAAGACATTAAAGACCATCAAAGTAAGTGAAAACTCATCATTAAGAGATTTTTCAAATCTCGGAATACATGAGTTTATCAATACTGATATCACGATCATGCCAAGTTTTTATACAAAGGATATGTGGAAGAATAACGTACACAACCAGATTTCCACACACCTTTACAAAAAAATAACATCATCAAGAGGCAAAATGGTATCCCAGCTTCTTCAGGAGGAGCGCATGCGCATATATCCGGACACACACACTACGATCTCCATCAAGTACTTTAAAGATAAGATACGTGTTACCAGTCGGAATAACGACCGCATCAAAAAGGAGATAGCAGCAGAAATGACAGAGCTTCTTGATGCACACATCCAGATCGCAGATTTTCATTTCAACCGGAATACCATTGATATTGATTTTCTGCCTCTTACAAAAGAGGAAAAATTATTCTATAAAGTATGATGACGATACACCTTTCTGAAATTTGGAAAGGTGTATTTTAGTTTGTGAGATTACATTTTAATCTGTAGATCATATGTTTTTGTCTTCTTTAAGCCTATTTAATCTGTAGAAATGATGTTTTTGTCTATTTTAATTCATTTTAATCTGCAAAACATACTATTTTGTCTACTTCTGGAAATTTTAATCTATAAAATGATATTTTTTGTCTACTTTTGTTGGATTCTCTGTTTAATCAGAATCCGGGAATACTTCAATCCCTTTAAATTCGGGCGTTTCAGGATTCTCATAGTGATGTTTTCTTTTTCATTTATAAAACAAGTTTTTCTGTCTACATCCTGTTGTAGCATACAGGTTTTCAAACAAACGTTCTTAAATTGCTTCCAAACACCGTATTTTAATCTCCAGAATATGATTTTCTGTCTACTTTTTATCGTTTTAATCTCCAAAACTGTATTTTCTGTCTACTTTTTAAATTTTAATCTGTAGAGACACATATTTTGTCTACTTTTTGCAATGGAATTTCATCTGTTTTGAATGGAAAGTGTGGAAAACATCCGTAAAATGTCCGTAAAATAAAGCATTTCTCCATTTTAATCTCCAGAACACTACTTTTTGTCTAAAAATTTTTTTAAAAAAATTTTATTTTTTTGATTTCCGCTTAAACAGGGGCTTTCGGGCTGACATGCCTGATTTAATCAATTTTAGAAATACCGTATTTATGCGGTTTCCAACGTTTTAATTTCTGAAACGCTACTTTTTGTCTATTTGCAAAAGTATTTGAAAACTGCTATATTCGGTACAGATAAAAAAAGAGCAGGAATCTGGCGGGATTTCTGCTCGACCGGATCAATCCGGAAATACCTAAAAATAAAGGACAATAATAAAAGATACTTTGTTCATGGCAGGATACCAGAATGGAATCCCGGCATGTTTATTTGTGAACTTATTAAATGCCCTTTGTTCATAAGTATTATACTATACCGCACAGGAATTTTCAAGGAAAGGAGGCGAAAAGATGGCAGATAATATCGACGAAATTATGGGATGTGGCAAGATTTCTTTAGCAAATGTGACGAAACTCATAAAAAGAGACGGTGGGGCATCAAAATATGAGATCATGACCTATGTTTTTTTAAGTCAGATTGCAGACAGAACCGGAAAGGTAGAGCAGTATCGCACCAAGCAGCTTTCCGGTATCATTGGATGCGATCCTCGGACTGTGTTTGAGATTTTAAAGAACATGGAAACGAAAGGACTGATCCGATTAAACTATTACAAAGATCAGAACTGGTCCGGCATCCGTGACATAAAACTTACCGGGAATGACTTTTCTAATGTCGTTAACTTTAAAAAGCACCGTTATATCAGCACATTCTATAAATTCTTTGACATGTCCGATGAATCAAATGTGAAAAGATTAAATGGACTTACTTTATATGCCATCCGCCTTCTCCTTTTGATCTTGACTAAATACAATCCGCAAAACGGACTGCGTGTTTCCTATGACCGCCTGCGCCGTGAGCTTGGTCTCGAAAAACGCAGCCTCATTGATGGATACATGAGAGAACTGGAGACGATCCTTGGAAGTGGGTTTTATCATTCCTCGAAAAGAGAGCGGTTAAACTACGGTAATATCTACATATCTCCCCGTGTGACCATGCTTGTGCCGGAGCGTTCTCCTTCTGACAGGCAGATGAGTTATTTTAAACATCATCTGAAAAACCTCATGGAAAATGAGAACATGACGATCACAAAGGAAGGAAGTTTTATGGAATATGCAAATTACCTGTTCAGTTCCATCTATTCCTTCATGAAATCATCAAACATTAAATACCGGCAGATAGAAGAAAAAATGATACAGTCATTCCAGACTGACGGCGGTTTTATCGGCTGGCTTTCCTGCTATCATGCAGCGAACGAAATAAAAATACTATGTAATAACGGATAGATTAATCAAAAAGGCTGTGGATAACGGTCTTTTTGCAGTGTCACAAAATGGCAGAAAATTCCTTGGAAGAAATAGAAATAAATGGAAAATCAAAGAAAAAGCAGGTATTGGTGCTTTTATTTTTTTACGAAAAATTAAAATGAAAAATGGAAGATGCTAAAATGAAAATAAAAAGATTTTAAGAAATTCGAAATGTAATATGAACAGCCTTAAATGACGAATGAAATGAAATGCAGATCTCCGGACTATCCGCTTAAAATGCCATAGACACAGGGGATTTGCCACTTTTTCTTTTTCTAACATACATTTATACCCACTCTTATATATATAGTTATATGCAGATGCCTGCAAAAATATCCACTGGCTGAGACGTAAGCAAAAATTATTGATTGTAAAAATCATTCATTTTGTTGCAAAAATAAAATTCATATGGTAAAGTGGCATCATAAATAAAATTCAATTAATAAAAAATATATTAACTGGCAAACTCGGCTCCTTTATGGAATTACGTGTTTGCTTTTTTTATTAATTACAGGGCGGACAACTGTCTCCATCCTGTTTTTTATTTACCGGAGATTATGTCCGGCATAGATAACAAAAATTTCGGTTAAGATGGGAACCGGGAAACTTTGATTTCCGAAGCTGCAGATGCACCTAGTTATTTGTTTTCTGTGCAGGACTGATCAACCGGGCACAAAATAAAACGAACATCCGTATAATGCAGATACGGCAACTCCTTTCGCACGGCAAAGCAAAAAGGAAGACATATTGCTCACCATGTTAATGGTGTCAAATCGCGAACTCCGATATGGAGAGCGTCACCGTCAGGTGCTTATACTATCAATTGAGCGCCTTATAAGGGACGCTCCATATTTCGCCGGATAACGGCAGGAGGCAATTAAAATGACATCATTAACACATTATTTCACAAATGCAACTATTAACGTTGAAAATCCTGTAGAATTTGCAAATGAGATGGCGATCGTGAAGCTCATCCGCTCCGCTGAAAGCCGGTTCGAAGCTTTAAATGAGGCTTTGAACACAACCTCAGACGACAAGTTCTACGGGCAGAAAGGTTTCCGGTTGGTAGAGATGAGAGATGATAGTCTCATCTCAGACCGTAACCATGCAGCGTTATACGCTTGCAAAATCATTCTCGCGTTAAATAGCGAGGTAAAGATGGCAACCGGAACTCCATTCTTAAGAAGAAGATATAACCTCAATATCCGATTCAACCAGATGGACATTACGGAGCTTGAACTCCTAATGGCAGACTTTGATAACTGCTTTGAAGAAGCAGTGGAGGAGCTTAGAGCCGCCATTTAAACAAAAAAATACAGCCACCAGAATATCGGTGACTGTATTTTTTTATATTTATAAGGGAAAAATTATGAAAACCTCCATTCTCCAAATGAAAGTCGTGTTTATTCGGTTACTTCTTCGACATTATAAGTACATTCAATTCCATTGTTATCTAGGCCGGCACTGACGGCTCTTTCAACATCCTCTACTGTTGAAGCATCATATACCTCGATCGTTATTGTAATTGTCTTCATATTCATCACTCCTCGTATAATTCTTTCATTAAAAATTCAAATTTCTCTTCAAATTCTAAATGTTCAGTATTCACGCTTTTCATCTTATCTGCGTCTGATGTTCTGCACCTCACGTGCATCTCTCATTTTCTGGAATTTACTGTCATTTGGAATGCTGGCGCCGTCTTTTTCAAGCAGCGTGCGGATGTCGTGTCTTGCCACAGCTTCAAAATCTGTTTTCTGGATCTGTTCGATTTTTGAAACGAGTTCAGGATCATCCGTTGAATCAAGTACACGTTTATCCATTTCCTTAAAGTCCTGCTCAATCTCTGACTGATGTGCCAAGATCTCATCAATTGTGAAGGTTTCTTTTGTATCTAAATATCCCATATGGATCACCTCTCTTCTTTGTCATGTATATTATAACATAATTCAACATATAAGTAAAGCATTAAATGAAAAATAATGCGACTACATAAAATATTTATTTTATTGTTTATTGAAAAGACATACATCCGGAAATTGAGAGAAAAGCTTATCACAGTACATTTAAACAGAAAATTAACGTTTATTGCAAAAATAAAACTCGTTGTTATAATTGGACGCAAAATAGGCAACTTATAGTTATTTTGAGGAAAGGAGAGGCAGATTGTATATTTTATATAAATCTGTAAGTATGGAAAATGAAAAAAAGATTTTCACCAAAGCAGTTGCTGCCTTCAAAAAAAGTCATTATGGCAATAGCTGCGGCTGCATGCGTCACGGCGTTTTCAATTGGAGGGGTGCATTATTATAACACTAATCTGAAAGAGACAGCGACAACAGCAACGTATTACAACCAGTATCTGGCAGCAAGTGGAGCAGATGAAGTAATCACGGATCAGGTTAAGGATTATATCTCAAATTACTTCCAGACCATGAATGTGAAAGAATTTATTTCACAGGATGAAATGGCACAGATAATTGCACAGATTTCCACCGGTGTCATGAACCGACTGCCGACCGATACACTTTCATCCGGGCAGGAACTGAAAGTAAAGGAAATGATATCAAAAGCGGTCATTGAAGCAGCAAACGATAATAACAATCAGGCTACCGATAATACAGGGGCAGATGCGACAGTGATCACGGAGGAATTGCAGTCATACATTAAGACAACGATCGTTCCGAACATTACAGCGGAGATACAGATCAATCAGGGAGCCATCGACGATCTGAAAAAATCGCTTGCGGATCTTTCGGAAAAATACAAGGGAAATCAGAAAGAGTATGACGCATTGATCGACAGCATCAGTTCGAAACTTGGAAAGCTGGATAAAAATGGAGCTACGAATGATGATGTTGCAAATCTGAAAAAAGACCTTGAAAAATTATCACAGGTTCTGGGCGATTACAAGTCTTCTTCAAGCTCAGATGTCACGGACGTCTCGAAGGAACTGGAGGCAGCTAAAAAAGATCTTCAGTCAAAGATCGATAAATACACGGAAGTATCAGACCAGCAGTTTACGCAGATCAAGGATAATTTAAAAGAGTCTATTAATCAGCGTGATGATCTGTTAGCTGACCAGAAAACACAGATCATCAACATGATAGATTCTGCACAGTCAGACAATGTGACCAGCCTTGCAGATGCAAAGAAGGAGCTGCTAAAACAGATCAACAGCGTGGACGCTTCACAGTCCGCTGCGTTACAGGATGCAATTGATGATCTTACGACAGGAACAATCACGGATCTGATCAATACAGTTGCAAAAAATAAAAACGATCAGGATCAGATCAATGTTGAAACTGATGAAAAAATCAATGATCTGACAAAGGTAACTTCGGATCAGTTCGATTCCATGAAAACAAGCCTCATGAATCAGATCAATCAGAACAAGCAGTTAAGCGATGCAGATAAGGCTGCTCTTGAAACAAAATTAAATGAAGCAAGCAGTGACAATGTAAAAAACCTTGCAGAAGCAAAGAAGGAACTTCAGAATGCGATAGCTTCAGCAAATACTTCACAGACGGACGCTTTAAATAATGCAATTGATAATCTGACAAGTGGAACAATCACAGATTTGTCAAACAGCGTGAACCAGAACAAAGCAGCGCAGGATGCAGTGAATACCAGTGTGCAGACATCGATAGACGTTATTAATAACCAGTTGAATGGCTGCACAATAGAATATATAGATGGACATTTCTACGTAACTCACGATAAGGGAGGTGCTGATCCAGTTTCAAAAAAATTGGATTATGCACAATAAGGTTAAATACCAATGATTGTGCATCGCCTAAGATCAGTGATATTCAATGTTCTGCCACATCTTATGGCGGCGGGCCATATGAAATGGAACTGGAAAATCAGGCAGACAGTATTTTACTTACTCCGACCAGAAACGGATGGTCATTTGTAAACTGGCAAGATGCAAATGGTGTCGAGTTGTCGGTGGATAATCTCATAGACAGCCAGACATATTACGCACAGTGGATTGACGACATCAAACCAGCACTGAGCGTACAGGTAACAGCAAATGTTGCATCAAAGCAGACAGCAACAATTACAGCAACGGATGCTGGAACTGGAGTGGCTGCATACTATATCGGAAAGCAGAACCCGGCGACAACCTCTGTAAACTTCACAAACTCTGCATCGGGAACATATACCGGTAGTATCACATCCGATTCTACTTGGTATTTTGCAGTTAAAGATGCGGCCGGAAATATGCGGGTTTCAAGCAAAGATTTCTGTAAAGTCATGTTCGGACTTGCATCGGGAGAAACCATATCACCAAGTACGATCGTGATTGAAAAAGGAAAGCAGGTGACATTGCCGAATCCATCAAAAGCAGGATATTCATTTAAAGGATGGAGCAACGTGCAGAATCCGGATATTGCCAATATATCTACATTCTTTACGAAGGTAAAGGTAGACAACAGCATGACCGTTTATCCTTGCTTTGTAGATGATATAGCTCCTGTTCTAACAATAAATGCTGCGACAGGAGGAATTGGCTCTAGTGGAACGATCTCGATTACAAATGCAACTGAACAGGGTAGTGGTATTGCAGGATATTATATCGGACAGACAAAACCGAACGCTTCAGGAAGCAATGTAACCTTTGGAACAACCACCTCGGTAACGGTAAATAATTCCGGTGCATGGTATGTGGCAGCCAAAGATAAGGCAGGAAACTTGTCAGGAGTACAAAGTTTTGTATATTATCAGCTTACATTAAATGCGGATGGAGCAACAAATTACACAAGCAATTCGGCATTTATCAAGTCTGGAACAACGGTAGCTTTACCTACTGGACTTACCAAGACAGGATACAAAGCAGACACTTGGACGGGTGGAATCAGCAGCATAACAGTGAGTGGAAACGGCAGTTTATACCCAAATTGGGTGGAATTACCTCAAAACTGGATTCTTTCAATCCCTATAACTTATAAGATTGATGTAGGTGGAGATGTTAGAACAACAACAGAGAATATAATTGTAACTTGTCAAAATAATAATATATCATTAACTGGAGGATATAGTGCTGGAGGAAAAGCTGCATACAGTTGGACTGCACGGGGATATTCTTATACGTCAAATAGTTATTTTGCTATTGGCCAGCCAACAATTTCTTATAATGGACAAACTCCGAAAGATTTTAATATCAGTATACGAATAAACTCTCAAATCTATGACTATTCTGACTGGGAAGGTTATGGTGGTGGCTTTGCAACAGATAAAGGCAATGCAACAAATCAAGATGTTTCTGTATATTGCAGAAGTGGAGTGATAACATATTCACCTACTGCTGAGATTCATACGTCATCATATGGAAGCAGTACGACTAATGATGGTCATACCTTGATAGATGAATTTCACTTAAACAGTATGACACTTATTTTAAAAGAATTTTTGTAATTTAATAAGAGAGTATCTCAAATGATACTCTCTTATTTCTATTTCCAATATTGAATAGTTACACTGCTATCTATATATGGGCCTCCAGTATTATCATATCTAAACGCTGCAAAACTTACATTTTTATCAGACAATACAAAAGTCGAACCAATATAATCTTCTGTAGTATAGTTTGTCCCATTAATTGTAATAATACCATATTCTGATGGCGCAGGACTACTTTCTGCTATAATTTTAATGTAATTATAACCTGAAAGATTCAACGATGTTCCTTGTGTTCGAACTAAACTATACCAGCCTCCACTGCCATTTGAGGTTGTAAATTGTATTGTTCCATTTCCTTGAGCAGTTAATGTTGATGTATGTATAGCTGGATTCCAATGCGCAAAAACGGTTATATTTTCGTTTCCCATCTTTGTTGTGTTATTTACTTGAGTTCCACCTGTTATGGTTGTATACCATCCTGCAAAAGTGTAATCAGATTTTGTTGGAGTTGGTAAGTTTCCATAGTTTGCGCCATAAACCACTTTTCTACTTGAATCAGAACAATTTCCACCGTTGGCATTAAAAGATAATATATAGGTTTGTAGTTCCCAACTAGGTAGTAAATTGCCGGAGATATTAAATCTGTTCGGCAGTTTATCTCCAAGTTGGACACCTAATCCATATATTCTTACTTTTAATGCAAATGGTGGATATTGTTCTGAATCATCACGAATTGTATATCATGGTGGACAATATGGTACACTTCCGAATGCAACTAGACCTGGATTTTCTTTTGCTGGATGGTTTACATCACCTAATAGTGGTGTACAAATACATGATTATAATACAGTAATGGCTCAAAGTTGGACTTGTTATGCTCATTGGATACAAACCGATTTTACGGCGCCAACTTTATCGAGAAACAATGTTACAGCGGTTACTGCAGCTGGTGGTGGAACACCTTATTTTTCCGTAACCTACAATGCAAGTGATGATTCCGCTGGAGTAAATAGCTATTACTGGGGTACATCTGCGCCAACTGCTTCTTCTGCATGGAATTCATGGTCTGGTGGAAATATAAGTGTAAACATTAACTTATCACGAACACAAAATTATGTGCAGCAAGGAACCTATTATTTTGGCGTAAGAGATAATTGCGGCAATATAAATTACACTCCATTTAAATGGTTGATGACTTGGTATGATGCAAGTACCGGTTGGGGTATTCAAATTCCGACTGGTGGCTTAAATTATTACAATTGTGGCGAAAATCATTGGGGTACAATTTGGATAAAAGATCAATCCAGAAGTACCAAAATTGCAGAATTTCAAGCAAACGGAGGAAATTCTGGCACATTAGATGGCAATACATCCGTCTGGATTGGATGGGAGGCTTTTGCATTCGCTGCTTGGAATTAATTTTATAAAAAATAGAGAGAGTATACACTCTCTCTATTTTTTATAATTACCATTCGTATATCTGTCTCTTATACACATCTCCGAGCCCACGAGACAAGAGGCAATCTC